>NPIF01000526.1_pt1 | contig 19902 bp, 13 predicted proteins | sample 8637461 | NCBI WGS metagenome assembly NPIF01 (sample SAMN07420641, study PRJNA396082) | bioreactor metagenome | isolation source: sample BR12 brine-fed electro-methanogenic bioreactor BR | place: Japan: Kochi | collected 2016-12-09
CGAAGACAGGGAGTCCGAAATAAGAAAAAGCATAGGCGAGATCCCCGGCCACGAGAAATACGAAAGTATCGTCTCCGGATACCAGGAGTATTTTCTGACCGTAAGGAATCTCAAGTACCTCATCCGCTGGAACCGCATCAAGCGGAGCCTTGAAAGCAGCGTCCTGGCCCATACCTACGTTGTGGCCCTGCTGGCTACCATCTACACCCTCTACGAGGAAAAGATGTTCGCGGGAGTTTACGGACCGGGAATATTCGACAGCGAAAAGCTCCAGCTCGAGGCGGTGCTTTTGTCCCTTTTTCACGACATTCTCGAAAGCCTTACCGGTGACGTGATCACCCCGGTGAAGCACAAGATAAACGAGCTCACCGCTTCGACGGAGCGGCGCCCGCTCTGGGACCAGGTGGAAGACAAGCAGCGTGAGATCATAAAAAATACCATGCCGCCCAGGGTGAAAGAAGATGCCCAGGCGCGCGGTCTTTTGGACGAACTTGCCATGGACAGGGCTTTTTCGGTCAGCTCGCTTACAAAGCAGTGTGACATGCTGGCTCTTATCATCGAGTGCGTCCTGGAACTGCGTAACAACCCGGCCATACCCGAGATGCGGACCACCGCCAACGAATACCTTGAGCGCCTCAGAAACTCCGAGTGGTTCTCCCTCCGCCAACTCGCTCAGGAGATAGGCATGGAATACCCGGAGGTGCTGCGGTAGGGGGAATGGATTTCACATGAGTTGTTGAACCCGCCCCAAAGTGTTCAAATTATTGGATGTAACTTGTAAAATGGTGATAGCCTTATTGGTTACGACGCCATTTATAAACAGTTTCGAAAAACCAATATGTACGTTCGTTTTTTGAAAGAACGAGTGCGTACACAAGTTGAGGTATGAGAGGAGATAACCTATGACAAATCTGCTTGTCGAAAAAGTCATGACAAAGATCGGACAAGCAGCTTCTTCGTATTATCGCCTCGTTTTACTGGTCGCACCTTCAGGTATGGGAAAAACCGCTGTGCTTCAAAGTGTTCATGAACATGTTTTTTCGTCTTTCATAAATGTCAATCTCGAATTGAGTAAGTTAATGCTTGAGCTTACAGAACGGCAGCGCGTGTTGCAATTGGCCAAACTTCTCGCCGATCTATTGGACGATTGTCCAAATGATGTTCTTCTTTTGGACAACATTGAGCTTCTTTTCGACCCCTCCCTCAAGCAAGATCCTCTTCGCCTTCTCAAATGGCTTTCACGAAATAGAACGATTGTTTCCTCATGGAACGGTTCTATAGAGGACAAGCATTTGGTTTATGCAGAACCCAATCATGATGAGTACCGACGTTACCTGCTTGAGGGTTTCCTGGACGTGACCCTATAGAGCCACGACTGATAAGGGAAAGACCCATGGAGGAGAAGATGCCATGAAGTACCGTGACTTGATTCAATTCGAACCCATCGAAACCGTTATTCAGCTCCGAGAAGCAGATAAGCAAAAAAAGGCTCAGCAGCTTGTCGAGACCTATGTCATTTCCGAAGAAATGGCGGAAAGATTGATAGATCTTGTCATCCCGCAGCTCCAGTTTGACCAACCTACCGATAACAAAGCCCTTTTGATCGTTGGAAACTACGGAACCGGAAAGTCTCATCTCATGTCCGTTTTGTCCGGCCTCGCCGAAAATGCGGACCTCGTAGAGTACGTCGAGAATTTGGCAGTGGCAAAAGAAGCCGAAAAAATCGCCGGTCGGTTCAAGGTTATTCGAACAGAAATTGGGTCTACGACGATGTCCTTAAGGGACATACTAGTCGCTGAAATAGAAGAGCACCTTGCAAAAATGGGAGTAGGCTACGCATTTCCGGCTTCTGATCAAGTTGCCAGCAACAAGCCGTCTTTCGAGGCAATGATGACCGCATTCCATGAAAAATACCCAGATCAAGGACTGCTTCTGGTGGTGGATGAACTTTTGGATTACCTCAGGACTCGCAAAGACCAGGAGCTTATCCTGGATCTCAATTTTCTCCGTGAGATTGGCGAGGTCTGTAAGGATCTTCGGTTCCGCTTTATGGCCGGTGTACAAGAAGCGATTTTCGATAGCCCCCGTTTTGCCTTCGTGGCGGATAGCATCCGAAGAGTAAAAGCCCGGTTCGAACAACTACATATCGCGCGCAAAGATGTGAAATACGTAGTCTCCCAAAGGCTATTGAAGAAAACCGCCGAACAACAGACGAAGATCAGAGAACACCTCACACGCTTCAGCAAATTCTATGGCAACATGAACGAACGTATCGACGAATTCGTTCGTCTTTTCCCAGTACACCCTGACTACATCGACACCTTTGAAAGAGTCACCGTGGCGGAAAAACGGGAGATACTCAAAACCTTATCTTTTGCCATGAGAAAGCTTCTAGACCAGGAAGTGCCTCAAGATCAACCTGGCCTCATCGCCTATGATTCCTACTGGAATGCACTTTGCGACAATCCATCATTTCGTTCTGTGCCCGACATAAGGGCGGTTATAGACTGTAGCAAGGTCCTGGAAGCTCGAATTGAGCAAGCTTTTTCCAGGCCTGTTTACAAACCTATGGCGCTTCGAATAATCCATGCCCTTTCAGTTCATCGGCTTACAACTGGCGATATTCACGCTCCCGTGGGAGCTACTGCAGCGGAGCTCAGAGATAGCTTGTGTCTTTATCAGCCCGGCATTGAGGACCTGGGCGGGGACCCCGCCGACGACCTCCTCTCCCAGGTTGAAACGGTGCTCAGGGAGATACACAAGACTGTCAGCGGGCAGTTCATTTCCGCAAATCAAGATAACCGGCAATACTACTTGGATCTCAAGAAAACCGACGATTATGACGCTCTTATCGAAAACAGGGTGGAAAGCCTCGATTCTTCGCAACTCGACCGGTATTATTACGAGGCTTTAAAACGCGTCATGGAATGTTCGGATCAAACTTACGTGACGGGTTACAGGATTTGGGAACACGAGATCGAATGGTTGGAGCGGAAAGCCTCCCGTCAGGGATACCTTTTCTTCGGTGCACCCAACGAGCGCTCGACGGCGGTACCGCCCCGTGATTTTTACCTCTACTTCATCCAGCCCTTCGATCCACCGCACTTCAAGGACGAGAAAAATGCCGATGAAGTGTTCTTTCGCCTGACCAACATGGACGAGGAATTCCGCACAGCGCTTAGAAGCTACGCCGCTGCCCTGGACCTGGCATCCACCGCTTCGGGCCACGCCAAGTCCACCTACGAATCCAAGGCGACGAAATTCCTCAGTGACCTCGTGCAGTGGCTTCAGAAGAACATGACCACGGCCTTCGAGGTCACCTACCAGGGGCGCGCCAAGTCCCTGACCGAATGGGCCAAGGGCAAGTCCATCAGGGAGCTTTCCGGGATCGGCTCCCACGAGCGCATCAACTTCCGCGACCTGATAAACACCATCGGCGGCATCGTCCTGTCCGCACACTTCCAGGACCAGGCTCCCGAATACCCGTTCTTCTCGGTGCTCATCACCGGAGCGAACCGAGCCCAGGCCGCACAGGACGCCCTGCGCGCCATCGCCGGACAGTCTCGCACTAAGCAGGCCACCGCGGTGCTGGATGCCCTGGAGCTTCTCGACGGGGAGCGTATCGATCCCTACAAATCGAAATATGCCAAGCATATTCTCGATATTCTCAAGACAAAAGGCCACGGGAAAGTGGTTAACCGGTCCGAGCTGATCGATGATGAAAAAGGCGTCGAATACATGGACAAAAACGGGATGCGTCTGGAACCGGAATGGGTCGTGGTCGTTTTAGCGGCCTTGGTCTACTCAGGTGATGTAGTTCTTGCCATCTCTGGTAATAAATTCGATGCTACTGGATTATCTCAATTAGCCGGAACGAGTATCGAAGAACTGAAAAATTTCAAACACATAGAACAGCCGAAAGACTGGAACATCCCGGCCTTGAAAACATTGTTCGAAATCCTTGGCCTCACGCCTGGGATGGTCCAGCTTCTCACGCAAGGTAAAAGTGAACCTATTCAAGAATTGCAAAAAGCACTTAAGAGCGCCGTAGAAAGAATCGTCATACAGCGACAAACCCTCGGGAGGAATACAATTTTCTGGGGCAGGCCGCTATTGAGCGAAGCAAAAGCCAAAAGTATCCAGGACTGTCTTACCGAAACCCAAAAATTTTTCGAATCCCTTCAAGCCTATTCCACACCAGGTAGGCTGAAGAACTTCAAGTACGATGTTCAGGAGGTCGAATCTCACCGGGAAGGAATAACGGCCTTGACGGAGATGGAGCACCTCCAAGAGATAACGGTTGACTTGGCTACATTTACCTCCTATCTTTCTGCCGCTGAGGTAGTGCTTCCTGCGGAGCATGAAGTGGTGAGGGAAGTAGGAAAGGCCCGCGAAGATGTGGTCGCAGATATTGGTGATCCCGAAAAACGCAATAAACCGGAATTTCTCCAAAGGACGCGACGAAAACTCGAAACACTAAAGAAAAAGTACATAGAAACGTATATTGCCTTGCACTCCAAAGCACGACTCGGTGTCAACGAGGATAAGAAAAAATCGCGGCTCATGAACGACGAGAGACTGAAAACTTTACAGAAGCTTTCTACGATAGACCTTATGCCCCGGAATCAACTCGAAATCTTACAAAAACACCTTGGAGGGCTCAAAAGCTGTTTTGCCTTGACAGAGCAAGAAATGTCCGTTTCTCATGCTTGCCCCCATTGCAACTACAAGCCCAGCGAGGAGCCAATACAAATCTCAGCTTCGGTGATATTGGATTCCTTGGAAGAAGAACTGGATGGAATGCTCGAAAATTGGACGCAGGCGCTCCTGAACTACCTCGAAGACCCAACGACAAAAAGTAACCTGGATTTGCTCAAACCAGAGAGTAAAAATCTCATTGATGCATTTATCCATGAGCAAGCTTTACCAGAGAAGCTCGATCACGACTTTGTTAATGCCCTCAACGAAGTCCTTTCCGGTCTTGAAAAAATCCCGATCCAGTTTACGGAACTGCAAGATGCACTTCTAGCGGGAGGTGCACCTGCAACACCGACGGAATTAAGAAAACGTTTCGAGGAATACCTCGAAGGACTCACAAAAGGCAAGGATCCAAATAAAGTCAGAATAGTCCTGGAGTAGCAGATCATGAATCTCAAGCAGCTTTATGACATAGTTCAAAAGGGAGAATCAGACCGTGTAGAGTTCAAGATCTCTACCGGCCAAAGGACCGCAGCGGCCAAAACAGTTTGTGCCATGCTAAACGGATTAGGAGGCTTCGTCATCTTTGGAGTTACTGATCGAGGTGAAGTCGTCGGCCAACATGTCAACGCCCGGACCATTGAGGTCCTAACAGCAGAATTGCGCAAGATTGATCCGCCGAGCTTTCCCGGTATCGAGATCATCCATACAGAAAAAGACAAAGCCGTCATTGTCATAAATGTCCCAGGAGGTGGAGGAGGTCCTTATACTTTTGATGGTCGGCCCTACCTTCGAAATGGACCAACCACGATCAAGATGCCTCGTGAAGATTACGACAGAAGACTTCTCGAGCGGTTTCATGCAACACAACGTTGGGAAAATCAGCCGGTTCCCGATGGTGTGACCATTGCAGACCTGGATGAGGAAGAAATTCAGACTACTCTCGATAATGCCATCAAATTGGGACGCCTGGAACCTGTAACTCGCCGGGATACCGAGTCGATTCTCCGGGGATTGGAACTTATACATGACGGCAGTTTGCTTAATGCCGCTGTCGCGTTATATGGGAAATCTGACCGACTGAAGCCGTTTTATCCCCAGCTTGAAATACGTTTGGCCCGTTTTCGCGGCAAGGATCGCCTAGCTGACTTTGCCGACAACCGGCAATATTGGGGCCATGCTTTTTCACTTTTGAGGCGGGCTGAATCCTTTCTGATGGACCATGTGCCTATCGCCGGCAGGGTCGTGCCCGGAAAGCTGGTGCGTGAAGATCAACCCTGGTATCCGCCTCGTGCCACCCGCGAGGCGATTGCCAACGCTATTTGCCACCGCGATTACACAATCCCGGGCGGCGCCGTTGCCGTGGCTATGTATGATGATCACTTGGAAATAAACAATCCAGGTACGTTTCACTTTGGCATTACCCCTGAGGAACTTGTCCAACCTCACGAGTCCAAGCCATGGAATCCGATTATTGCCAACGTTTTTTACCGGGCAGGTATTATCGAGCGATGGGGTTCAGGCACCCTGAACATTCTCGACTGGTGTAAGGAGAACGGGAACCCATCACCCACCTGGCAGGAGCAGTCGGGGTCGATCTACATGACATTCTTGCCTGCTGTCTTGCCTGATGAGGCATCAGCCACCGGGGAACGAGGTCCCAAGTTTGTCCCAAGTCTGTCCCAAGTTTGTCCTAAGTCTGTCCCACGCAACATCTTCATTCCCCTGCTTGAAATCGCAAGTAATCCCATATCGATAGAGATGTTGATGAAGGTTGCGGGACAGACAAACAGGACCCGGTTCCGTAAAAGCATCTTGCGTCCACTCCTGGAGGCTGGGCTGATCGAAATGACAATTCCGGATAAACCTCAAAGTAGCAAACAGAAATACCGACTTACAAAAACAGGCCGCGAGTTGCTGGAGAATCAACCCGAAGGAGAAAGAAGAAATGGATAAAAACTCCCAACGACAACACCAACAAGGGATATTCGATCCCGAAGAGGCAACGATGCAAGATTCAACTCCTGTAACTTGCTTAGGGATGAGCTTTGAAAACGACGATGCCCGACGTGAGTACTTCTTAAGTCTCTTACGTGAAGGGCTGGAAGAACTTTACGCCAAACTCGGCGATATGCCCTTCACTACAGCAGAAGATGCCGAACAAAGGATGAAATCCCTCGAAAAGTGGCCCATGGGGGAGGAAAGTCGCCTTCGTGAGCTCGCGGAGCGTATGCGCCATGCCGACTCAAATAAGGACTTGCTACAGCGCTGGAAGGACGAAGTTGGTTTCCCACACGGTGCGATCGAGGACATCCTGAAAATTTCCGATCCGCCTTATTACACAGCGTGTCCCAATCCTTTTATAGGAGACTTCATCGAGTACTACGGTAAACCTTATGATCCGAACGTGCCATACAGCCGCGAGCCGTTTGCCGCGGATGTGAGTGAGGGCAAGAACGACCCGATCTATAACGCCCACTCCTATCACACCAAGGTGCCGCACAAGGCCATCATGCGGTACATTCTGCACTACACCGAACCGGGGGATGTGGTTTTTGACGGCTTCTGCGGAACGGGAATGACCGGGGTAGCGGCGCAGCTTTGCGGCGACCGCAATACAGTGGAATCGCTCGGCTATATGGTGGATGACCAAGGCATTATCTATCAGCAGGAAGAAGAGACGGATGAATCAGGAAAGAAAAAAGTGCTTCTGAAGCCCTTCTCAAAACTTGGTGCCCGTCGCGCCGTTTTAAACGACCTTTCGCCTGCAGCCACCTTTATCGCCTACAACTACAACACGCCGGTGGATGTGCAGGCATTCGAGCGTGAGGCAAAACGCATCCTGAAGGAAGTGGAAGACGAATGCGGCTGGATGTATGAGACACTTCATGTGGAGCCTGCTTCCAGCAGGCTGATGTCTTCAGTTGAATTTGAACCATGCGACCCTTTCAAAGCAACTCCTACGATCTACCGCAAAGATAACTTGCCTCATGTCCAAGTGCCAGGGGCCACTTACTTCATCACATTTCGTACAAATAGCCACCGTGTGCTTTCTGATCGAGCAAGAGAGTTGGCCCTCAAGGCCGTACTCTATTGGAACGATCAACGGTGGAAAGTGTTTTCCGCGTCTGTCATGCCAGACCATATCCACATCATTGCTAAACCATTACCAAAGCAAGACAGCACTTACTGGGACCTTGCCGAGATCCTTCACAGCATCAAGAGTTTTAGCGCAAATGAGATCAATAAAGCGGAAAACAAGACCGGCACACCGGTATGGCAAACGGAAAGCTATGACCGTATCATTCGTGATGCTCAGGAATTTATGGCCACACTGGCTTATGTAAACCATAACCCTGTTAAGGCGGGATTGGCAGAGAAGGCTGAAGAATATCCGTTTCGGTATGTGGCGAGTGAGTTGGTGAAAGCCGGCTGGAAGCCGGCTCCACTTGGCAAAATCAATTACACCGTCTGGTCAGATGTCTTCATCTGCCCAGAATGCACGCAAGAGGTGGTCTTTTGGGAAGCGGCGGTAGATAAGGAAGCGGGCAAGGTTCATGGTGAATTCCCCTGTCCCCATTGCAGCGCCAAGTTGACCAAACGCACCATGGACCGTGCCTGGGTGAACAAATACGACAAGGCCATCGGCCAGACGATCCGCCAGGCCAAGCAGGTACCGGTGCTCATCAACTACAGCGTCGGCAAGAAGCGTTTTGAGAAGGCGCCCGATGCCTTTGATCTGGCGCTTATAGAGAAAATCGAGGAACTGGACATTCCCTATTGGTTCCCGACGGACCGGATGCCAGAAGGAGAGGAATCACGGCGCAACGACGACATCGGCCTCACCCATGTGCACCATTTTTATACCAAGCGGAATTTGTGGGTAGTCGGGGCATTGTCAGCGCGGCTTGATAAGACGAAGAGAAATGTTGCGTGGTTCACTGCGTCATTGACCTGGGTGGGAAAAGAGAATCGCCTTCACTTAGGAAACTACTTTGGTGGTGGAGGTGGTGTTATTACCAGTCTAAGAGGTACGTGGTATATTGCCTCTTTGCCAATTGAAACAAATGTACTCGCGCGTTTTGCGCTTCGTAGACGAACACAAGGTTCAAGGGATCGGGTAAGTGCAAGTAACTGCAGCACAGAAACAGCCAGTGCAGGATGGATATCGCTTGATAACGATCGCGCTGATTACATCTTCACCGACCCTCCCTTCGGCGGCAACCTGATGTACTCGGAGCTGAACTTTTTGTGGGAGGCCTGGCTCAAGGTCTTTACCAACAACAAGCCCGAAGCCATTGAAAACAAAGTGCAGGGCAAGGGACTGGCCGAATACCACCGGCTGATGACCGCATGCTTCAAGGAATACTACCGCGTGCTCAAGCCGGGCCGCTGGATGACGGTGGAGTTCCACAACTCTAAAAGCAGCGTCTGGAACAGTATCCAGGAAGCTCTTCAGACGGCAGGTTTCGTCATCGCCGACGTGCGCACGCTGGACAAAAAAAAGGGATCGTTCAAGCAAGTCACCAGCGCCAATGCCGTCAAGCAGGACTTGGTCATTTCGTGTTATAAGCCGAATGGAGGCCTAGAAGAGCGTTTCAAGAGAGAAGCTGGAACAGAGCAAGGTGTCTGGGACTTCGTCCGCACGCACTTGAAACAACTGCCCGTTTTCGTTTCCAAGGACGGCCAGGCCGAGGTTATCGCCGAGCGCCAGAACTACCTGCTTTTCGACCGCATGGTGGCCTTTCATGTCCAGCGCGGCGTAACTGTTCCTCTGTCAGCCGCGGAGTTCTACGCCGGGTTGGCCCAGCGTTTCCCGGAACGCGACGGCATGTACTTCCTGCCTGACCAAGTGGCCGAGTACGACAAGAAGCGCATGAATGTGAAAGAGGTCCTGCAACTTGAGATCTTCGTCACCGGCGAGGCTTCCGCGATCCAATGGCTCAAGCAGCAGCTCGTCAAAAAGCCCCAGACCTTTCAGGAACTCCATCCGCAGTTCCTCAAGGAGATCGGCGGCTGGCAGAAGCACGAGAAGCCGCTGGAGCTGTCGGAGCTACTGGAGCAGAACTTCCTCCGCTACGATGGCAAAGGAGATGTCCCGAGCCAAATCCACAGTTATCTTTCCTCGAACTTTAAGGATTTGCGTAATCTACAAAAGGACGACCCTGCGCTAAAAGCCAAGGCGAAAGACCGTTGGTATGTGCCCGACCCAAACAAGGCCGGAGACCTGGAGAAGCTCCGCGAGCGGTCGCTGCTCAAGGAGTTCGAGGACTACCGGACTTCCAGCCAGAAGCGCCTGAAGGTGTTCCGTCTGGAGGCGGTCCGGGCCGGGTTCAAGAAGGCATGGCAGGAGCGCGACTATGCCACGATCATCACCGTGGCCCGCAAAATCCCTGACAACGTCCTCCAAGAGGACCCGAAGTTGTTGATGTGGTTTGATCAAGCAATTACCAGGAGTGAGGAAGATGCGTGAACAAAGCAATATTGTGGTTCCCTTTGAAATGACGGGAAGTCTGGGGGGGCAGGGAACGAAAGCTGATGAAGATCGATAGACTCTCCACTATGCCCAATCTTGAGCTCGCATGGCGTCGCATTACTACGGGAGGGAATTATCAGTATAAGCATTTCTTCCGGGACTTGTACTGCGCTTACGAGATTGCGCTAGCGGACAATCTTAAGAACCTTCAGAAGCGCGTTCGTGGAGGTGCTTTTAAGGCGAGTGCTTCAGAGAGAATCTATGTTCCAAAGAGTTCAGGACTGCATCGCCCTATAACGTTGCTCCGAATCGAGGATCAGATAATTCTTCAAGCTTTCGCCAACCTAGCAGAAAAAAAGTTACAGAAGCGGCGAGCGCCACTCCAACTTAAAGTCGTCTTCAGTAACCTTCTTCAAAAGCCCAACAGCATTTTCTTCTTTCAACGATGGCAGGAAACGTATGCCGCCTTTCAGAGATCTACCCGAAAATACTATAACACCGGCCTGAAATGGGTCGCAGATTTTGACTTGGCGGCCTTCTATGACACGATCTCGCATGATCTGTTGCTCAGGACCATTTATCCAAGATCACAAGGAAGCGAGATAGACTGGATCCTTGAGTGTTTACGAACGTGGAGTTCGAATAGGGCGTCATCTGGCTACGGACATGGGATTCCACAGGGCCCCCTCGCTTCCGATTTCCTCGCTGAATGCTTTCTGCTCCCCGTCGATCAGGCAATGAAAGATTGCGAGGGATACCTGCGCTACGTGGATGACGTGAGGCTTTTCGGGAAAACTGGGGATGAAGTGCGTAGAAAAATCATTAAGCTGGAGCAGCTTTGCAGGGAAAGGGGATTGATTCCTCAAACGGGTAAGTTCACCATTAAGCGCGTCACTCGTGTCGAGGAGGCGATGGGTATGCTTCCCAGTATCGCCGATCCACAGCGGGAAGCTGGCGGGGAGGAATTGCCCAAGGACCTCGCGCGAGAATGGTTTTACTCTGCGATCGAGGGCAGGCCGTATAGAGTCAAGGACAAGACGCGCCTTCGGTACGTACTTTTTCGTGCGCAGCCAGATTCAAAAGTATTGCAGTGCGTGCTGCGGTTGATACCAAGGCACCCCGAGCACGCCGACGCTTTCTTCGCGTTCATTGGGCGCGTTGGATATTCCAAAACTGTCGGAGACGCGTGCCTGGAACTCTTGCAGAAGAGCCCCTACCCATATGTGCGCGGGGAAGCATGGCACGTCCTTGCGCGGTTCTTACGACTCAATCTAAGTCATGCCAAAGATTTAAAAGATTTACTAGTCGAGAGTGCAATTACCCTCGTGAAACAACGCTCCTCTGGAAATCTGATGGAGAAGTGGGGCGCACTCCACTTCCTTTGCGTTTTGGATGAAGTTAGGGAAACTAACTACAGTTGCTTTGTCCAGTACCAGTCACCGCTACTGCAGGCCCTGCTTGCGCCTACGCTTCCACGCATGGCGTTCGAACGTAACGGAGCTGCGGAAGCCTACCTGCGCCGATCGAGCTTTGAACCAGGACTTTCCATCTGTTCCAGACTGCACGACCTTGGCATCAAACTGCCGCACTTCGGACTTGAAGTGAGCAACCTGCCGTTACAGGTGCAGAGCACTCTCCGCGAACTCGGCATAATTGCCTCTGGTGGAGCCGAGGTAGATCCGATTGCAGAAATTCTTGAAGGCCGATATGGTTTGGCTCGGAGCAAATCCTGGCACAGACTGTTAGGCTCTGGTGATTATGTCCATGCTCTGGGGCTTTTAAAACAGGGGGAAGCCGTTTTCTCCAGTGGAATGTCATACTGGCTAGCATGTCAGAATTCCTTTAACCATGCGATTTTTATCGCACTTCAACGTCACCTGAGCGCAGCTAGAAATCCGGGAGCATGCAAGTTTATCGGCTGTAATGGCCAACTTGTGGACTTTGGCGTTATGCTCAACCAAAGCGGGAAATTTTCAAGGTTGTATCCTGGCATTGCCGACTGTTTTCGAGAAATGAACGCGCGGCGAAACCGTCTACCTGTTGCGCACCCATACGAAAAGAAGACCGGAGTGAAGACGAGGTATCTCAAGACACAAGAGAGAAATAAGTTCGTTGGAAAACTGAGGAAGGCATACAAGGAGTTCGCCAAACTAATGCCGTGAAAGCTCATGACAGAGAGAATCCGGAACGGCTGAACCAACGAATAGCCTGTGAAGATATACTTTTGCTGAAACCATGCGAGTGAGTTTGGAGTCTCGAACAACGGCAGTCTTGCCGCATCGTGGATACCCAAACGCTTTGAGGCGAAACGGTCTGCCACATCTGGCTTCGGTGTAAGGATATCTTCGTGCAGCTGCCCGCCACGCGCCTTCGGTCCGTGCATGAAGCAGGTGTCAGCACCGTGGACGGGATCGCTTATCTCGCCGCGGCGGCGCACAAGATCCGCGAGAACGTCCTCCAGGAGGCCCCAAGCTCCTTATGTGGTATAACCAGTCGCTCACCCGATCCGGAGAAAAGGAGTAAAACGCTAAATTCAACGACATAGTCAAGAGGTATGAATTCCAGATCAAATTAAGGTGTAAACTTTAGTGTAATAAAAGAGGAAGTAATCTCTGGTGGTGACGGAAATGGAAAAAGTAGAGCCTGTCTTTGATTTTCACAGTAAAAATAGAAGTGTTTTGCTAAATAGGGGCAAAGTTGAAATGTGCGTTGATGGGAAGTCTTATAAAACGGACGGTGAAGCTTATCTAGATTTTACTCCAAGCGCTAAACTAAATTTTTATGCAAACTTCCAGAAAGAAGCCTTTTTGGATGTTATGAATTTAACACTTAAAGCAAAAAACGTTGACTATTTTTCCTTCAATAATAGAAAAATTGAAGGGTTTCTTGTGAATGTTCAAAGCGACAAGAAAACACAAGGATGCAAGATAAAATGGAACCCTGCAGGGGAACCAGTTACGGGGTTAGGCAGTAAAGCCACAAAGATGAATTTGATAAAATTTCATTTGTTCAATTTTGTTGACTTTAGGGGAACTTTAGGGTCATTAGAAAAACGTGGGAAAGTAAACCGAAAAATTCATCAGATAAAATTGCAGTGTGCAAAATGGGATGTTCAATTGAATTCGCTTTTCTATACGAAAGAGAGTATTGAGTTATTGAGAAGTGAAGGAGGGTATCAGTTAACTCATGTCGGAAGAATAAAAAGAATCGATGGGAGCGACTTTAATGCCGTTGAAGCTGAAGATATCCTAAGTGCTTTAAATTATTTCTTTTCTTTAGCCGTTGGTCGCTGGTGTAGACCAACTTGTCCTGTCGGGTTGGATCGTTGTGGGAATCGAGTATGGGAACTATGGTCTCCACCAAAAGAACCGTGGCGTAGTTGTATGTCTTGGTTCGATTCACACCATTCTTCGCAGCTTGTTGATTTTTTCCCTCTTTTCATGAAATTGTGGTCTTATGATAACTGGCATGAGACTTTGCAAGAAGTTATCTATTGGTATTTGAATGCGAATGACTCTTCGCGTGGAGTAGACGTAGGAATCATTTTAGCGCAAACAGCTATTGAGAGACTCTCTTTTGAATATTCCGTGAAAACAATCAAGTATCTTTCTGTTGGTGGATTCAAAGACTTAAGAGCCTCAGATAGATTCCGATTGCTCTTCTCTTCTGTCGAAATTCCCTTGTCTTTTCCTTCTGAAACAACCGATTTTGCAAAACTCAGTAAACAAATGAATTGGGAAGATGTTCCGCGTGGATTAACGGAGATTAGGAATTCTCTTGTTCACCCAGATCGAAAAAACCGAAAAAAATTCAAAGAAGCGTACTTTGACGCTTGGAACTTAGGGATGTGGTGTTTAGAGTTGGCCATTCTTGCAGTATGCCATTATTCAGGAACATACGGGAACCGATTGAACATACCCCGCTGGATAGGTCAAATAGAGGGGGTCCCATGGCGAAAGACAAGTTAAATAACTATACCCGAGGTAAGTAAGCTTCCCATGAATAACTGGCGAGATCATATTCTCAAAGAATTTACTCCCCAAGTAGCTCGGTTGACCTTGGTGGCAGACCCGGATGGTTTGCTTTTGGAAGATGGCGTGCTTGAAGGTATCCAAGATCTTGGCTTTGAGTTGGTCCCCTTTGATGACCCGGTTGCGTTCCGGTATCTCTACGAGTCGAAATTTCGCTCTTTCTGGGATCAAGGTAAAGAAACGGATGTCGTGGTAGTGCTCCGTACCTCAGAAAGTGACTTGGGGAAACTCCCTTATGATTTGCTACAGGCCGGGCGACGATTATCATTCAGCCTTGCTGAATTGTTCCCGATTTTGAGTTACCCGGTTGTGGCTTCCTTGGACCGAGGGTATCTTGATGCCCTTTATGAAGCACAACAAAAGCATACCCACGGCATCTTTGGCGACAATGCCACGAAAGATTTTATCCTTCTTCATGTTTTTGAGATTGCACCAGAGCTCATCAAGAAACCGTCCGATTTGCTCCGTGTGCTCTTGCGGCGCCATTACCGGAACCAGCGAATCCCATCTATGCTTGACGAACGAATCGTTCAAGTTCTTCGTCAACAAAGGAATTTTGATGATTGGCCTCTTGAGCAGATTGTTCCTGATCGAGAGGCCTTTTTTGTGTTCTTGCAAGAACGATGGCCTGTATTTCTTGAAAAGTTCGCGGATAAGAACAGCCTCCGAGTCGCACAAGGGGAAAAACATTTTGAGATACCAGGTCCTGTTGAACTGCCTTTCGACCACGATGATGTCCGGGTCTATGTGAATAACCTCTTCTTGGAAGGCTACCTTGATCCCATTTCTCATGAACAGACCAGTTCGTTGAAAGACTTGTGGATTTCCATAGGCGTGCGATCCGATGAAAAGACTGACCGAAGGCACCGTTTGGATGGCTTGCTTGAGACTTTAGCTTCAGAAATACCGAAAACCGAGGATCGTCACGAGGAATGGTCCCGTTTTGCAAAGACCTTGGCAGAGATGATAGCTCTTGCAATGGAAACGGAAGAACCTTTGCCCGAAGATCTCAGGCAAAAAATGGAAAGTTTACAGAAAGAATTTGATGAGACTTTTTTGTCCTGGCTACATAAACGGTATGCCGGACTGGTTAATCTGCCTCCCGTCCCGCCCGTGATGCTTCACCATGTCCCACGTCTTTTGGCCAGGTATGTCAATGAAAGTAAGGAAAACAAAGCCGTTCTCCTTTTGGTGGATGGCCTTTCTTTTGATCAGTGGGTCCTTTTACGAAAAGAAATTGCAAAGCAGCGACCAAAGTATCGTTTCAGGGAAAATACCGTCTTTGCCTGGATCCCGACCATTACGTCGATATCTCGACAGGCAGTTTTTGCTGGGAAGCCTCCGCTTTTCTTTCCTAAGACCATTTCTACCACCGGCAAGGAGTCGGAACTTTGGTCGCAATTTTGGGCCGATCAGGGATTAACAGCCCAAGAAATTGCCTACGCCAAAGGTTTAGGTGATGGTTTTTTAGATGGTGTTGAAGAGGTGCTTTCTGGGCCCAAAAAGCGTGTCGTTGGTTTGATTATAGATAAAGTGGATAAGATTATGCATGGGATGGAACTTGGCACGGCGGGAATGCACAATCAAATACGGCAATGGGCTGGCCAGCAGTTCATGGCGAAACTTTTGGATTCGCTTTTCGAAAAAGGGTTCAAAGTGTATTTGACGTCAGATCATGGAAACGTAGAGGCAAAAGGGTGTGGAAAACCTTCAGAGGGAATGGTTGCAGACCTTCGGGGAGTGAGAGCCCGGATTTATTCCGATCCTTCGCTGCGCCGCCAGGTAAAGGAAAGGTTCCCTAATGCTGTGGAATGGCCGACAGTGGGCTTGCCTGAAGATTATTTCCCTTTGCTTGCTCCAGATCGCATGGCCTTTGTCCACAAAAATGAGTGCATCGTCAGTCATGGTGGAGTTTCCGTTGAAGAAGTCATCGTACCTTTTGTCGAAGTTGAAAGGAAGGACGCTTAATGGCAACTGATAGTCGACGGTTTACGCAAATTGGCATAGATCGGATTGTGCGCTTGAAATGGCTTGAAAAGACGTTGTTCCTCGTTCTTGCAGGGAATCAAGATGCGGTGATTAGGGAGAGTTTGCGGGAGTATATCAAAGATTCTTTTCGGCCAAGTACAAGTAATCCAAACGCGCGCGGATCAATAAGTAAGACGATCACAATTCTTCTTAAAGTGTGGGCGAGGGTGCCAAGCAATTTGGTGTCTTTTCGTGACGATGGGCTTTATCTTGCGAAAAACACACAGAACTCTCAAAGTATTGCGCTTCATTGGGCCATGATTACGGCTATGTACCCTTTTTGGAATTCAGTTGCTATTCAAACTGGAAGATTGTTGCGGCTTCAGGGTTCTGTAATTGCAGCACAAGTGCAAAGGCGCGTAAAAGAACAATATGGCGATAGGCAGACAGCTTCTCGCGCAACTCAACGAGTGCTGAGGTCGATGATTGACTGGTCGGTTCTAAGAGATGCCAACGAAAAAGGGATTTACAAGAAAGGTGAGCAATTCAGTCTCGATAACCCTCGGCTTGTTGCTTTCATGGTGGAAGCCCTTCTCCGCTCGACCCCCAACGGCACAGCTCCTTTGAAGGATCTTCTCAACAGACCAAGCCTTTTCCCATTCCGATTGCCACATTTTTCTGCAGAAAAGATTGCCTCCCTTTCCCCTCGATTGGAAGTCCTCAGGCATGGGCTAGATGAAGAGTTATTGATGGTGGTTGATAAATGAGAGTAAAAGTGACGGCTGCGGTCATTTCAAAAGATACAAAGATCTTAGTTGCGCAAAAGGGAGGAACAGGTCCCCTTGCGGGGAAATGGGAGTTTCCTGGCGGGAAGATAGAAGATGGGGAAACACCGGAAATGTGTCTGAAAAGAGAGCTTGAAGAAGAGTTAGGCATATCCGTTGATGTGAATGAATTTATCTGTTCCTCCTCCTATGACTACGAGCACATTTCTATTGAGCTACTAGCCTTTTCCTGCCGTTGGCTTTCCGGAGATTTGAAACAGAATGAGCACTTGGCTTTTCGCTGGTGTGATCCTGAAGAGCTGCTGGAACTGGATTTGATGCCTGCTGATAAGCCAATCGTAGAGCACCTTCAAAATAGGCGGTGAATACAAATGTTTGTAGAAGGGGCAGTGTATAACCGGAGAAAAGATATTCATGAGCAATTTGGCGGGCAACAACAAGGTGGAATCAGCACTCCGGCGGAACATCCATACGTATTTCTTTTCACCGCTGAAAGAGGACAAGATTATGGCTATAAAGACGGATGGACTCCGGAAGGAAGTTTCCTTTATACAGGTGAAGGACAGGTTGGAGACCAGAAATTTAAAAGGGGAAATAAGGCAATCCGAGACCACCAGAAAAACGGCAAGAGGCTTTTGCTTTTTTCGAGCGTCACGAAAGGCTATTGTCGTTTTGAAGGTGAAATGACCTGTGAAAATTTCGAATTCAGGGACGCGCCCGACAAAGACGGGAATTTACGAAAAGTGATTGTGTTTGAGCTTCGAGGGATAAAATGAAGCGATATAAACGGGAGCATAGCCGATTAAGGAGTATTTTCCGTGTTTTTGGATCGAATCTATGGGAAAAATGGGTAAAGCATAGGAGCAGCAAGCAAAATTCAGAATCTCGTCGCTTGGAAAAAGAAGAACTCTTCCATGATCCCTATGAGTTAAAAATAAGAAAGGTAGGAAGAAAACCAGCCACATCACCCCAGACTGAGGGTGAAGCATCCGATCCAGTGATGAAGAAAAATATTGTTTGCTTGGCGAATTCCAGGAAATATTCGGGGTTCTGCTTCGCGGGGAAGGAAATAGGTCCTAACGGTTTTGGATCTTGGGTTCGGCCCGTAAGTGCTCGGGAAAAAGGTGAACTCTCTGATCTGGAAACAAGCTTGGACAATGGAAAGGTCCCGGAGCTTCTCGATATCGTTACATTAAAACTAAAAGACCATCACCCTCATTCATACCAATCAGAAAACTACGTTATTTCGCGTGAAAAGTGGCAATGGAAGAAAAAACTTGATTCGTCGCTTGTTCCCGAACTTTGCGATGATGTACCGCAATTATGGATAAATGGATACAGCAGTTTCCTTGGTTGTAATGACAGAATTCCCCATGAACTTGCCACGATGGAAATTTCTTCTTCACTCGTTTTTGTGAAAGCAGAAAAGTTAATTGTTGAAGTTGTTGAAGGCAAGGTAAAGGGTAGCAAAAAGTGTAGGGCCGATTTTTATTATAGAGAAAACAAATACAATCTTGTAATTACCGATCCCAGAATCGAGGGTTGGTGTTCAACGAGAAAATTTGGTCGGTACCCTTGTTGGAAAACACCCTACATAACGGTAAGCATTGGAGAGCCTTTCGAAGGTTATTGTTATAAACTTGTCGCAGGTATAATTTTTTCTGGCGAATAAGTACTTATTCGTTAAATAATGGGGGTACTCTATGAAGGATCTGTACACTATCGGACATTCTACACATACTATTGAACATTTTTTAGAACTTCTGAAAATGCATGGAATCGAAGCTGTGGCAGATGTGAGGTCGAACCCTTATAGCGGATATAATCCCCAGTTCAATAGAGAAACGTTAAAAAAAGAACTCAAAAAAAAGAATATCGCATACGTTTTCCTAGGTAGAGAGTTAGGACCCCAAAGTGAAAAGCCATCTTGTTATATAAACGGGAAGGTCCAGTATTCACTGGTTTCTAAAACCGACCTGTTCAAAGAGGGGTTAGAACGGCTTCGTAAAGGAATGCAGAGTTACCGGATTGCTCTCATGTGCGCCGAGAAGGACCCCGTGACTTGTCACAGGATGATCCTTATTTGTAGGGCGCTGAGATTAGAAAACATGGAGATCAAACATATTTTGGAAGAAGGAAGTTTAGAGAGCTTGGCGCAATCCGAGAGAAGATTGATAGAAGTTCTCAAAATGCCACAATTACAATTGTTTGAAACAGAAAACGATTTGATCGAACGGGCCTATAACACCCAGGCAGAAAAGATCGCCTTTGTAAGGAAAGAAAACTCGGGGGAATGCGAGTAATTTTCGGAAAGCGGGATAGTTGAAAAATGACGAGAAAAGAAAAAAACGACAAGATTGTCCTTTTCACGATTGGCTTTACCAAAAAGACAGCCCGGGAGTTTTTTGACTTATTGAAGAGAGCTGGAGTCGGGCAGATTATTGACATTCGGCTCAAACCGGGTTCGCAACTTTCAGGTTTTGCTAAAGGTGATGATATACGGTTTTTCCTGGACGCAATTTTAGGAATAGGGTACATCCACATGCCCCAACTTGCGCCCACCAAGGAAATACTTGATGATTACCGCAAAGGCCAAATCAGTTGGACCGTTTATGAACGAGATTTTCTCCATATCTTGTCGGAGCGGAAAGTCCAGAATCTGGTAACGCAAGAGATGTTGAACAAATCCTGTCTGCTTTGCAGTGAAGCCGAACCCAAGCATTGCCACCGCCGTTTAGTTGCGGAATATCTCGAGGAAAAGTTCAGAAATATGGAGATAATGCATCTGTAAGGTTAGGAGCAAAATCAAGGTTTCTGGTTTTTACAATTTCTCCTTTTTTCGCAGACTTCCTTAGGGTATAGCCAACAGGACATCCACTTTCCCGCGAATGTATACGAGAATTTTCTTTTTGAACGTTATAAAGCGGCTCAGTTTAAATGAGCA
>NPIF01000296.1_pt1 | contig 19678 bp, 19 predicted proteins | sample 8637461 | NCBI WGS metagenome assembly NPIF01 (sample SAMN07420641, study PRJNA396082) | bioreactor metagenome | isolation source: sample BR12 brine-fed electro-methanogenic bioreactor BR | place: Japan: Kochi | collected 2016-12-09
CACTATGCCCCAAGTTCAGCAGCCTTACCAGCCTACAGATTATGACTGGGAACAGCTTGCTATTCGGCGAAAAGAAATTGAAGCTAAAGAGAAACAAATTGATGCCGAGCGTAGCAAACTTCTTCAGGAAATTATCGAGAAAAATAGTGCTATGCTTCCTCCAGAAACCCTTAGAACATTTTCAGTTCTTGGTGTAGAACTGCTAACACAAACAAAACTTAAGAATCTTCTTCCTGACGTAGTAGACAACTACCACACCGCTACACAAATTGCAGAAGAATGTGGTAGCACTGCTAACACAATCGGAAAACTTTCCCTGAAGTATGGCTTGAAAACCAAAGATACTTCTGAGCAGTCAGAATATGGTGTGTGGAAATGGACTAAAGCTGCTAATAGCAGTAAAGAAGTACCTCAGTTTTTGTACAATGAGAAAGGTAAAAAGTGGTACTTAGACTACTTCAACACAGACACAGAATAAGCTAACCTAGATCATGAGGGTGAACGAAAAGTTCACCCTCTATACTTAACTAAGGAGAAGGTCATGATAGAAGCCATCAGCTTCAAGAACTATAGACCATACAGAGGAGACCATACCTTACAGTTATCTCCAGGAGTTACTCTGATTGAAGCTCGTGGAGAAGAAGACCCAAACAAGTCTAACATGTCAGGAAAGAGTTACCTCACTGAGGTACCTCTTTTCCTTCTCTACGGCTACTCTCGTGGATCTGTAACACGAACCCCAACCTTTGGAGAAGATGACTGTTACGTTTCTATGGTTATGGATGGGAAGGAGTATCGTAAGGAATGGGGAGGAAAGTCTTTTAAGAATGTCACAGGATCTGATCCTGCTATCTCTAAAGACTTGGCTCTTGCAACATGGTACGTAATGGGGGTAGACGCAAACTCACTCTTCCTCATGACCCCAACCAAAAGACAAGAGATGCTTGTACCCCTGTTCTGTCAAACCCTTGATTACTGGGAAGATGTGAATGGGAGGTATCGAGAACAGTGGTCCAAAGTTAAAAAGGAGATTAAAGACCTTGAGGTAAAACTTGCAGACCTTGAGAAAGAGATACAGGAAGGGGGGAGCATAGAGGAGCTGCAAAAGGAGAAGGAAGAGAGAGAAACTCTTCTTAATGCAGCAAACCAGAGAATGAAGGATGCTTTACAGCTCTATACAAACCCTGCACAAGATGAAGTTTTGAAAAGTATAGAGCAAGATCAGTATGCATTGGAGCAGGAACAGCGGAAAGCAAACTACCACTTCGAAACTCTCAAACAGAGCCTGAAAAGGAAAGGGGAACTTATTCATGAATACGAACATGCGAAACGAAGCTTTAACTTTTGCCAAACAGACCTGGAGACTTATGAAACAAGACTGGCAGAAGCTTCAGCCTCACTGTCAGACCTTGCTGCAGAAGGCAAGCAGCTTAAAGGAAAGTATCAGGAACTCGAAAAGTTTCAACTCGGCGAAGGAACACTACTCTGCCCTTATACGAACACAGCTTGCACAGGAACTTTTAACGCTACTGAAATCCAAGAAACCCGAGAGCTTCTAAAGACACAACTGCTAGCTCTAAAGAAAGTCTATGAGGATAAAGAGAAAGAGAAGAAACAGGCTCAGGAGTCCCTAGCAGTGATGACAAAAGCCAAGCAGCAGAGAGAAGTTGCAGAGAAAGTATTCCATAACTCTATGGCTTCCTTGAACCTCGAAGAAGGCCTATCCATTGAAGCTGTAACCCTCCAAGAAGCTGAAAGCAAAAAGAAGTATGAAACTCTAAAGGCTAAGTACCAGGAAAGCTATGATACCAGGCTTCAAGAGATTGAAGAGAGTAACAAGAAAGCTAATGTGTGGGAAGCAATTCAAATGGAAGTGTTCGAGCTTTCCAGAAACCTGAAGGACACTGAGTACAAACTGGAGAGACTTGAAAAGCTTTGTAAGCAGGTAGAGGAAACTAAGATCAAAGCTTTGACTCTAAAAGACCAGGAGCGTATCTACCGCTTAGTTAAAGCAGTCTCCTCACCTTCTGGAGTCCCGGGGTTTGTGGCAGCGAGAGCTACTGAGCTTCTGGAAGACTCTATCAATAGCATTACTTCTAAGCTTGATGCCCCTTTCGAAGTTCATATCCAACCTATCGGAGACACCTCTACTCTGGAACCAGAGTGTGAGAACTGTGGCTATACCTTTCTCAACAAAACAACTACATGCCCTGAGTGTGGGGCTAAAAGGGCTAATGTAAAGGCAATCAAGTTTGACCTTGAGCTTTCCAATAACTGTATCTATGCGGAGGAGTCTGGAGGAGGCAGACTTATAGCGAACCTTGGTATCCGTCTTGGTATGATGGAGTATATCAGGAGGACCTTGAAAGAACCCATGGATACCCTTATACTTGATGAGGCTTTTGGAGGGGTTCTGGATGCTTACAGAAGAGAAGTATGCTATAACGAGCTTCTTATGAAGCTTGATAGGTTTGGGGTTAAGCAGACGCTCATTACAACTCATGTACCCCTTGCAGAAACTGGCAACGAGCGAAAAGTTACTGTCGTAAAAGGAGAAAATGGAAGTTATCTTGAGATTAATTAAGGAGGATTTAATATGACTAATGAGCACACAACCAAAGCTATTAGCATTTTCAAAAATATCGACAAGATGTACAGGGAATTCTGCATCTCAAACTACGGAAGACTCAGTTTTCTTGACGGAAGTCCTCTTTCTGTTAAGTATTGCACATCTAAAGGCTAAGGAGGATTTAATATGACTCACATATACGAACATTACATAGGTTGCATAGATGATGACGAATTTGACACTATGTTCTTTGAGAAAGTTTGTCGTAACTGTCATCTTTTGACTATGGAAAATGGAGAAGAAAAGTGTCCTGTGAACTTCAATTTCAGTAGAGACCGCAGTTGCCCTTATCACAACGTTTGGAAAACTGCTTTTTATGGTGCACTTAAGCTCATTAAAGAAAAATTTGAAAATCCCACAGAAGCTCATTAAATTTAAGGAGGATTTAATATGGTACCTACTTTTGAAAGAGACATTACCCACTGTGAGCCTACTACTTACGCAAAGGAAGTGACAGTCAAGACTGTTGAACCAGCTAAGAATTCTGATAACCTTGTAACATTAACTTTCAAGGAAATTGGCTGGCAAGTAGTTGTAGCAGAGGCTAAGGGTGTCGCTATTGGTGACACCCTTTTCTTCATCCCTGTAGACTCTGTACTTCCTCTTGAGCTTTCAGACAAACTTGGAGTAACCAACTACCTTTCTAAAGGAAGGGTTAAAGCAGTAAAGCTTCGAGGCAACCGCTCCGAGGGTCTGGTAGTAGAGAAGGACGATGTGGAGCCCTTCCTCCCCTATATTATGAAGTGGGAAGATCCTCCCACGTTAGCTATGGGAGGGAATCAACTTGCTTCACAGGAAACACCTTTCCAGTTCTCTCAGTTCTACAAGATGCCAAACCTTCTCAATGAACCTGAAACCTTCAAAGAAGGTGAAATGGTGTTCATTTCAGAGAAAATTCATGGAACTAACTGTCGCTTTGGTCTGTTTCCTCACCCTATCTCTGGAGACATGAAACTGTACGTTGGAAGCCGAACCACTGTTCAGCAATTCGATTCAGAGTCTCTCTATAACAGGGTAGTGCATAAGCTTATAGAAAGTATTGGTGGTATAGGAAACCTCCCACAAAACCTTGTCTTCTTTGGTGAGATTTTTGGAAGTAAAATTCAGCATTTAAGTTATGACAGAAATGAACCAGAGATTAAGGTATTCGCTATTCTCGAAGCAGATGGAAATTACATGCCAGCAGATGAAGTAGAGCTTATCTGTGCGCATCATAACCTTCCATGCGTACGTTTTGAGAAGGTACGGTTTACAGACATTGAAGCTATGCGAACACGTGCAGACAAGCCTTCTGAGTACACCACTAACCATGTACGAGAAGGCATTGTCATTCAGTCTGAGGATAAACCAAACAACTTCGCAAAAGTGCTTGGAGATAACTACCTCACAAGCAAAAAGCGAACTGAACGACATTAAGGGGGATTTAATATGGAAGTCACACTTGTATCATACACCCAGAATCCTGACAGAGTAGTAGCTCAAGCAGCACGAGTCTGCTACTCACAAAGCACAGCTTTCGAGTGCTTCAACAGGGACGATGAAGACCCCGGGAATGACTTTAAGGACTGGGCTCTTATCAGGAAGCTCAAGGAGAGTGGACATATGTCTCCTTTTGAGCATGTATCTTTTACGTTCTCTGTGGATGGCTTAAGTAGAATCGCCAGCCATCAACTTGTACGTCACAGAATGGCTTCCTACTCTCAAAAGAGTCAGAGGTACACAAATTCTTCTAATGCTAAGCTAATAGTACCTCCTTCTGTTAGAGGAAATCATGTAGCTGAGACTATCTTCGAGAGTGCTGAGAGAGAAGCCCTTAACAAGTACAATGTATTATTGAAGGAAGGAATCCCTAAAGAAGACGCAAGGTTCATCCTCCCCCATGGTATGGATACCTCTATTGTCTTTACCATGAATGCAAGATCTCTCTTCAACTTCTTCAATCTCAGGCTGTGTAATAGAGCCCAAAGAGAGATCCAGGTACTGGCAATGAACATGCTGTTTCAGGTATCCGATGTAGCTCCAGAGATATTTAACAATTCAGGACCAAACTGTGTTACAATTGGTCGTTGTCAGGAGAAGGAACCATGTAAGCAAGGTCCTTTCAAAGACTACGAAGAGTTGATTCAATTAGCAAGTAAAGCAGTATATTAACTTATATAGGGCCGGAGAAATCCGGCCCTTACCATTGAGAGGGGTTGGTTGTTATAAAGGGTTTTCTAATATTCACAGCAGCAGTTCTCAGTCTTACGGTGTTCTACATTGGAACTATATCTGTTGTTAGTTACTACAGAGTTCCTGTGGAAATTAAAATCATCAAACCTACTGTACTAGACACAGAAGACATGGAAGAAGGTGAAGAAATTACCATACATACAGACACAGGAACTCTTATCCTTGCAGACATTCTCAGGGAGCATTGCTCCGCTTCGGTGGATATGGAGACATTGCTGAAGTACAGCGAGTATATACAGGAAGCCTCAGACACTTTTAATATTCCTATAGGTCTTATTGCAGGGCTGATGGTAGCGGAGTCTTCCGGGGTATGGAGTGCTTCGTCTGGGATAGCAGATGGACTGATGCAGGTGAGATGGGACATTCACGGGCAGAATATCCAAAAAGCCTTCTCTCATATCAAGAATAAAGATGACTTTATGAAACCAAGAAACAACATAATGGTTGGAACGTGGCTGTTAAAGTGCATGGCTGACCACCATAATGGAGACTTGCAGAAAGCCTTACAACGATACTCTGGTGGTGCTCCTAGTCATTACTACAGGAAGATTAACAAAATCCGTAGTGACATTTCACAGGTTCTGATGTAGAATTGCTAAGTAATTTGCCCCATAGTGTAGTTGGTAGCACGGTAGAATTTGGCTCTGCTGGTTCAGGTTCGAGTCCTGATGGGGTAGCCACGCGCTGATAGCTCAACGGTAGAGTCTCCAGCTCATAACTGGACGGTTCTTGGTTCGATTCCAAGTCAGCGCACCAATGCCGATGTAGCTCAGTTGGTAGAGCAGCTGCCTTGTAAGCAGCAGGTCACGGGTTCGAATCCTGTCATCGGCTCCAAAATGCTCCTGTAGCCCAACGGCAGAGGCAAGGGACTTTTAGCTAGAAAGACTAGGTGTTACATTTATGCCCTATGACAGGTGTAAAGTAGGAAATCCCATATTAAGTAAAGATGGTAGACAACGCATTCAAATAACATATCCTGATGGAAGGCGTTCAGTTATGTCTTACCCAAAATATTTAATGGAGTGTTATTTAGGAAGAAGACTAGATCCTAATGAAACAGTAGATCACATAGACTACAATCCATTAAACAATGAGATTTCCAACTTACAGGTATTAACTAGGGCAGAACATACTAAGCTAGATAATAGGAGACTTAAAAGCCAACATTTTGTGTGCCCTATATGTGGTAAAAAGTTTACTCTTACAGGGCAAAAACTACATAACGCTATTACAAACAGAAAACAAGGGAAAACAGGACCTTTTTGTACTCGTAGTTGTGCTGGAAAATACGGAGCAAATATACAAAATGGTAGGCAACCAGCTTTAAAAGTTATTCCTATTACCCCTAGCTATACAACACTTAAACTTTCACAAAAGAGCACTATGTAGGAAACTGCATATGTGAATCGCCTCAAATTCGGGGAAAGCTGAAAACAAGTATGCCAATCCCGAGCCAAGCCATTTTATGGAAGGTGTAGAGACTTGACGGGGCGCACCTAAGTGTAATGGTACATATGGTGAAGAGAAAGTCCAGACCACAAACTACTAGCTTCACATAAGTAGGTAGCGAAAGCTATAGTGGTAAGAAAATCCCTACAGTGTCGGTTCGAATCCGACCAGGAGCACCAACAAACTAGCGAGATGGCTGAGTGGTCGAAGGCGGCTGGCTTGAAACCAGTTGGGGTTAATAGCCTCCGGGGGTTCGAATCCCTCTCTCGCTGCCAAATATAGCAGAAGAGCGACGCTGTTATAAAAACCTGTGTTGTGGAAACCACAACGCAGGTTGCATTTCAAAAGTTCCATGGTGGAAATCACAACGCAAGTCTCAAGTTGAGCAAGCTGTAGTTTCGTGCATAATGACACTGAAAGAGAAGAGTTGGTTACCCATTCCTCAACCCCCCCCCCCCCGGGGGTTGAGAAAGCTTAGGTGAGAGGGAGTCCAAAGAGGACTCCCTTTCATTTATTTAAGGAGGGGTTAATAATGTGTGATCTTAACAACTACAGTACTTTCATTATCCCATGTGTTTGCAAAGATCTTGACCATAATGTGATTGTGTACAAGCGAAAAGATATGGACGAAGATAGCTATCTGGAAGACTACTACATAATTGCTTCAGTACTACTGAACCCACCAGAAGACTACTTTAAAGACAGCTTAATCAAACGCTTTTTCAGACTTAAAGACCTCTCAACATTTCAACTGGAGTGTTGTCCTTCAGAGCTAAGTGTGCTTGAAGAAATTGCTATTCTTTTAGACTGGAAATTCGACAAGAATGTGGATGACGACTTTTCTTCTTTACCTTATTATGTTATCTCTGGCAAGGTTCCTAACTACAAGTTCAGTTTGTGGGAGAAGCTTCAGTGGTTGCTTGGGTGGTCAGGTAAAGATATGAGAATTTCCATTGGGGAGTGGGATGGAGAGCAGTACATTCAAAGTTGGTTAGAATAGGGGCTTCGGTCCCTTTTTTTGTGTATTTTTGATATAAGGTTCGTGACGGGATTCTTCTTCAAGAAGATACTGTCCGGTTTGCTCTTTAACCGTTAAAAAGAGATGGGGATTTGCATGTTGCCCCGTAGCCCCTGAGCTGCTTAAAACCTTAAGGAGGTGTTAACATGAAACCCATTCAGGGAGTTATCAATGAGTGGGAAATCGTCGGGGGCTCGCGTCCCCGTGTCACGGGCGTATTGTTTCAAGCGCCCGGTATCCCTGCACGAGGGATTGTTACTTCCCTCGTGAAGGGGAGGGTGGAAACCCCCTTTGGAAAGGGGGTGGAAACCCTTAATTCGATTTACATCCTCGGTAGCTACGGGGGGAAGGACGAATAGTCCTCCCTGGTTACTGAGGCTTAAGAGGGGCAAAACATCGTCCCTCTTTTTTTTCATATCGTTAGTTTCTAACCTAGTGTATAATAGTTTCACACACTAGGAGGTGTGCTCAATATGAAAAAGACATTACTTGCGCTTATTTTTTGCTTTCTCACAGTTACCACAGCTACTGCCAAACAGGAAGTTGTAGTGTACTGTGATGATGGCTACCCACCGTATGCCTACGAAGAGAACGGAATGGCAAAAGGGATCTATGTAAAGATTTTAGAAACTGCTTTCAGACGTATGGAGGACTACACGGTCAAGATTGATCCCATACCGTGGAAACGCGGACTTAACTTCATGGAAACAGGGAAAGGCTTTGCTCTCTTCCCCCCTTACTACAGACATGATGAGAGACCCTATCTTGATCATGCAGTCTCTCTCATGTTTGAAGAGATCGCTATTATAGCAAGAGAAGGAGTCAACATCACTGCTCTCTCAAAATGGCCTGAAGACTTCGAGGGGCTAACCATGGGTCTAAATGAAGGGTTTTCTATTATTAATGTAAAAGAAATCCCAGACAGCATAGTAATCGACTATTCGCCGAATAATCGGACTGCTATGATGAAGTTAGCATTTAGCAGGATTGATTTCTACGTGAATGACAAGATGGCTATTCTGGACTCCAAAGCTAAGATCGAAGCAGAAGAGCGTAAACTCCCGGGGTTTAGGTGGGGTCCTGTCCTGCAGAAAGAAGAAGCCTTTGTGGTGTTTTCGAATACGAATGATGAGGCATATCCTTATAAGCAGGATTTCATTAACAAGCTTAATCTGATACTGGAAGGGATGAAGCAGAATGGTGAATTTTTCATGCTTATTGAAGAGTTTCTGTAGCTTCATCACACTGCTCTTCTTTGCTGTCACATCCTATGCTGTACCGACTGAAGTTTTCGTCTATGCAGATTCAAACTTCGAGCCGTACTCGTACCAGTACAGTGGAATGTGGAAGCCACAAGGTGAGACAGTTTTTTTTAGCTGGGGTCTTTGCAGACATGCACGACTACAAAATTAATGTGGTAGGAATGCCTAAGCAGTACGGATTAAAGCGGATGGTGAAAGTTGAAGGCTTAGGGTTCTTTCCTGTCAGACTTCTAGACATTCCTTTAGGTGTAGAGAGTGTAGCTTTAGGGGATGAACTATACATTATATTCTCAAACCATCCAGAAAGAGACAAGTTCGTTACAGACTTTCAGGAACAACTGGAGCTAAGGGAATAGGAAAAGGGAGAGCTTGTGAAGCTCTCCCTTTTTTGCTACTCTGACTTAGAGAAATAGTTTCGAAACCACTCTACGGCTTTTTCGTTGTATAGGAACTGAGGAACTTCTTTGTTATTGTTAGCAGCTTTAGTCCACTTCCAAGTTCCGTACTCATAAGTGGTATTCTCTTCATAATCTTTGGTTTTTAATCCGTTTTGGATAGCTGTCCGGCCTATTGTGTTTCTATGCTTGCCAAACATATCACCTATAGCAGTAGCCGAATAAGTGGCCTCTGTGACAGCAGGAAGATAAGCTGAAAGTTCCTCACCCAAAGCAGCTTCCAGACACTTGACCGAAAAGACTTGAAGCGAATCCTGTGGTAACTTTGTAGAGTACTCAGAAAGAAAGTCCTTCACAAAAGCAGCTTTTTCAATATTAAGTTTTTGTTTTTCTATTCGAAGCTTTTCCCAATCGTACTCAGTAGCTTGATAAGGCTTTGGTACAGTTTGTTGGGGCATAGTGTATGTTCCTGTTTGTCTGAGGGTAGGGAGAACCTCTGACGTTACCCACTTTTTGAATTTCTTAGCTTCTGGTTTGCGAGAGCGAAGGATAAGGGAGTAGAGGCCGGATTCGTTGATGATGTTGGTCTCCCCCTGACGACCTATGTTAAACATAGACCGTTCGTCCTCATCAAGTTGCTGTACTGCCTGAGAGATGTTTTTGATTCCCAGTACACCACAAATGTCCTTGGCAACAAACCACCAATTTCCTTCATGCTTAACTGTACGTACTTCTCCAAACTCTGCGTGATTGAAAATCTGAAGTGCATTACTCATTAGAAGCCCCCTTCTCTTCACTAGCAAGCATCTCTTCTTCTCTCTCTATAGCAGTCACCATCCCGGGGTAGTACTTATTCTTTGTTTCCTCTGCAAAGGCTCGCATAGCGTTCTCGATAGTTGTAGCTTGGTTGACTTTGAGATATGCACAAGCAACTCTGAAATCCTGTAGCACTGCATCCGAAACTCGAAATCCCATATTCTTTCTTTTGATCTCCACAACAACCAGCTCCTTTTTTGAATTTGAACTTATAGTACTAGATGTAGGACTATACGTCAAGAATTAGATAGTAAAGTTGTTAAATTTACTAGGTACCTATTTTTTACTACTTTTTGTTATAAGAATGATAGCAGGGATCTTCTTGGTCTCTGAAAATCTATCCGAAAGGGGGTGTGTTTAATGTCACACAATACCATTAAGGTAGATATTAAAAAGCTTCAACGCCTTATTGATGAGGCGCTGAAGCAAGGGGCTTACACTCGTGTAAGAGTGTAAGCCCTAGTAGCACGTCCTGAGCATGACGTTAAACTGCTCTTTTTTTTCGCAAAAATTAATTCCTCCACCCAAGAGCAAAGTGAGCTTTGTTGTGGTTTAACTGATCCGTCATCCCATATACCGCTCCCTTCACCAACCCATCCTTAACTCTCTCATAACCAATCTGAGAGAACCAGTTATTGGAAGAAGCGAGAGGCATGGAAGCAACGCTAGTAATCATAGGTTCAACTTTAGGAGGAACCATGGAGACGATAACTCTGCTTTTACCACTCTTCTTTATTTTTTCTACATCTGCAGCACTCAGCTTAGACCCCACAGAAAACCCACCAGAACCTTCCATGATAACTCGTCCAACTGCATCGTCTACACTGATACTCTCTGTGCCAGTAGCATTCTCACGCTTCCAAGTTTCAAACTCAGTCTCGGTAATGATATCACCCACAACCCAGTCAGAACTACCAGGGTCTTCAACAGTTAACTTTCGAGTAATTCCCTTAGCAATAACCTGGAAGTGGTTGTCAGCCATGTTAGCCCCTAGGTTCTTAGCTGCTGTTCCCAAAGCTCTATGAAACTCAACTCTACCTCTCTGAACCCCAATCAAAGGAATCTGCTGGATGAAGTCTATCTCACCATCAGACAGAGCATCACCTTTACCAACAGTATCCCCAGCTTTAACAGAAATCTTTTGAGATTTTGGTACTTCAAAGATCCTACTCTTACCAGAAGAAGTTTTAATGGAAATTTTATTGCTACGACTATCTGTCTTCTCAACAGTACCAGATACAGTTGCAAGAACAGCTTTATTTTTTGGAGTATGAAGCATTACTGTATCAAGGAACTTAGCTCCATAGTCCGTGTCATCATCAGTAGTCTTTGTACCTACGTGAAAGGTTTCCATAGCTGCCTGCACAAGAGGTTCACCAATAGCCTGAGCTGCCACAGTCCCCACATTAGCTCCTACAGGATAAACCTGATTAGTGTTGCTGTCCAAACCATAACAGACAGAGCAGGTCCCACCTTTAGCCTTACATGTAAGAGGACAACGAATCCGAACTGTATCTACTTTACCCTTGATAGTTGAGTATACTGAAGAGTTAATAAAAGTACCCTTCTTAGCTAAGACTTCTCCCTTATCATTAACAGCATCATCAAGAAGATAGTGACCTAGTACTGCATTTCTATTGTTAACAGAGAATTCTTTTCCAGTTGTATCCTTGCAATCTGGCTCAGAAATTCTTTCGTCTCCAATAGCGTGCCATAATCTTCTCGTATGCATTCCAGGTTCGAAGGATTTCCAGCTACGACCAAGAACACCAACTCGTGTATCATGAGCCTGAGGAATATACTGATGGAAAGGTAAACCTTCTGAGTAACTGTTCCATGCAACTACAGGGTGAGTTCCACCCTCAGCTCTTGAAGTAACACCTCGTGTACCGATGATATGGTTGATGTTTCCTGTATTAGCCCGGGCTCCTGAACCTACTATATATTTCAAAGAAGGTCTATCTTCTATGGCTTTAGCTACGGATGTCATAACTTTGTTTGTATACTCTAAGGGGTTTTCACGTGAAATCTTTTCTTTGCCCTCTACTGGAACGAAGTCACCAAGACCAAAGGAGACAGGAGCTATGGTGGAAGCTGAAAAGCCTATGTCTTTTAACCTGTTCATAACTGCAGCTACTTCACCGTGAGGCATGTCTTCAAGCATAGTAGCAATAGTTCCATTAAAATACTTTTTGTCCCACATACCATCCCATTTACGATACTTCTCAGGAAGAGCTGAGTTAACCCAAGCTTTACCTGCTGTAGTTACTCTGTTACCAACCTTCACTACATCCTGTAACCGTATATCCTTTTTCTTGATGTCTTCTACCAAGGATTTAAGATCTTTGAACGACTTAACTGGTTCCTTCTTAGCAACATCATCAGTAGCATAGGCGAGGCCCAACAAAGCTTCCTTATCTACTGTAGCAATAGGGTTGTTATTTGTAGGATTGATGATGTTGGTGGAGAGTCTCATTTTATCCATGGCTTCTTTTGCTGCTCTTTCAGAAAGAGGTACATGAAGAGCTACTGTGTCTCCATCTATGTCTCCATTCAAACCCTTAAAACTGAACATGTTAAGTTCGATAGTTGAAGAGTTTGAGAGAGTTGGTTTAAGAGCCTGTAGACCATATTTATGCAACGTAGGTGCACGGTTTATAATAACTGGTCTCTTCTTCATCTCTTCTTCGAGAGCTTCAATTACGTCAGGGTGTCCCTTCTTAAGGAGTTCTGAGTAAGAGGATACTCTGTACTTCTCTGCGAGCTGTTTCTTATTCAAGCCCTTCCTACGGAGGTTGTTAATAACGAAAGGTTCATAAAGAGTTAATGCCATCTTCTTAGGGATCTTTACATTATCCATGGGAAGCTTAGGATCAATAGATAATGTACTTCTACCAGATAGCATAACTGATCTGCCAAGCTGCTTTCTACGAACCAACTTATATTTACCAGAGAGGTTATCAGCTAAGGAATCAATAGGTTGTTTAGTACGTTTGTCCTTAGCTTCTGCAGCTCCTGTTATACCTGAAATGGTCTCAAACATGTCTTTAACAACAGCTTTACGCTCAGAAACAGGAAGGTCTTGAAAAATATTTCTATAACTTTTCGACTGAACCACGAGAGACTGATAGAGATTATTGATAGGAGTGTAAGTTAAGGAGCCATCACTATTCTCTGCAATATCTCTGTATGCTACAGGCAATACAGGAACTCTTGTAAATACAAGCTCCTCAGGTTTAACGTTGTTTTTAACAAGCATGTTTGAGATCTTAGCTTTAGAAGCAAGATGGAGCTTTTTCGAAGGATCAGTTTCTTTCTTGTAAGCCTCTGTCGCTTCTTGGTACGTCTTCTTAGGGTCTACATCTGCCAGTATCTTTCTTAAAGCATGACCAGAGGTCATAACCTTCTTACCAGCGTTTGAGAGCTTATCCGCTTCATCCTCTGAGATAATCTTTTTAGTCTCAGGGTTGTACCACAGCTCACCATTAGTTAACTTCTTAACATCTGTGTGACTCATCCCTGTAAGAAGAACATAAGGATTCATACCTGCCCGAGCATGAAGGAGCATAGGACTAGGGATAGGGAATGGAAGTGTAATGTGCCCCATCCTTGTTCGTTGCTCCTGAAGACTCTCTCCAAAGATATCAGGGTCAAATAATCCACCCTTATCAGGCTTCAAATCCGTACCCCTCAAGAACTTACCGTTTTGAACCTCACCGCTGCTCCATTGCTTAATAGTTTTACCAGTGGCAGGGAGAAGCAAAAGCTCTTTAAACTTCTCGTCCATGGTAACTTCTCTACCATTGCTGTCCCTAGGGGCAATCTTGAAACCCATAGCTCGTGCGTAGTAGTCCAAGGCTCTCATACTCTGAGGAGTCTTAGGATCAGGAAGAGGAAGACCCTGCATAAAGTACATTTTAGCAGTATTATCTTCCATCAAGCCCCCAGACCGGAACGTAGCAACATCCTCAAGAACAGCATCAGCTCCATAAGGAAGAAGAGACCTGAGTTCCATCTCTCCCATACTCTGAGGATTAGTTTTCTCTGAAGTTTTCTTCTTAACAGGTTGTCCAGTCTCTGTATTAACTGCTCCTGAAAGCCCTCGTGCCTGGTATTTGGTAAGCTCCACATCATGCTCAAGGGTCATGAAGTAACCCTTACCAAAGGTAACAGGCACCTCAAACTTTTTACCTGTCTTAGGGTCTATAAGGTACTCTTTCTCTTCGATACCAAGTTCTTTAGCTCTGGCTAATAGTTTCTTAAGCTCATCCTCTGAGAAGTTCTTTACAGGGTAGTGTCTCTTACCTTCAGCTTTAGCAATCTTAGAAGCAAGAAGCTCCATGAGCTGACCTATGTTTTTTCGTGAAGGAACTCCAAGAGGAGAAAGGAATACCTCAACCTTCTCTCCTTTATCGTTATAGGGAACTTCTTCTGAAGGGACAATCTTTGTAACCACACCCTTGTTACCATACACCCCTGAGAACTTCGAACCCTCTCTAATAGGCCGTACACAGTAAATGTGAACCTTGATCTTCTTCCCCTTCATCCCTGGAAGTTCTTCGATACGTTTAACTTCTCCTTCGATAAAGGAAGGGCATCGTAGAGAGGTATCTATATACTGGTCTACTCCAAGGCTTGCAAGGAACTCCTGTTCAGAGTTAAGGCGTGTTTTAGAAGGCTTGGCAACCTTAGCTACCAGCATGTCTCCACCTTTAACCTTAGCACCTACAGTAATAACACCATCCTGCATGTCATGGAAGCGATTGGATCCATACCCAAACTTGCCTCTCAGGATAGAAGGAGCATCCCCACCTACAATCTCATCCATACCAACTTCTGTTTCGAGCTGAACAAGGTGTTCAGTACTCATCTTACCTGATTTAACCAGGTCTTCAGAAATGGCAATACCATCTTCAAAGTTGTGACCTTCCCAAGGCATGAAAGCTATGTTAAGGTTTGTCCCTACTGCCAAAGCCCCATCCTTGGTATACCAGCCATCAGCAATAAGCTGCCCCTGAGTTACAGTATCTCCAACCTTAACTTTAGGTGTACTCTTTATAAAGGAGTCTCCATTCAAAGGGGTATAGTACTCAAGAGCTACGGTATGCTTGTTTTTCTTGGAGTCTTCTATGACAATCTTACGGTCTGTAACCTGAGTAACAGTACCATCTACAGGAGCTTTTTTAATCTTAGTTTTAGTTTCATCTTTACCAATCTGAGAAAGGATGGGTTCTCCTGTATTGCTGTCCACAGAAGCCATGATAGGAAGCTCCCTACCAATGATAGGCATAGCCTGACGAAGCATGTTATTTCCCATCAAAAGCCGTGTAGAGTCATTATGCTGAATACCAGGAATAGCAGAAACAAGAGGGTCTATGGACTTATTAGGATCAGGGTTTAAAGCCCATTCAACATCCTTGGAAGCCATCTGTTTGAGTTCACTCCCAAGTCGTACCCATACCTTTTCCTTAAGCTTCCCATTCTTATCATAGTTGGTATAGTCAGGGATAAGCACAGGAATGTTTCGCATATCCCACATAGACATGGTTTTGTAGTGAGACTTGTCAACTGTACCATTAACTATTGGGTAAACCTTGGTTACAAGGTCCTTGTTGTCATTGATATAGGCATCTGTAGCCTTTTGAAGGGTAAGCCCTGCAGCTCCAGACTCAGGGGTAATAACAGGGTCTACAAAGCCTATGTAAGAGTCCTTAACAGCTCTTGTATCTTCCTTAGAATGGGTTGTAAGACCTCCCTCGCCTCGCTTGGTAAGGCGATTTCCAAAGGATAGAACTTGTAAGGGATTTCTCTCTTCGACATGGTTAATTAATGATGTATCATTAAAAAATCCTGTAACAGCCTTCTGAATAGAAGCTCCCCCAATGATCTTACTGATACTGTCAGTAAGCTCCATCTTCTTTTTCCAGGTATAAACAAGCTTCTTAATGGTCAAGATAAGGTCTTCATACATACCATCCACAGGAGACATAAACTCCTGGAATATAATGTCATCCTTATCCATACCTTCAGACTTGCCTTCACTAATGTTCTTAAGCTCTTCAGTAGCTTTGATAAGGAGGTCTCCTGTAACCTTACGAGGGTTGTCTACTTTAAAGACTTCCTCGTTAACTCTTGCTCCCTTGTCATCAAAGTCCATCACATCTCCAAAGTAGGAGGCTACAAAGGCTTTTTTGTCCTTTTCCTTGTCAGGAGAATACGCAAGAGTATCTGTAAGCTTAGAATAGTAACCTTCTAACTGCTTATCAGACATCTTGGAACCATACTTAGCTGCCGTTTCCTTATCTACACCTAAAGCAGTAAGAACAGGAGTGATAGGAAAAGTACGGTTATTTATTTTAATAGTAGCTTCACCATTGTCTTTGACATTAAGCCTAAAGTTACGCCCTCTCCGAAGGTTAGCAAGTCCCTCAGTCTCACCCTTCATAGTCTTGTAGGCGTACATCCCCGGGCTCATACGCATCTGAGAGAAAGCTATGAAGTCTTTCCCCTCATGTACGAATACATCTCTGTTGTCAGGGATAGGAAGATCACAGAGTTTGATTGTTGAGGTGGAGATAGGTGTAGTGTTACCCTTCTTAGTAAGCTTGAACTTACCTTTTACAGTCATACTGTAAGTCTTTTCTTTGAGCTTGTACTGGGTGTATGTCTTAGCATCATTGATATCTTCTTTAGGTTCTTCAAAGATGATATCTTCAAGGTGCAACTCTTTTGTTTCGGATTCTACAGGGAAGATTTCCTGAAGGTCTCGAAACATGTTGCGTTTTATATTGTTAACTTTTTCAGCTAGAGTACCCATTTACCCACTTCCTAACGGATAAGGTTGAAATCAGAATATTCAGGAGATGCAGTGTGAAAGTACAATGCAAAATGGACTATGGAGACAAAAAGCCATAAGGCTAAAAGAAAAGGGCTGCCAAGAAGCAGGAAAGAGAAGCTGAACTCAAAGACAAACCCCATGCTCTTTACAATGTTCTTACGAGTCTTTGTTCCTGAAAACGAGATAAGTCCTTTCACAACGTCAAATCCGAGAAAAGAGTCTGTTACAAACTTGATTCCAGGACGCTCATCCCCATAGGCAAAAGAGAATCCAAGAGCTACTAATATATGCCCTAGTTCATGCACAATAATCCAAGGATTGAAAAGCGTTAACCACTTGAGATGATATTTGTTCCAAAATGCTTTCATACAAATCGCTCCTTTATTCAAAACTCATCTCCTCCATTATAGCAGAAAAGCCCCTCCGAAGAGGGGCTTGAAGGGGGAAGGAATGTTCCCAGGCTTATCTAAAGAGTACCAGTTCCACCCTGACTATAGTAAGAAGCCATTATATCTGTCAGAGCGTTAGACCGAGCTTTCAGTTTCTCATAGATCTGCATAATTGTTTCAGTACGTACATCGATAGGATCTCGAATGTCGCTGTTCTTGAGATCAGTTACATACTGTGTAAGCAAGGATACATAGTCTGCAGGAATTTCGGTAGAGGTTTCCATCTTGTCAAACATATGGGCCAGAGCACGCTCAATGATAGTAAGTCTTTTTGCAAGATCTGCAATCTGATCGGGGGTATCTCCAGAGATAACTTCAATAGGAGGACGAACGAGAAGCTTTGCATAAAATGCAAGAGCAGCTGCCTTGTCAGCAAGCTCTTCAGCGTTAAGAGGCCTCATCTCAGGCTCCATAGCCATCTCTTCACTCTCAACAGGAAGCTCATCAACAAACATAAGAGGAATACCATCAGCTACATTCTTGGAGCAAAGAATCGGAGAATACTCACGAATCTTATCAAGGTAAGAAAGTTCACTTTCATCAATCTTACCAAGAATCCATTCACCAGGCATACAAGCCATACCCATTTGCATAGTAGCACTAGGCTTAGGCTGTACTCCTCCTATACCCTGAATAAAACAAAGCTTGTAAACAAAATAACGATCAGCCATAAATGTCAACTCTCTTTCCTACAAAAATTTATCATACTGCGGATTTGTATGAAGCTGTAGCATACCAGTATGCGAGGTCTCTATACCGTAGTTACAAAAAACTGGAATACCAAGACTCCAAAGTTTCTGGCATACAAAATAGTCTTCAGACAACAGCTCTTCATCTATTACCTTAGTCTGGAAGATATCGTAGTTCATATCCATTGGAACATCAGCACCTCGTCTCAAAGCGTTACCTTTATACTGAGGAGCATCCTTAGCCAATAGTTCTACTGTATCATACTCTAAGCAAAAAATGGCAGTTCCAATCTTCTTTACAGGCTTTAACTTAGAATCAATTTCACGGTCATATGTAGAAAGTACTGCTGTCTCTTCTGTGGAAGAAGGAAAAGGAATAACGTTATAGACAGGCTTACCTTCTTCCGTAGCCCCTTTAAGCCTTACAGGAGCCCCTACACACTCAACTTTGCTGTCCACAAGGGAAAGCAAGGTATCAGGAGGAAATCCCATATCAGCATCAATGAAACAAAGGTGCGTAGGCTTAATTCCAGTCTGCTCTTTCATAGTCTCCGCATGATGAAGGAAGATAGAAGCAAGGGTATTCCTTGCTCGTGTTATCAAAGACTCGTTACCAATCATGACAGTCGTAACAAGAACACCATTCTGAGAGGCATAGGTCACATTATTTAGCATACTCTGAGTGTAATCAATAGTTGTCTGGCTGTTATACGCAGGAGTAGCAACTACCACATGAGCTTTAAGCATCTTCCCCACCCCTCGCCAACTCCCGGGATTTCTCGATTGTGAGGAACTTAGGGTTAGAAAGTGTTGTGATACCTAGGCGACTCATAACCTGTTTGTAGTTTTCCTTATACTTCTCAACCATACGGTCCAACCATTGCTGAAAGTGTTCGTAGTCCAGAGTATCGAAAAGAACTTGAGGATCACCTTTAACACTACCTTCATTGTAGTCGGCCTTGGCTTTCTGTTCACATTCCATTATGTAGGAACGTGCTTCCTCCATGACGGTTAAAGGATGGAGGCCAAACTGGTTGATGTATTCAAGCTCCCCACCAGAAACTCTACCTTTTTCAACCATGTTGCGGAAAGCAAGTACAAATACCTGGCGTACATGAGACTCTACTTCAGCCATTTCCATGTCAAGTTCATCCCAGTCTTCAGGAATATTATGGTTTTTTCGAATCTCTTCATAAGCATCCTTCATCATGGCAATTTCCTTGTAAGCGCCTTCGATGTAGGTGTTACCGTCTGCTACGTCTGCTATAAGTTTGTTGCCTTCGATGTTGAATGTTTCAATAGCATACTGTTTGTTCTTGATCTCTTTTTGGAGAGGGAAGGTTTTACGCTCTTTCTCTCTATCGGTAAGGGTTTCATCGTTAGTGATTTTGTCAATGTCTTCTTGGAGGTACTCAATTTCCTGCTCTTCCCATGAAATGAGATCAGCAAGTTTGTGGAGTCTCAGCTTATTCTTGTCCCTTTTCATGAGGTTTTCCTTCAATGCTTCTCTTCGAGACTCAATCTGAGAGAGGCACTGCTTCATGGTTTTGTAGGGGCAGCCCCCTTCTTGCATCATGGTAAGCGTCATAAGTTTACGAGTAATGGATGTGTCACTCTTACCAAAGAGTCGTGTAGCACGGTGGATCTCTGGCATACCTTCCGCAAGCTCCGCAAGTTTAGTTTCATTGAAGGTTTCCAGTTCAAAGATACCTTTTTCCGTTTCCTGACTCACCCTTGAGATAATATTGGTTTGCGGTGAGTCAGGGCTAAGGAAGCGTTTAATGCTACTTGTTGTTACTGTTTTCTGAAGTTCTGTTGTCATTTCGATCTCCTTTTTTTAAATTAGGGTGCGCGTCCGAGCTTTAGCTCGGACGAGAAACCGTTGAAAAATACATAACAAA
>NPIF01001457.1_pt2 | contig 19642 bp, 17 predicted proteins | sample 8637461 | NCBI WGS metagenome assembly NPIF01 (sample SAMN07420641, study PRJNA396082) | bioreactor metagenome | isolation source: sample BR12 brine-fed electro-methanogenic bioreactor BR | place: Japan: Kochi | collected 2016-12-09
AGATATACGGCTTCATCTTGGGGTTCCAGCGCTTGGTCTGATGGCCGAAGTGAACTCCGGCCTCGAGCAGTTGTTTCATGGTGATCTGTGACATTAATTTCTCCTCGTACCTGTGGTTGAATTCTTCCGCGCCTTTCCTTCCCGCCAGAACCCCGCACCAAGCAGGGCACCACTGAATCGGGTCCAGACGCGTGCCGTTTTGAACAACACGTTTATCTAACATGAATGACCGGGTATGGCAAGGACAAAAAGGCTTGTCGATCCTGTTTGCAAGGCGGGAAAAACTGTAATATTATGCCGGCCTATGTCAACTCTTCGCATTCAACGTTACCTGCTCAAAGAAACCGCCGTGCCCATGCTGCTGGGGATGGTGGTTTTTACCTTTGTGCTGTTATTAGGGCGCCTGCTGAAGCTGGTGGAACTGGTCATTACCAAGGGCATCCCCCTGCTCGACATTGCCCGCCTGTTCTTTAGCCTCCTGCCGACCTTCCTGGTCCTGACCATTCCCCTGGCGTTTCTGCTCGGGGTTATGCTCGGTTTTGGCCGCCTCTCAGCCGATCGGGAAATCCTGGCCCTCAAATCGAGCGGCATCAGTCTGTACCAGATGGCACGCCCCATCCTGCTGCTGAGCCTGCCCGCCTGTCTTCTGACCGGCGTCATGACCCTCTACCTGCGGCCGGCGAGTGAAACGTTCTTTCGCCAGCAACTTTTCGAAATGGCAGCCAGCCGGGCATCTATCGCCCTGCAACCGCAAGTATTCAACGACGATTTCGACGGCCTGGTGCTGTACGCCAATCGCATCGATGAGCAGAGCGGTAGTATGCAGCAGGTATTTATCGCTGACGAACGCGATCCTGCGACACCCTCCATCATCATGGCCCAAAAAGGTCGTCTGGTTTCCGACAGTACCAATCAAAAACTTTTATTGCGTCTTGAGCAAGGCACCATGCACCGCCAGCCGCAGGACAGCGAGGTCAGCCCCGGCGAGGGCACCTATCAGGTCCTGCGCTTTAGCAGTTATGACGTAAACCTCGATCTTGAGGAGCAGTCAGAGTCTGGTCAACGGAGGATCAGAGATAAAGAGTTGGGTTCAACGGAGTTGCTTCGGATGATCGGCAATGCCTCTGCCGAAAAAAAGTCGGAGTTGCAGGCAGAACTGCATACCCGCCTGGCCCTTCCTTTAGCCCCCCTGCTTTTTGCCCTGCTGGGGGTCCCCCTGGGGATTCAACCCCACCGCAGTGGTCGCGGTGGAAATTTTGCCCTGGCTCTGGGGGTTTTTCTGAGCTACTACCTGGCACTCTCTTTTGCTGAAACCCTGGTGGCCGATGCCGGCTGGCCGGCAGCCGCCCTCTGGTTGCCCAACGGGCTCTTTTTGGTCACCGGCCTGTATGTACTGCATCGTGCCGCCATTGAACGACCGGTGCGAGTCCTCGACAGTACCATCAGCATGGTCGGCGGCTGGCTGCGCAGGTTTTTTCGTACAGGAGGTCGGTCTTGACTCTCATCAGCCGCTATATTCTCGGCTCCTTCGGCCGCATTTTCGGCTTGGCTCTAGCGGCATTTATCGGGCTTTATCTGTTGGTCGATTTTTTCGAGCGGGTCGACAACTTTATCGAGCACAGCGCCGCGGCCCATCTGTACCTGAAATACTTCGCCCTTAAAATTCCCCTTATCGCCACTCAGGTGGTGCCCCTGGCTTGCCTGCTGGCTGTTTTCATGACCCTGGGCGGGTTTTCCCGCAGCAACGAACTGACCGCCATGCACGGTGCCGGCATCAGCCTGCTGCGCATCACCCGGCCCTTGCTGGCTACCGGCCTGCTTATTTCAGTACTGAGCTTGGCGGTGGCAGAATACCTGGTACCGATTTGCGTCAAGCGGGCCAACGTCATTTATAACAGCGAGGTGCAGGGGGATCCCGCAGTCATTTTCAAACGTAGCAAGATCTGGCTTCGCGACGGCAACAATATTGTTAATATCCGGCTGGCCGAACCGGAAAAGGGACAACTGCAGGGGATCAGCCTGTTCAAGCTGGACCGGAACTTCCATTTAACCGCGCACCAGGATATTCCCCAGGCCAATTACAGCAACGGTCACTGGCGAGCCGGGTCGGTCATCGAACGGGCCTTTGACAGCGGCAGCCTCACAACCAGTCAAACCGTCCGCGATCAGATCGTCGATCTCGACCTTACACCCGAGGATTTTCGCGTTCCCGGCAGCAAGCGCAATGAAGATCTTGGCTTCCGGGAGCTACGTTCGCTGGCTGCAAAACTGCGCAGCGAAGGCTATGACCCGACCCGCTTTGCGGTCGACATGCATGCCCGGCTGGCTGCCCCTTTCGCCAGCCTGATCATGGCTTTCCTCGGCATCCCCTTTGCGCTTCGCAAGGGCCGGGACAGCGGTCTGGCCCTGGGTATCGCCATGAGTGTAATGATCGGTGTGGCCTATTTCATTCTACAAGCTATCTCCTTGGCTTTCGGCTATTCTGCGGCTCTGCCGCCGCTGCTGGCCGCCTGGTCAGCCAACCTGCTGTTTTTTCTGTTCGGCTGCTGGTTGTTTTTAGGCAGCGACAGCTGAGCAGGATCGAAAGAGCGGCACAATCGCAGAGCCGTGTACATATCCCGCCTCAACCGCAAAAGACCGCTTTCTGCTCACAGAAAGCGGTCTTTTGCGGTGTTCCAACAGCTTAATTTACAAAGCCAGGCCGATCCGGGAAGCAGGGGCGGCAGCGGTCCTCTGCCGATAATAGTCCGCCAATTTTTCCGGAGGCATGGGCCGGCCAAAATAGTAACCCTGTCCCTCGGTGCAGCCTTTGCCCAGCAGAAACTCCATCTGACCCGCCTCTTCCACCCCCTCGGCAATCACATCAAGTTTCAGAGTCCGAGCCAAGGCCAAAATCCCCACGGCAATAGCACCCTGATCGGCGGCGACCAGAATATCGCGAGTAAAGGATTGATCAATCTTCAGCTTGGAGAGAGGGAATCGTTGCAGGCAGCTTAAAGAGGAATATCCGGTACCGAAATCGTCTATGGCCAGTTTGATGCCCCGGGCGCGAAACCGGCGCATCGTGTCGATGGCTTTTTCCGCCTCCTGCATGATAGCGGTTTCGGTGATCTCCAACTCCAGTAGCGCCGGATCCAGTCCTGTCTCGATTAACGCCTCATCGACCACATCGAGAAGATCAACCTGCCAGAACTGTTTGGGAGAAATATTCACGGCCATGGTCCAGGCCGGATAGCCCGCCTCCTGCCAGAGCATCGCCTGCCGGCAGGCCTGCTTCAGCACCCACTTGCCAATAGGAAGAATCAAACCGGTTTCTTCGGCCAGGGGGATGAATTTGCCCGGCGAGACCAGGCCCATAACCGGATGCTGCCAGCGCAAAAGGGCTTCCATGCCGATGATGCAGCCGGTCGTCATGTCGACCTGCGGCTGGTAATGCAGCAGCAATTCCTGGTTGTCCAGAGCTTTGCGCAGTTTGCTCTCCATCAGCAATGCCTCTTGGGCCAGTTCGGTTAGCCCCGGAGTAAAAAACTGGAAGGTGTTGCGCCCCAGTTCCTTGGCCTGATACATGGCAACATCGGCGCATTGCATCAGACTCTCCACGCATTCGCCATCCTCGGGAAAGATGCTGACCCCGATACTGCCGGAAACAAACAACTCCTGGTGGCCGATCAACAACGACTGATTCAAAACCTGCTGGATGTTTTGAGCCAGGCTGACAATTCCCGGCCGGTCCCCGGCCTGTTCGCAAATAATCACGAATTCATCGCCTCCCAGGCGTGCCAGGGTATCTCCCTTTCGAATCACCTTCGCCAGACGGGTGGCAACCTCCTTAAGTACGCCATCGCCCGTTCGATGCCCCAGTGAATCGTTGATATTTTTGAATCGATCCAGGTCGATAAAAAACAGCGCCACCCGGTGACCCAACCCCCGAGCTTTCTTCAGGGCAAGATGCAGCCGGTCGTCAAACCGCAGACGATTGGCTAGCCCGGTAAGAGCGTCGTGATAGGCCAGATAGTTGAGACGTTCCTGCTTTTCCTGAAGTTCCAGATCCCGAGTCTGGATCTGGTTAAGCATTTCGTTAAAATTCTCGACCAATGTACCGAGCTCGTCACTCCGGTCCATGGTCACCCTCCGGGAATAGTCCTTTTCGGTAGCCACGGCCAGCATGGTGGCCGCCAATCCTTCGATGGGGCGGGCGATCAATCGTTGCAGCCACAGAGCCAACAACCAGGCCAGCACCAGGGCCCCCAGCAGGCCACTCAGGCCAAAAGCGACATAGCGCCACAGCACCTGATGCAGGGTATCCATGCCGGTCCGGATGTACAGGGTGCCGATCTGTTCCCGATTGAATATGATCGGACTGATTACATTTAAATAGGTGCCGGTAAAAAAAGCGGCCTGCTTGGTGTCATATTCAACCAAAAACCCGGACTTTTCGTCAACTTGCGCTGAACGCCGATAACTAGCAAACACATCTCCCCGGGCGCTGGTAATCGAACTGAAAACCACTTGAGGTTTACTCGCCAGGCTGTTTAAAATTTCAGCGGCAGCAGGCCGATCATCAAAAACCAGAGCCACCGAGCAGTTTCGCGACAGATCCTGGGCCAGAATCTGCACTTCTTGCAACAACGATTGACGCAGCAGGGTACGCTGAGTCCACACCGAGGCCCCGAACAAACTGCACAGAACGATCAGGCTGATGCCGGTGATCATCAGAATCAATTTGCTGCGGATCGATAGCTTTGCCAGCAGTTTCCCGAACCTGGTCATCGGCCCTCCTGGAGGTGACCATCTTTGATGATGGTGCGGGCCAGACCATAAAGACGGGCACTTAGTTTTATCCGGCTTTTGGCCGCAGCATCAAGATTCAGATCGAAACGGATTCGGTTGTTATAGCGGCTGAAAGCCACCATGCCGCCTTTTCGGATAAACAGTTCGTGGTCGCTTACGGTAAGTACCGGCAACCCGTCGATAGCTTGAAAAATAGCCTGCAATTCGCTCTGCACCGAGCGGCCGATGTAGAGCACCTGCAGCTCCTCTCCGTGTGCCCGCAAATCAGCCACGGATTCAATCTGCACCGTTTTCAGAGCAGAACCATAATCCCCGTGGTTCGCCAGCTCGATCAGCCATTCCTGCAAAGAATCGCTCCCCAAAACCCCCAGCACTACCTCCGGCTCCTTCTTCGCTACGCCCGCTTCCGACCAGGAGACAAACTTCACAAAGTTATGGAGCATGGCTGCTTTGACCGCGTCTTCCGTTGCCGGTTCCCAGGCCATGGCCGGTAACACGCTCAGCCATAACAGAAGCAAAGCGGCTACTAGGCATTGACAGTATAGGTGTCGCATCGGGGTCCTCGCCGGCGCTTTCAAAACTGCCACGTGATCTGGCCATAAACACCTCGGGGAACGGCGGTGGATACGGTCCCGAATTCGGCCTGGGTTTCGGTATGCTGAGTTTCAAGCAGGTTCTGTCCGACCAGAGACAACTCCAGTCCGTCCAGCGGACGCCAGGCCACACGCATGTCGAGAGAATAATAATGGTCGACGTCTATGATGTAGACGGATACCGGGTCGACATAGCGCAACCACAGGTCCAGATCCCAGTTGCGACCCATATCGAAGGAGGAACGCACGGACCACTGCTGTTGCGGACTGGAATTTTCATAGAGCATGGAGCTGTAGACGTCGGAGCTGTTACGGGAGGCCCAGGTATTCAGCTTCAGCAGGCTATAGTGACCCCGCAGGCGCCACCAGTCCGACAGGCGCCAATCCACGGCCAACTCCATTCCATAAGCCTCCGCCTCGACTTTATTGCCCTCCTCCACCTCCACCAGAAAATGAACAATGGGCTCTGTCTGCAACGCCATAGCACCCAATTCACCGGAACGATGTTCCCGGTAACGGGAATAGAACAGAGCAGTGTCGATACTAAAAGCCCTGCCGGGCATGAAGCGGTAGCCGAGTTCATAGGAAACACTTTTTTCCGCCGAGAAATCCTTGGTCCCAGAGAGCACGATTTTGGCGGGCAGATCATTGGTCGGAAACAAAAAGTTTTCAGGAATAACCGCATAATGAATGTCGGCTGCCGATTCCATCTGCGACGGAGTGCGCACGGCCCTGGATACAGCCCCCCAGAGGCTGTGCCGGGGGTTCGGGGTCCAGATTAAGCGTAGATTCGGCTGATATTCAAAACCGGTGTAGTCGTTATGCTCGAATTTAGAGCCGATCAATAAGTGCAGCGTGTCGGGCAACAGGGCAATCTCGTCCTGAATAAACAGACTGAACAGCTGATCGGTGGCAGAACTGTTGTGGAACTTGACCAGGTCGCCGTCCTCCAGGTCAGCAAGGGTCAGGCGATAGCCAAATCCCCAGAGTAATTCGTGGTCCCTGGCCGGCACGAACCGGTGCTGGAAATCGAGGTCAAAAACGTTCCACTCACTGTTGGCCAGGGCCTCTTCGTCGCGGCGGCCGCGATCGTAATAGATCTGTAGAGCCAGATCGCCAGTGGCGGCCAACTGGCGCTGCCATCGGCCAAGCAGAAACCCGCCGGAAAAGCTCGTGTCTACAGCTTCTAGGTTGAAGTAGCCATCCTCTTTCACAAAGGAGGGGGTCATTTTCTGAGTTCCAGCGGTGCCGTTAAAAATTTCCCCCTGCAGGGAGAAATCATTATTTCCAGCCCAGGAACCATCTACACGAAAGCCGCCGCGAAAAGCGCTCCAGTCATCGTGAGCTTCCCCGAACTGACCGGCTGCGGCATATTTACTATCCTGATAAGCCCCGTCCTGATGCCGACCACGGTCGAAATACTTGACGAAGGCCCGGTAGTAAGTCTGGTCACCGACCTGGCCACCGTAGCGCAGCGAGGAAAACCCTTGCTCTTCCGTTCCGGTGCCTGTGACAACCAAAGCCCCCTGGGTATCCCGGGCGCTTTTCGTAATGACGTTAATCACCCCGTTGACCGCGTTGGCCCCCCACAGGGTGCCGCCAGGCCCCCGCACCACCTCGATGCGTTCGACATCTTCCAGCAGCGTGTCCTGCATATCCCAATAAACAGTGGAGAACGGCGGAGAATAGACACTGCGACCGTCGATCAGCACCTGCATCTTGTTCAGAAACCGGCCATTAAAGCCCCGACCGGCCACTGCCCAGGTGCTGCCGTCGATGCGGGCGACGCTCAGCCCCGGAACCATCCGCAACGCTTCGGGAATACTGGTCGCTCCGGAACGACGGATATCCTCCCGATTGAGCACAAATACCGCCGCCGGTGACTCGCTGACCTTCTGTAGTTTCCGACCCACGGAACTGACTTCCACCTCCATCAGTTCTTCCAGGCTCAGGTTCATCAATTCCAAACCGGAAAGAGCCAGACTGGAATCGGGCCACAAGAAAATCCCGCCGTATAGTAAAACCATGAAGCAAATCAATAGGCGAAGCACACCACCTCCACAACCACATTGCAAGCAATCTGAACTCTGTCTCCCAGGAGGCTTGCTTCCGGGTATCCCGATTCATCGGGAGCAAGTTGCATACCGGCCATAACCCTTTGCGTTCAGAACCTGTCGTTGCATCGCTGCGCGACATAGCATTCTGCTTTCAAAACAGGTGGTTACCAATCTCTTAAGAGTTTTTTCTGTTTCCGGAGAACGTTAATCAATATTTTTTTGTGGGACATCTCCCTGGGGCACGCCCCACTTCTGCGGCCCCAAAGGTGGGGCATGCCTCAGGGATGCCCCATTCCTGTTGAACGTGTACGACGACAGGCACAGATAGTGTCAAGTGACCTGCGAAGCCGAACAATCGGCACCCAGTACTAAACGATTTCTGTTATCGACAGGCAGGTAATGGCTTTTTTACTTCAGAGGGGAAGCTTTTACAGATGTGTTGGCCGGGGGTAAAGCGGACGGTTAGCGGGCTATTGCCGAGCCGGGAAAAACGATCGACTCGAAACAGACACCACCGCTGTTTTAATGCGGCCGGAGCTTGCGAGCCCGCCACAGCCACCAGCCCGCCACCAGCAGAAACAGAATAGGCAGCAGATCTCCATAGCGCGTATACAGACTCGGGCGGGCCCCGAGTCCAACGGTCCCCTGCAGGGCCAGGCGTTCAAAGAGGGGGGTTTCGGCGACAATACGCCCCGCAGGCGTTATCAGGGCGGAAATCCCGGTGTTGGCGGCACGAACCAGCCAGACACGATTTTCCACGNNAAGGTGCTGATAAGGAGCGGAAGAGCGACCGAACCAGGCATCGTTGGTAATATTGACCAGCAGATCGCTGCCCTGTCGAACCTGTTCGCGAGCCAGTTCGGGGAAAATGCTCTCAAAACAAACCAGAACCCCGAGCCGCTGGCCGTTCATGACCAGGGGGCTGATGGTCCCGGGGGCAAAGTCACCGATGCCGACCACCAGTTTATCGATAAAAGGCACAAACCGCCCCAGAGGCACATATTCTCCAAAAGGCACCAGGTGAACCTTGTCGCTGCGCCCCAGAATCTGTCCGTCGGGATCAAGCAGAAAAGCGCTGTTCAGATAGCTGGGTCGCTGGTTACTCGTTTCATAGGCCGGGCTGCCGAACAACAGAAAGGCTCCGCTGTCGCGGGGAACCTCCTTCACTGCCGCCGTCAGNNCAGCGGCCCCGGTTCCTGAAAAAAGAAGGGCGTGGCGCTTTCCGGCCAGACAATCAGCTCGGCCGGGCTATCCCCCTTGCTTAAAGACAGCCGCCGATAGATTTCGACGGTATGCTGCTGATAAGCCGGATCCCACTTTACCGATTGATCCAGGTTGCCCTGAGCCAGTAGGGTGTTGAGAGTCTTCTCCCGCTGCTCGGGCTGTTCGGCGAGACGTAAGCCCCCGTAGCCCAAATCGGCGGCGATCAGAAGTACACTGGAAACCACGGCTATACGGGGAAAGCCCGAGGGCAAACCTTTACCTCGGCCCTGCCAGAGAGCCGCCAGTGTAGCGTTGCTCAGAATCAGCAGAAAGCTCAAGCCATAGGGACCGACCAGGTCCGCCGATTGGATCAGTAACAGATGGGATTGTTGGGAATAACCGAGAGTCGCCCAGGGGAAACCGCTCAGCAGAAAAGAGCGTAAAAACTCGAGGGCCACCCAGAACACCGGCAGAGTCAGGGTCGGCAGCAAGCCGAGACGTACACGGCACCTGTTGGCGGCCCAGGTCGCCACCCCAAAAAAAAGCGCCAGATACGCGATCAGCAGCAGATAGGCCACCAATGACAAAACAGGATGCAGACGACCGTAGGTGGTCATGACGATATTCAGCCAGTAAAGTACCAGACCGAAAAAACCGACCCCCGCCAGAAAACCGCTGCGAAAGGGACGCCTNNCCATGACCAGAAACAGCGGGACCAGACCGAACCAGGCGACACTGGCCAAATCCGGACGTGGAAAAGACAGAGCCAACAGCAGGCCGGCACTGAGAGACCAGATATCGCTCTTTAAAATCGGCAGGGATCTGCGCAGGATCAGCATTGGGGCTCCAAATGCTCCAAAGCCTCCTGAGGACGGACACGCACCTTGCGCAAAGTGCGTTCGTCGCATTCCACCACCCGCAGATTCAGACCACTGGCGGTCAGCTGTTCGTCCTGCAGCGGCACCCGCCCCAGCAAGTCCACCAGCCACCCCCCCACGGTATCGAATTTTTCCCTGGGGATCGAAATGTGAAAACGGGTCGCGAATTCCTCAATATTCAGTCGGCAATCCACCAGGATCCAGCCGTCTTCCTCCGGGGTGAACCATTCCTCTTCGAGGTCGTATTCATCCTGGATATCCCCCACAATTTCTTCCAGCAGATCTTCAATCGTCACCAAACCGGAGGTGCCGCCGTATTCGTCCACCGCGATCGCCATATGCACCCGCCTGGAGCGAAATTCCTTAAGAAGTTCCTCAATTTTTTTAGTCTCGGGCACAAAAAAAGGCGAGCGCATTACCGACTGAATCTGAATGTCTCCCACAGGAGAGCCCCAGAATTTAAGCAAATCCTTGGCATAGACCAAACCGACAATGCGGTCGGTGGAACCCTGGTAGACGGGAATCCGGGAGTGGCCGGAGGCAATGATTTCCGTAAGAATTTCAGCCACCGTAGCTTCGGCGCTGCAGCAGACCATATCAGTACGGGGCACCATGATCTCCCGCACAATGGTTTCGCCAAACTCGAAGATGGAGTGAAACATTTCTCCTTCTTCTTCGTTAATGATGCCTTCCTGCTCGGAGGCATTGATGATCTCCTGCAATTCTTCTTCGGAATGCACCCGCGGCCGACCGAACAGCAAGCGCTGGAAAAAACCTTTTTTCGAAGATGCCCTGTCGCCGGGACTGTCACTTTCCAACGATCTTCTCCTTTCTAAGATGCTTTCGCAAAACCTCATAAGATACCTGAACAATCCACTTTCTGAAGGTTATTACCATTCACACGGCAATCTTCAGCCAAAACAAAGGTACAGCAACGCGGTAGTGGAAACTCCAAGCAAGGCCCCAGCCAACACTTCGATAAAACTGTGAATTTTCATATAGACCCGGGTTTGGCTAAGCATGACCGCCATGGCCAAAACCAGCAAACCGAGCAACGGGTTGACACCGGAAAAAAGAGCCGAGGTCGCAACTGAAAAAGAAAATGCGGCATGCCCACTGGGCATGCCACCGTACAATGGACTCCCTCGCGTGCCGCGGGATTTGAACAGCACCACCAAAATGGTTACCACCAGAACCGAAACCACCGCCAGGTCCCCGGAGGGACGAGACAGAAGCGGCAACCCTTCCCTTTCCAGAGGGAAAAAATAGTTGGACAGGGCCAGGTATCCCATCACCGCCGCCCCGACGCACGCCATCAAAACTGCTCCGGCAGCGACATCTTTGGCCCGTCGGGCCAGGGGGTGATATTCCGGTGAAACCATATCCACCACCACTTCAATGGCGGTATTGAGCATTTCGGCAAAAAACACCAGGACCATGCCGAATACCAGGAGAATAAACTCCAGCGAAGATACATGAAAAAACAGCGCTGTCATCAGTACCGCCATGGCCACCAGCAGATGATAGCGTAAATGGCGCTGAGTACGGACCGCCCAAAGTATGCCTTCAATGGCACAGTTAAAACTGGCCCAGACTCCTGTCGGTTTCATGGATAGCCTCACTACAAAAGAACAAGCCGTTTTTCAACGGTCCATTAAAAATTCGGCCTGAATGCCGGCAAACAGGGTTTTTTCCAGAGCTTCCATCTGTTCCGCCTGCTCTTCGCTACCTCGTTCATGGTCGTAGCCGAACAAATGCAGGATACCGTGCAGCAACAGAAAATACAGCTCGCTTTCAAAAGACAAGCCTGCTTCGGCAGCATCGCGGGCGGCGGTATCGGCAGAGATCACCACATCCCCCAATAATTGGGGATGCACATCGCCGCCCTCCCCTTCGCGCATGGCAAAGGAAATCACATCAGTAGGCCAATCCCGCTGCAGATAGTCCCGGTTGATCTCACGAATCTGGTCATCATCGACAATGAGTAGCGATAATTCACCCTCAGGACATGCCAAGTCGTTTAAGATCTTCTGTGCTACCTTTTTTAGGTTCGCTTCCCTTATCTTTTGCGTCTTTTGTCGGTTCTCTAGTTGTATCGTCACCGTTTTTCCTTTTACTTTGTTCTTTCCTGGTTGGATCTTTCTCCCGTTCTTTGTGGACCGGCTCCGGATAATCGACCCGGTGGTGAAAGATACCAGACAAAATACGATTAAAACTCTTGGCGATATTGTGCAGATCCTTGAGGGTCAGTTCACACTCGTCGAGTTGCCCGTCAATAAATATGTTGTTGATAATTTTTTGTACCATGCCCTGGATACGGGACGGTGTCGGATCGGTCAGCGTTCTGCTGGCTGCCTCTACCGCATCGGCCAGCATAATCAAAGCGGCCTCACGGGTTTGAGGCTTGGGGCCGGGGTATCGGTAGTCACATTCATCCACCTGCTGCGCCACGGAACCGGGCAGATTCTTGGCCTTCTCAAAAAAGAATTTGATCAGGGCGGTCCCATGATGCTGACGGATGATGTCGATCAGATCTTCCCCAAGCTTATTGGCCCGGGCCGCGTCCACCCCGTCCTTCACATGGGACATCAGAATCAGGGCGCTCATGGAAGGCGATAACTTGTCGTGACGATTTTCCTGGGCACCGATATTCTCGACGAAATAAAGGGGTTTGCGGATCTTGCCAATATCGTGATAGTAAGCCGCCACCCGGGCTCGGAGAGGATTGGCGCCGATAATTTCCGCAGCCGCCTCGGCCAGATTGCCGACAATGATGGAATGGTGATACGTACCGGGAGCCTGTATCATCAGCTCCCGAAGCATGGGCGTATTCATATTGGACAGTTCTAGAAGCTTGATATCGGTGGTGTATTTGAAGAGACTCTCTGCCAACGGCACCAGACCGGTGACAAGCACCGCACATAAAAATCCCCCGATCAGACCGAATCCGGCCTTGTAGAGAAGCTGGACATTGAGCTCATTGCCGGCCATCAGATGCAGGCTCAGAACCAGCAGCACATTCACTAGCGACACCTGCAGACCGGCCTGATAAAGAGTGCTGCGCAACAGGCAATGGCGTACAAAATGAGCGGCGGTAAGACTTCCCACCAAAGCAAAAAGTGCAATAGAAAGATTATTGCCGAACATCAACCCGAGCAGAATTGCAAAGATCAGAGAAAAAATCAGAGCCACTTCTGAATTGAGGACGATACGCACCAGCATGGCACCTACCGCGAAAGGGAAGGCATAGTAATAACTGGTGGAATCGATATAAGGAAAAGCGGTCTCCATGGCCGCACAGATAAAAATAGCCAGTTTGATCAAAATAAACAGACCGACAAAAACCAAAGCCAGGAACAATAAATCCCGGGTTTTGGGGCGGTATTTACTGACGTTGCGATAAGCATAGCGATGTCCGACAGAAAACAGCAGCAAAATGCCGACGAGCAGACCGGCCCCCTTAAGCAAGCCCCTGTGGCCCCCGCTAAGGCCTCGCATGGCTCTAAGTTTGCGGATCTGCTCTTCGTTGACCCGCTCTCCCTCGCGCACCACCATTTCGCCCTTTTTCACCTGAAACAAAACCGGCTTGACCTGCTCTCGGGCCAACCGCCGCCGCTCCTCGGTCTCGTTCTGATTAAAGGTCAAATTGGGTCTCATCAGACGCTTTATCAGAAACAGAAGCAACTTTTGGTCCCCGTCACTCCAGACACCGTCCTGCTTCAGCTGATCGGCCATGAGGCTATGAGCCGCATCGATACCGATCACTCGACCGGTATCCTTCAGGGCCTGTTCTTTCTGGGTGACCAGATCCCGGACCACAATGCCGCCATCCCGACCCGTTTCGAAGACTTCCAGATTGCCGACGATACGACGGTCCAGAATCGGCTTAAAAACCTTCTGTAACCGGTCCTCGAAATCGGCTTGATCGGCCCAACGGGCCATCCGTTGAAGCTGCTCGGCTGTCAACTCGGCCATCAGCGCCTGGTAGTTTTCCTTGCTGTCAGGCAGGGCCTCGCTCCGTCCCTTATCCAGCTCTGCCGAGGCCTGCATCACCAAAGTCGTCAGGCGATCGGTCAACTCCGCCGAAGTACGGGAATCGAAATCGTGCAGAGGCAGAATGGCCTGAGCCGCCGCCTGCCTCTTCTCTTCCGTTAGGGGCTGATCCAGAATCAGCTGATCCCGCGGCGCCTTGATATCCCTGGAGGCGACATCGCCGGGAGCATAATATCCGGGGATGAATCCACCCTTGGGGATAATGATAACGGTCAGGATCAAGGCCAGAAGAAGCATCAGCAGATAACGCTGCTGATGTTCAGAAAGCATGCCTCCAAGGGACGGATGCAGGATATAGGAGCGCCGACCCTTGCGGGAGGCTCCCTCTTGTTTACGGTCGCTTTTATTAGTCATCGGTCTTTACAGGGCCGGAAGCATCGGTTGCTGGCTGCTTTGCGGCAGAAGAAGAACGCTGATAGGCCTGCACAATAGCCTGTACGATGGGATGTCGAACCACATCACGGTCCGTAAAATGGGTAAAACAGATGCCTTCGGTATCCCGCAACACACGCATGGCATCGATCAGCCCCGAGTTGCGGTGAACGGGCAGATCAACCTGGGTGATATCCCCGGTTATCACCGCCCGGCTGCCGAACCCGAGCCGGGTCAAAAACATTTTCATCTGTTCGACAGTCGTATTTTGCGCCTCATCCAGAATAACGAAAGCATCGTTCAGTGTGCGGCCGCGCATAAAAGCCAGGGGCGCCACTTCGATCACCCCTTTATCGATGAATTCCTGGCCCCGTTCATGATCCACCATATCGAACAGCGCGTCATACAGAGGCCGCAAATAGGGGTTGACCTTTTCGGCAATGTCGCCGGGCAGAAAACCGAGGCGCTCGCCGGCTTCCACTGCAGGACGAACCAGGAGAATGCGCGCAACTTCTTTCTTGAGCAGGCAGGAGACCGCCATGGCCATCGCCAGATAGGTCTTGCCGGTACCCGCCGGACCAATGCCGAACACCACATCATGGGCACGAATCGCATCGATATAGGTTTTCTGCGCCAGACTCTTGGGCGCGATGCGCTTTTTTCGGGCAGAAACAAAGATGGTGTCCAGAAAAATATCCCCAAGACGCGCCCCGGAATCGGCACTGAGGATGCGTATCGCATAATCGATGTCGGTCGGGTAGAAGGGGTACCCCTGGCGCAGCAAGCCGTAAAGCTCGCCCAGCAGGCGACGGGTCAACGCAACCTGGGTCGGGTCGCCCTGAATAGAAAGATCGAAACCCTTGGAGTTGATGGATACTCCCAGGGTCTTTTCGATCTGCTTGAGATTTTTATTCGATTGGCCGAACAGGAGATTAGCCAATTGCTGATCATCGGCACTGAAGCTCCCACGGATTATTTCGTTACTCAAAAAAGGGTCCTTTTTTGGGTTGAATTTCTGGCCCCTTCATAGCACTCACGCTATTCAAAATCAATGCTTTTCGCATACGGGCCCGGTTGGAAAAAGCAAAAACTCCTTTCAATTTTGACCTTCTGTGCTATATATAGGCCCTTATGTGGCCATTGGCCGGAGTATTTTCATTAAATTAAAGAGGATTGTCATGAGCGAAATCGTCGATATTTATGCCCGGGAGATCCTGGATTCGCGGGGGAACCCCACCATTGAAGTCGAAGTCAGCCTGGAGAGCGGCATCATGGGACGGGCTGCCGTTCCAAGCGGTGCCTCGACCGGTGAGCGGGAAGCCCTGGAACTGCGAGATGGAGACAAGTCCCGGTACCTCGGCAAAGGAGTCCAAAAGGCTGTCGCCAACGTCAATGAAATTATAGCCGAAGCTTTGATCGGCTGGGAGGTCACGGACCAGGTCGGCATCGATCAGAAGCTGATTGACCTGGACGGGACCGAGACCAAGTGCAATCTGGGGGCCAACGCCCTGCTCGGCGTCTCTCTGGCCTGCGCCCGGGCTGCCGCCGAAGAAGTCGGCCTGTCTCTCTATCAATATATCGGCGGCACCAACGCCCGCGAGCTGCCCCTGCCGATGCTGAATATCCTCAACGGCGGCGCCCATGCCGACAACAACGTCGATATTCAGGAACTCATGATCATGCCCACAGGCGCGGCCAGCTTCCGCGAGGCCCTGCGCATGTCCACCGAAATCTTTCATGCATTGAAAGCCGTCCTCAAAGGCCGGGGATACAACACGTCTGTCGGCGACGAAGGCGGCTTTGCGCCGAACCTCAAAAGTAATGAAGAGGCTCTCGAAGTGATCATGGAAGCGATCAAGGAGGCTGGTTACCAGCCGGGCGAAGACGTCCTGTTGGCCCTTGACGTCGCCGCATCGGAACTGTTTCAGGACGGCCAGTACCTGCTCGAAAACGAAGCACAACCCAAAAAGAGCCCTGCGGAGCTGGTCTCTTTTTACGAGGACCTGGTCAACCGCTATCCGATTATTTCCATCGAAGACGGCATGGCTGAAAATGACTGGGACGGCTGGAAACTCCTTACCGAAAAGCTCGGCCAGAGAATCCAGATCGTGGGCGATGATCTATTCGTCACCAACACCAAAATCCTCAAGGAAGGCATCGAAAAAGGCATCGCCAATTCGATCTTGATCAAGCTCAACCAGATCGGGACCCTGAGCGAAACCCTCGATGCCATCGAAATGGCCAAACGCGCCGGCTATACCGCCGTTGTCTCCCACCGCAGCGGTGAAACCGAGGATACCACCATCGCCGACCTGGTGGTGGCCACCAATGCCGGCCAGATCAAGACCGGTTCAGCCTGCCGTACCGATCGGGTGTGCAAGTACAACCAGTTACTGCGCATAGAAGAAGAACTGGCCGACAGCGCCCGCTTCTGCGGCCGACAGGTGTTCTACAATCTGCGGCCAAAATAATCGCAAACAGCCCTGTGAAAAAAGGTGTACACAAAAGGCCTGCGGCATACCGCAGGCCTTTTGTGTTTTCCGGGCACCCCGCCCTCCTGCACTTCTACTTGGAGGCGCGCTTTATTTCCTGCCAATAGGCCGAAAAAAGACTCTTCCGCAAGGCCACAGCCGTCGAGTCGCAAACTGTCCCGAGAGCCCGATGATAACCGCGACAAAAACTTCGAATCTCGCTGCGACCCAGAATATACCCGTCCCGTACCGTGCGGCGGACGGTTCGTGCCACAGCGTCAAGGGCGCGCTTCCAGTTAAAGGCAGAGCTCCCAGGTTTGCTGGTTTCACGATCGATCAACACAAACTCATAGCCGCTGCAAGGATCGCCAAAGGTTCCCCGTAGAAAAATATCCTTCAAGCGCACCGGCTGAAAAAAACCGGCCCCGTGCAGCCTGCCGAAAAATTCACCAAGCGCACTTAAAAGCTGGACACGCATCGCCGGTGAGCAGTCCTGGTAATACTCGGCCAGATCCTGGCCCTGCACCTCCTCCACCAGCAGAAAGCCGGCCACAGGCCAACCGAGGCGGCGCCTCTCCCCATAGGCCACGGTTTTCATAGTGGCAAAGCCGGCCCTGTTGAGTCGGCTCAGAAGCAGTTGTTCGCGCATGGGCCCGGAGCGGGGCAGATACCCGAACAAAAGCATCTGCGCCAGCTTCATAAAGGGTTCACGAGCCAGGCGCTTAAGATAAAAGGTCCGGGTTTGGCCTTGAAGAGAGATTTTAAATCGTCGCAATTCCCGACCGTTGCGCCCCGAATCAAGCAACTCCCCAACCGGGTTATAGAGAAACTCATCCAAGGTTTCCAGGCCAACGACCTGACCCCAGCGATAAAAGCCGTTTGTATAAATTTTCTGCGACATAACATTATCCATAAAAATAGTCCGAAAACGAAGGAGCCATTATATACAAAAACACAGAATATTAAAAGGATTCGCCGCAGATTGAAGATGGCTGGGTTCGCATAAGGTCCCAGCAGGGCCAATGGCCCTCTTGCTATAGGTTTTTATACCCCAGGGTCTCCTTGATCCACTCAACCCGTCTCTGCATCGATTCATCCTGCAGTTTTTGCCGGAACGCCCCGCCCTCGGCGACGAACTGTGCCAGACCGGCCAACGCTCCCTTGAAATCATCCGCAAAATCTTTAGAAACAGAATCTCTGTCGAGAAGCTGTTTAAGGGATTGCACCCCGGCATGCCAGAGCTCCCTGCTCTTTAAATTATCACTATGGGGGAAATCTGCATAGAATTCGTGCAGATTAGACCGTAGTAAATCGAAAATCTCCTCGCTTAAAGCGGTCTTGCCTTTCAAACCATATTCAATAGCCCTGACGATCTGCCGCTCGGAGATCCAACCCGGAGCGACATGGGCTGAAGCCACCAGATACAGTACATACAGGGGGCTCATGGCCAATTGATGAACATCTTCAGCACTCATTTTTTGCATAGCAATTGTACCCTTTCAACATGTCTGGAAGTACTCAAACCTAATAATTCGGGATCTGTTTGATCCTGGAATCAGATTACAAGAGCAAAGACCGATCCAGATTTGGATATCTGCTGCAGCAAACAGAAGTGCAACAGGTCGGCGTCAGCCATTTAAAAAAGAGAGCCCCCCACGCAAACGCATGTGTTCTGAATTAATAATTTGTGGATGGGAAACACAGAAGGCGCCACCGACGGTCTTTCCTAGTGGTAGGCTCCCTAACCGAAAAAAAACTTTTCCCTGACCCGCCAGAAATGACTTTTTGTATCCGCCTTGATCATGTTAGTATTCGGCGAATTTTCCTTTTGGAGAGTAAATCGGCCCCGACAGATGTGCTCATCTGCTCGGTTTTTTTGCGATTCACGGGTCCTTCGAGCCCTGGCTTGCACGGCAACAATCGATCACCGCGGTTCTTTCTCCAAGGCCACCCACCAGCATCCCTGAGGGATCAGAAACTCTGCCGTACCCATCAATGGCGGTTGAGAGGACGGGACACAAACCATGAACATGGAACTTCTTTTTATCGGGGTATGTATCCTCGGCATTATCGCAATGCTGGATATCATGGTCGGCGTCTACAATGACGCAGTCAATTTCCTCAATGCGTCCATCGGTTCGCGAGTCGCTCCGAGGGTGACCATCATGATCATCGCCAGTCTGGGCATCATGATCGGAGTCATCTTCTCCAGCGGAATGATGGAAGTCGCCCGCAGCGGTATATTCCATCCCCAGTATTTTACCATGCCTGAATTGTTGACCATTTTTTTGGCAGTGATGATTACCGACATCATCCTCCTCGATCTTTTCAATACCTACGGGCTGCCCACCTCCACCACGGTTTCGGTGGTCTTTGAGTTGCTGGGAGGGGCCATAGCGGTCTCCTTGTTAAAAGTTTATCAGGCCGGGGAAAGTTTCATCACGGTAGCCCAATATATCAACTCCTCCAAAGCCATTACAATTATCATGGGCATTCTGCTTTCGGTGGTGATCGCCTTTATCTGCGGGGCCACCGTTCAGCTTTTGAGTCGCCTGCTTTTTACTTTTGACTATAAAAAGCGCATGAAACGTTACGGGGCCCTGTGGGGCGGCGTAGCCTTATCTTCGATTTCCTATTTCATTGTGGTCAAGGGAGCCAAAGGGGCGGCTTTCATGAATGAGGCCGCTCTGGGCTGGATAAGTCAAAACACCCTGCAGCTTCTGCTGATCATCTTTGCTTGCTCCGTTATCCTGCTGCTGTTCCTGCAATTTCTGAAACTTAACATCCTGAAACCGATTGTGCTGATCGGCACCTTTGCCCTGGCCATGGCCTTNNTGCCTTTAAGGCCGCCGTCGCCTCTGGTTCTCCCCTCACGGCCACCATGTCGGCTCTCGGTAAAGCGGTTCAGCCAGACACCTTCTTCCTGCTTCTTGCGGGCTTGATCATGGTTCTGACCTTGTGGTTATCAAAGAAATCCCGCAGCGTCAGCGAAACGGAGCTTCGACTCAGCCAGCAGGATGAGGGCAACGAACGCTTTGAGTCGATCTTTCTGTCCCGCGCCCTGGTGCGACTGGTGCTGCATATTTTTGAAACGGCCCGCCTGATCGTTCCCCGCTGCATACGGGAGGTTATCAGCCACCGCCTCGATTCCAGGGCCGCACAAAGCAAACCCGATGGCAGCGAACGCCCCTCTTTCGACCTGCTTCGCGCCTCGGTCAACCTGA
>NPIF01006777.1_pt2 | contig 19564 bp, 16 predicted proteins | sample 8637461 | NCBI WGS metagenome assembly NPIF01 (sample SAMN07420641, study PRJNA396082) | bioreactor metagenome | isolation source: sample BR12 brine-fed electro-methanogenic bioreactor BR | place: Japan: Kochi | collected 2016-12-09
AGTCGAGGAGGAGCGGCAACACGCGCCGCCCGGTGCGCCAGGCGCGCAGCCGGAGGCCGATGGCGCGGGTGCGCAGCGACAGGGCGTCGCCCAGCGAGAGCACGGACGCGGCCTCGGCCGCGCGCTCGGCGAGCGTGCGCTCGAGGCTGCGGTGGAGGAGGATCGTCTCGGCGACGATCTCTTCGCGGCTGCCCGACCAGCGGGCGTCGCGGTCGGGCGCGGCGAGCGCGGCACCGGTCGCGCGGAGCGCCCGCTCCGGCAGCCCGGCCAGGTAGAGCACCATCGCGCTCGTCGTCAGCTCCTCGGCGCGGGAGTACTGGCTCTCGCGGCGCGACATCTTGCGGCCGCGCTCGACCATCGAGCGCGCGGCCTCGGCGGCAGAGTTCAGCCGGCCCTCGAGCAGGTAGAGGTTGGCGAGGTCGCGCCACGGGTTCGTGGCAGGACTCGGCCGCAGCACGGCTTCCTGCAAGACGCGCTCCGCCTCGTCGAAGCGGCCGACCTCGACGGCGGAGATCCCGAAATTGCGCAGCGCGAGCCCGGGCGGGTGCTCGAGCTCCCGAACGGCATTGAGGAGCGCCTTGCAGGCGGGGTAGCCGTCGAGGGCGCAGAGCAGGTTGTAGGCCCGCACCTTCTCGAAGACGTTGTCGCTGCTGATGCCGATCTGCGCCTTCGCGCGCGCCTCGTCGATGCGCCCGAGCTTCATCAGCGGCCAGAAGTCGGCGTTGTGCATGTCGGGGTGGTAGAGCGCGCGGATCCTCCGGGAGACCGCGAGGACCTCTTCGTGGAGCCCGAGGTCGGCGACGCCCTGGAGCTCGCGGAAGAGCAGGTGCTCGTGCCAGGACCCTCGATCGCCCGGGACCGGAAGTCCGCGCTCGAGGAGCGAGCGGGCCTCGCGCGTGTGACGCAGCGCGAGGGCGAGGTTGCCTTCGCCTTCGTGGAGGGCGACGCCGAGCCCGAAGTGGCCGACGACGCTTCTCGGGTCTTCGCGGACGAGCGCGGTGGCGAGCTCGCGGGCGCGGACGTAGCGGCCGTCGTCGAGCGCGCGCAGGAGTTTCTCGTGGGGGTGCTCGGTGGGGGTGGGCTCGGCGCGCTGCGCCCCGGTGGCGGCGAGGGCCGCCAGGGTGAGGGCCAGGGCGGTGAGTGGGCGGAGCATTTGTTGAGGATACGACGGGGACTGCTTCCGGGACAGTCGACCTCTTGCTGGGTCGACTGCGGGTTTTTCGTTTGGAGGTCGACCGTCCCAGTCGACTGGGGTCCGTCGTCTCTTGCCGTCCCATTCGACCGGGGTCCGTCGTTCCTTGGTGGGGGGACAGTCGACCTCTTACTTGGCAGTAAGTGTGCCTCGCGCAAGGAGGTCGACAGTCCCCGTTGATCGACGGTCCCACGGCGCAAAGAAATGGGCCGCGGTGGAGGTCCACCGCGGCCCGAAAGGCCATCCAACCCGCTGGGGAGTGCAGGTTGGTCGCCGGTGCAGTTCGTTACTTGGTGGGGCCGCGATCGGCGGCGATCGCCGTGCCCGTCTCCATCAGCGTCTCGTAGCTCGGCACGGTCGCGATGCCGCGGCTCAAGGAGGCGACGCGCAGCTCGCTCTTGCGGATGGCGCCGTTCGAGCGCGACACGAGGCGGAGCGAGGTCAGGTGACGGAAGCCGCGGCTGTCGTAGCGCAGGACGAGCTCGGGCTTCGGGTTGTCGGGCCACGGTCCGCTCGTAGCGCGGTCCATGATGGCGACGGGCCTTCCGTCGATGCTGATCGTGACGTAGTTCGATGCGCCGAGTGAGCTGACCTCGATCCGGCCGCCGCTGAAGAGCTGGTCGCCGATGATGATGACGCCGTCGACGTGGCCGACGTAGTCCGACGCGGCGCTCGCTGCGACGCTGCCGAGAATCAGGATGCCGAGGATCAGGATGCGCAGTGCGTGACGGTTCATGTTCGGATGCCTCCTCGCCGCACCAAAGAGCAAGCTGGGTGCCAGGGGAGGTCGCGAACAAAAGCGGATCAGATCACGCGCGGCCGGTCTAGCGAAAGCCGCGGCCGATGGGCGATGACGTGACGGCCGCGACGTTCCGGCCGGTCACCGTGGCCGATATCAGGAAAGGCTCTCGCTGCGCAGGTTCATTCGCGGCGCAAGGTCTTGCGCGCCGCGGTCTCGAGCGGCATGCGCGCGGCGTCGACGAGGACAGGGATCGCGTCGTCGACCCCCGGGGCGAGCGCGATGCGGTGCGCGAAGAGCGGCGTGAGCAGGGCCTCGATGTCGGCGGTGGCGACGAAACTGCGCCCGTCGAGGAGGGCGCGCGCCTGCAGCGCGGGGATCGCTTGCACGAGGGAGCGCGTGGAGAGTCCCTGGGCGACGCGCTCGTCGTTGCGTACCGCCCGTGCGATGTCGACGAGGCACTCCTTGAGCGCGGGGTCGACGTGGATGCCGCCCTCGATCGCGTCGCGCGCGTCGAGCAACGAATCGCGGTGCGCGCGCGGGAGCTCGGCCGGGCGCGGCCGGATGCGGCGCTCGAAGGTGGCGAGCACTTCGAGCTCGGCGTCGCGCTCGATCGGCACCATGCGGATCTTGAACAGGAAGCGGTCGAGCTGCGGTGCGGGGAGCGGGAAGGTGCCTGCGAGTCCGAGCGGGTTCTGGGTGGCGATGACGAGGAAGAGCTCGTCGAGCGGGTGCGTGACGTTGTCGACGGTAACCTGCCGCTCGGCCATCGCCTCGAGCAGCGCGGCCTGCACCTTGGGAGAGGTGCGGTTGATCTCGTCCGCGAGCAGGACGTGGGTGAAGACCGGCCCCGGCATGAACTCGAAGCTCGCGCGGTCCGGATCGAAGATCGAGACGCCCGTGATGTCGGAGGGGAGCAGATCCGGCGTGAACTGCACCCGGCGGAACGGCGCGATGTGGTCGCCCTCCGCGCCGGCTTCGATCGAGGCGCCGAGCGCACGCGCGAGCAGGGTCTTGCCGGAGCCCGGGAAGTCCTCGAGGAGGACGTGCCCGCCGGAGGCGAGCGCGATGAGGACGAGCTCGATCACGTCGTCTCGTCCGACGATCGCGTCGACGAGGTGCTGCCGCACGCACTCGAGGGTCGCCGCCGCCGCGTCGAGCGGCGAGGGCGTGGCGGGCGGTTCGGGAAGCGGCTGGAGCTCGTGCTCGTTCATGGCGTCCTCACGTCATCAGGGTACGGATCTGGGCGATGCGTCGGCAAGGTCATCGACTCCCCATCCACGACCACGGCAATAGCCAGCGGCCGGCGAGGAGGCGTGCACGGCGGGCCCGCGCGAGCTCGCGCGCGGTCGCGACGTAGAGCTGCGCTGCGAGGGCTGGGTCGGCGGGGATGCGGCCGAAGTGCGCTGCGAGGTTCATCGCGGTCAAGTCCACGAAGCTCGGGGCGAGCTCGCCGACGCGCGTGGCGAAGTGCTCCCGCGTCTCACCGGTCGCGCGGCGGAGGCCGAGCTCGGCGAGGCGGTCGAGGCTCGCGCGGAGGGCGAGTCGCGCGTGCTGGTCGCGACGGGACCACCGGGCCACCAGAGCGCGATAGAGCTTGACGACGAGCCCGAACAAGACGGCGAGCGTGAACAGGACACCGAGCGTGGCCGCGACCTGCTCGAAGCTCGGCAGGATCCACGCGACGCGCTCGTCGCCCTCGAGGCGTTCGCTGTCCGGGCGGGCGAGCTCGCCGAGCAAGCGCTGGAGATCGGCGTCGGGCATCGGCATCTCGGGGTCGAGGGACTCGGGGCTCGGGTCGAGCGGGACCCAGCCGACGCCGTCGATGTAGACCTCGGCCCAGGCGTGCGCGTCGGCGGCGCGCAGCAGCAGCGCCGACCCGCCGCCGCGGTTCGCGGCCTCGTAGGCGTAGCCGGCCCCGATCCGCGCCGGCAAGCCGAGCGAGCGCATCAGGTAGACGCCCGCGTGGGCGAGGTGGACGCAGTAGCCGATGCGGTCGCCGAAGAGGAAGGAGCCGGTCGGGTCCGCGCTCCCCGCGTGTTTCGAGCGCAGTGAGTAGCGCGTGTTCTCCTGAAGCCAGAGCGTGATGGCGACCGCCTTGGCGAAGGGATCGCGCGCGTACGCGGGATGCAGCGCCGCGAGGGCTTCCTCGGCGATCGCACGGTAGCGCGGGTCTTCCGGGGCGAGGGTGTAGTGCTGGAGCGTCTCGATCGACCACTCGGGGTTGCCCGCCTCGAGACCGAAGAGGTCGGCGAACTCGCCGACGCGGACCAGCGACTCGGAGCGGTACGCCTGGCGGAAGAGCGCGGGGTCGGCGGTTTGCGCCGCCTCGAGCGAGCGGCCGTCGGTCAGGACCGGCGGGCGGGAGTGTTCACGCAGGAGCGCGACCGTCGCGGGCACTACCTGACGGTGCGCATCGAGTGGGGCGACTCGCGGCTCGAGTGAACCCGCGAGGGGGACGTACGGGAAGATGTCGCGGTCGACGTCGGGCGAGTAGCTCTCGACGAGGCGGCGTCCGTTCCACTGCGACAGCGCCACTTGGCGGAAGTAGAACGCGCCGCCCATCGGCTCGACATCGTCGTGGAGGATCACGACGGCGACGGGAGCTTGGGAGTTGTCGCGCTTGTACTCGTCGCGGAAGGGGAGCAGCTCGTCCCAGTCGTCGCCGCTCCCGCTGCCGCTCAAACCGAGCGGGTCCCTCTCTCCGCCCCGCGGGCGGGCGTTGACTTCACGGCCGTCCTCGGTGGGGCGCACACGCTCCTTCTCCGAGCCGCTGAGCCCGAGCGGGTCGTCGTTCGAGAAGTGGTAGATCGCGAGCTGGGGCAGAGCGCTGAGCAGGACGAGCGCGAGCAGGGCGATCGCGCCCCCCTGGAGCCAGGGGAGACGGGCGCGGCCTCGGCGGAACAGCGCCATCGCGCCGAGCAGACCGGCGAGGGTGCCGAGCACGGCGAGGAGCAGCCCCGGGTGCCATCCCCGCATCCACGCGGTGTCGGCGAGCCAGATCGGCAGGTGGATCGCGCCGCCGCGATGTGCAGCGACGAGTTGCACGCAGCCGAGGACGACGAGGCCGGCCGGGAGTGGCCGCAAGACGCGCACGCGCCGGGCGAGGAAGCTCGCGAGCAGCCCACCAAGGCCGCTCCACGCGGCGAGGGTGGCGGCGTCGCGTGTGGCGGCGATCAGCTCGGGGAGCCGGCCGTGAGCGGGCACGGGCAGCCAGGCCGCGAGCTTCGCAACAACGGCGACGAGGACGAGCGCGGGCACGAACGCGAGGGGTGGCACGAAGGTGCGCATGCGCCCGTCGGCGAGACGCAGGCCCGCGACGGCTCCGATCAGGGCGCCGAGACCGGCGCCGATCAGTGAGCTCGACGGGGCGAGTGGTGTCCAGAGCAGGACGGCCGCGACGACGAGCACGCCGAGGAGTGGCAGCTCGCGCCGCATCGTCTGCCACGTGCCCTTCACGCGGGCCTCCGGAGCGTCTCGGTGTCCATGCGGCCGAGGACCTGCACCCGCCCGCTCGCGCGGTCGGCGAGAGCGACACGGGCTCCGCTCGCGGCGAGGGGAGCCACGGCGCGCTGCATGTCCGCGAGGTGCGCGTCGTGCGCCTTGGGTGGCTCGAACAACCAGCGGCGCCAGCGGCTCTCCGCGGGGCGCGGCGGGGACGCGTCGCCCGCGGCGAGGACGAAGACCCGCCCGGGATCGCGGGCGACGAGATCGAGCACGGCGCGCTGCCAGCGCCCGGCATGGGCCGGGCATACGAGGACGACGGGGTCGCCGGGTGCGAGCTCGGGGGCCGCGAGGGCCGGGGCGAGGTCCGCGGCGCCGTCCTCGCGGTGGGCGGCCGAGCGGGCGAGGGCATCGAGCACGGCCTCGCGCTCCGTCATCGGCTCGGGCGTGCCCGAGGCGGCGAAGCGGGCACCGTCGCCGAGAAGGCCGCTCTCGACGAGAAGGCGCGCGAGCCCGGCTGCTGCTGCGTCGCTTGGGCCCGCGACGAAGTACACGAGGGGGCGGGCTTCGGGAGTGCGCGCGGTCTCGGGGGCGCGCACCATCAGCTCGCGCCGGCGGGCATAGACCTTCCAGAGGATCATCCGCGCGGGGTCCGAGCGGACGTAGGGGCGGGTGTCGACGCGGTCGCCCGAGGCCTTGCCGTGCGGGTGGAAGTCGAGGTCCCCGCTCGCGAGGCAGTTCTCGAGCGCTGTGGCGTCGTAGCGGCCCGTGTGCGGTAGGACCCGGACGGTGCGGGGCTCGCGGTCGCGGATCGCGAAGCGCCAGAGGCCGAAGAGGTCCTCGACCTCGAAGCGGCGCCGGAGCTCGGTGCCGAGCGTGCGGTCGCGGGGCCGGAGTCTCTCGAGCAGCACCTCGGGCAGGAGCTCGCTCTCGACGGCAGCGTCGGGGGTGTCGAGGCGCCAACGCGGCTCGCGGGCGAGCAGGATGCGCTGACGGGGCAGGCGCAGCCCGGTATCGCACGGCATGCCTTCGACTCCGTCGATGCGCTGGGCGCCGCGCTCACGCTTCGCGAGAGCCCGCGCGAGCATGATGCGGGCGAGGAGCGCCGCGAGGCCGAGGGTGCCGAGCAGGACGAACCCCCACAGCCCGGCGAGGGTCAGCACGAGGTCGATCTGCCGGCGGCCGAGAAGGAACGCGACGAGGGCGAGGGTGAGCACCGCTGCCCCGGGCGGGGTCAGCGGCAGGGCGCGAACAAGGCCGAGGCCTCGGCGCCCCAGGGCGCGAAGCGCTCCGATCGGGGGCGTCTTGCTCACATCGGGGTCGAGTGTAGCCCGGTGGCGCGGAGGATGCCCCCTTGGTCCCGAAGGGCCCCATACCTAAAATGCCAGATCCCCTGCGGCTTCGGCCGTATCTTCCGGGGCGGAGGCGCGCCGTGCGGCGCGCGTCCGTGGCGTCCGCCTCCGTGGGCGGGGAGGAGTGAAGCGACAATGCGATGTGTGTCTTCTGTCACCTCTGAGCGGATTCTCGGTCTCCTGGCGTCGTTCGGGATCGTCCTCGGGCTGGTCGTGCTTGCCGGCTGCGGCGGCGAAGAGGAGCCGCCCCCGTCGCCGATCAACCTTCTCCCGGCCGAGGAAGAGGTGGTGATCGTCGACCGCTACGCGGTGACAGGCGCCTGGCTGCGCAACTGGTGCGCGACGCAGCTCATCAACGTCCAGGCTCAGACACAGGGGCTCGCCCAGGTCGACGAATACGAGATGATCCAGGCCGGGCGGGAGCTCCTGACGAAGATGGTCGCGGTCGCGATCGAAGCCGAGCGCCGGGGCATCGTCATCGACGAGCCGCAGCTCCGCGAGCGCCTCTCGGCCGAGATGGCGCGCTTCGAGTCGACGAAGGCCTGGCTCGACACCCTCGAGGAGTCGGGGCTCGACCGCGACGCTCGGCGGGAACACCTGCGCCTCGAGCTCCTGTTCCAGGCCTACGAGAACGAGATTCTGGGGCCCGAGGTGAGCGCCGAGTACGCGACTCCCGAGATGGCGAAGAAGTACTACGAGCGCTACCGCGACGACTTCTTCGTCCGCCCGCGCCAGGTGCACGTCTTCCACCTGATGCGGCGCGTCGACCGCGACGCCGCCGAACAGGAGCGTGGCCGGGAGCGTGAGCGCACGGCGGAAGCGCGCGAGCGTTTCCTCGCGGGCGAGGCCTTCGAGGATCTCGCCAAGGAGCTCTCCACGGACAAGAGCGCGCTCAAGGGCGGCGAGATCGGCTGGGTGACCAAGGAGTTCCCCACCGACGAGAAGCTCCGCGAGACGATGCTCGCGCTCGAGCCCGGCAAGATCAGCGAAGTGACGCCGAGCGCGCTCGGCTTCCACCTGTTCTATGCGAAGGACGTCAAGCCGGGCGGGATCGTGCCCTTCGACGAAGCGCGGGAAGAGATCCAGGCGCGCCTCTTCAAGCAGGCGATGAATCGCGCGATGACGATCCGGGCCTCGGAGATCCTCGATCAGCTCATCGCCAACGGCAAGGTGCGCTATCTCAACCTCACGCCCTACATCGGGCGCGCGCTGACGCCGCGCGAGAACGTGAAGCCGGAAGTAGCGGCAGAGACGGCGGAGTGAGCGGCGCTCACTCCGCGTTCAGGATGGTGATGGAGGCCGGGTCGATGCGCCCGGCCAACGTCTCGTCCACGACGAGGATCGCGTCGCGGCCCTCCCGCCTCGCGTAGATCCCGCCCCCGCCGGCAGTCCCTCCGATTTCGAGGACCGTCTCCGGCTTCGGGGCTCCCTCGCGAAACACGAGCGTGATCCGCGCGGCGGGTGACTCCAGCCCGGCGTCCGCGGCGCTCACGCCGTCTGTGATGCTGAGGGCGCGCACCGAGGAGAGCCTCGCGAGCAGGTCGTCGACCGCGCCGACGTCGAGCGCGAATTCCTCGGTGCCAGGGGTGACGACCCAACGCGGGCCCGCGTCCTCGCCAGCTTCCATGCGTGAGACGCGCACGCTCTTGCCGGCGCGCTCGAGTCCGAGCTCGACGACTTCGTACGAGGCGAAGTCGAGCGCGGCGCGCGAGCGCCACGACTCGGGGGCGGTGGGCAGCTCCTTGAACAAGGTCGCGCCGTAGATCTCGACGGTGACCCCGCGCTCCGCAAGGCGCGCGAGGCGGCGTCCGTTGCCGCCCGGGAGCTCGGGGCCGATGTCCACGCTCTCGAGCGTGGCGCCGGACTCCCCGGTGAGCACGACGCTCAGCACCGGCTGCGCGAGCTCGTCGTCCGCGACGAAGCGCTCGGCCCGGAGCGCGATCAGTTCGGAGAGCACTCGTTGCACTTCGGCGGCGTCGGCCTCGTCCTCGAGCGGCGCCTCGAGCCACCAGCGCTCGCCCTCCCGCCTCGCGAAGGCGAGGGGCGCCTGGCCCTCGAAGCGCAGCGAGGCGCGGCGGACGTCGAGAGTCGAGGCGTCGATCAGGGTGCGCTCGCGAAGGGCGTCGGCGTCGATGGCGAGTTCGTCCCCGATCGCCGTGTCGACGAGCGCGAGCGTGTCCTGCCCGGGCAGGCGCGCGAAGCGCAGGGCGCCGGGGACCTCCCGCGCGCCGAGCTCGATCGTGCGTTCCTCGCCGCCTTCGAGGGTGAGCGTGGCGCGGTACGCGCCTTCGCCGAGTCCGGTCGCCGCATCGCCGCCCTCGATTTCGGCCGCGTCGCGTTCGGCGCGCGCCTCGATCTCGACGAGGCTGCGCACGAGCTGCTCCACGCGCTCTTCGTCCGCGAGATCGGCGAGCGGCTCGGTGACACGCCACGCCCCGTCGGCCTTCTCGAGCACGAGCTTTCCGGCGGCGCGCTCGAGCGCGACGCCTTCGACCTCGTCGAGCTCGAGCGTCGGGAAGAGGCGGGCCTTGCGCTCCTCGCGCTCGTCGGTGCTCGCGACGTCCTTCTCGAAGAGCAGGACGAAGGCGCCGAGCGCGAGAGCGATCGCGGCGAGGATCAGCGCGGGGCGCGTGCGCATGGCTCAGCTCCTCCGCCGCCGCCACCAGGTGCCGAGCCCGGTGACGATTGCGAGCAGGGGCAGGGCCAGAGCGACGAGCAGCGCGATCGCCCGCCCCTCGCCGGGGCTGAGCACGATCGTCGCAAGCTGCCGGTCCTTCGGCGGGATGCCGAGGGAGCGCTCCTCGTCGAGCAGCCAGGAGACGGTGTTCAGGAGGAAGGCGCGGTTCGTCACGCTGTCGAAGGCGAAGTTGCTCGCGACATCGCCGTCACCGATGACGACGAGGCGGCCGGGCTCTCCCGGCTCACCATCACCCGCGGAGTTCGGCGCGAGCTCGAGCGCGATGGCGACGGTCAGCGGCCCCGGCACGTCTTGCTCGTCGCGCTCGATGGCGTCGAGGCGATCGAGCGCCGTCTCGCCCCACCCTTCGAGCGAGGTCTCGGCGAGCGCAGCGGCGCGCTGCCCTTCGCCCTCGGGCGGGGCTTCGACCGAACGGGCGATCGAGAACAGGACGGAGTCCCCGGTCATGCGCGCCGTGATCGGGTGGACGCCGATCTGCGTCGCGAGGAAGTTCTCCGCGCCCAAGAACTGCACCCGGCGGCTCGGGTCGATGACGAGGTTGTTGCCGAGGCGCACGCCGTGGCGTTCGAGCACGTCTTCGAGCCCGGTCGGGACGAGGACGCCCGGATCCCCTCGCTGCATGACCGGGTCGGCGAAGAAGAGGACGCGGCCGCCTGCGTCGAGGTAGCGCCCGACGGCCTGGGCCTCGTCTGGGAGCCAGCTCTGCGCGGGGGAGGCGATGACGAGCAGGTCGGTGCCGTCCGGGACCGCGCTCTGACCGACGGCGTCCCAGAGCAGGAGCTCGGAGTCTTCGCGGCGTAGCGTGTCGGCGAAGCGCGAGAGGCCGAAGTCGTCCTGGCCGCCGAGCGCGCGTTCGCCGTGGCCGCTCGCGAAGCGAATCACCGGCTTGGACGCGCGCGTCACGCTGAGCACGGCGGCGGCGAGCGCGTCCTCCGCGAGCAGCGCCTTGGCAGCCCGCGCCTGGCCGAAGCCGCCGGCGGACTCGAGTTGGACGAGCTCGTCGAGGCGCATCTCGCGCCGGCGCTCACCGGACTCGACGATCACGATGGCGGCGTTGCGCGCGTCGATCTCGAACTCGCGCAGCAGCGTTTCGGCGCGCAGGGGATCCCGCACCGGGTCGAGCTGCTCGAAGGTGATCCACTCGGGGTTGAGCGACTCGGCCTTCTCGAAGATCGCGATGATCTCGGGGAGCGCCTCGTTACCTTCCGCGGCGACGGTGCCGAGGAAGGAGATGATCCGCACCTCTTGCTCGAGCGAGCCGAGGAGGTTCTCCGTGCGATCCGAGAGGCTGTAGAGCCCGGAGGAGGTCCAGTCCCACTGGGTGTAGTACTTGTGGCCGAAGTAGTTGGCGAAGCCCGCGATCGCGAGGGCCGCGACGAGCGCGATCGCGAGGTTGCCCGATCTGCCCCATCCGCTCTTCATCACTTCCCCTTCGAGGCCTCGAGCAGGCGCGACGTCAAGAACAAGCAGAAGACGATGCCGCTCGAGGGGTAGATCAGGTGGCGGGTGTTGACGATGCCGCGCGAGAGCGAGTCGAGACCGAGCCAGAGATTGGTTTGTTCCCAAGCGGGCTCGAGCGCGGTGCCCTGGGCGAGCGAGCCGACGAAGAAGGGGCCGACGTAGAGCAGGAGGACGACGACGAAGCCGACGATCGCTGCGATGATCTGGTTGCGCGTCAGCGCCGAAGCGCAGAACGCGGCGGCGAGCAGGAACGCGCCCGAGAGGACGACGCCGAGCAGTCCGGCCATCGCTGCGCTCCAGTCGACGTCCGCGAAGTGATCGAGCAGGACGAGGAAGAGCACGTCGGGCAAAAGGATCAGCACGTAGAAGCCGAGCGCGGCGATGTACTTGCCGAGCGTGACTTCCGTCTCCGTCACCGGCGCGGTCAGGAGCATCTCGAGCGTGCCGGTCTGTCTCTCCTCGGCGAGCAGGCGCATCGCGATCACGGGGATCGCGACCATCAGCGGGAGCCAGAAGAGGAAGGACTGGAAGAGGAAGGACTGCAGCTCCTTCGCCGCGAACGACGCCATGCTCGCGTCGCTGATCACGCGCCAGAAGGCGAGCCCCGCGAAGAACCACAGGACGGTGAGGACGACCCAAGCCAGCGGCTGGAGGAGAATCGCCTGCAGCTCGCGCTGGGCGACCAGGCCGATGGCACGCAGTGCACGCATCGTCATCCCTCCTCGTGCGCGGGCGCGGCGACCGGTGCCGCCTCGTCCGCCGTGAGCTGCTGGAACACGGTCTCGAGTGACGCGCGCTGAAGCGTCAGCTCGCGGAGCACGGCGCCCGCGCCCGCTGCGCGGCGGAAGATCTCCGCGCGCGGGTCTTCGCCGGTGGCGACGAAGACGAGCCGCTGCCATCCGTCATCGAGCGCCTCGCTCCGCTCGAGCGCGGCGAGCTCCTCGAGCGCGGCGGTGAGTGTCTCGACGTCGCTCGACGGGGCTTCCACCGTCACCCGGTCTCCGCCGCTCGCGCGCAGCGCTTCGGTGGCGTCCTCGGCGACGATGGCGCCGCGGTGGAAGATCACGACGCGGTCACACACCTGCTCGACCTCGGGGAGGATGTGCGAACAGAGCAGGATCGTGTGGTGGCCGCGCAGCTCGCGGATCAGGTGGCGCACCTCGACGACCTGGTTCGGGTCGAGGCCGGCGGTCGGCTCGTCGAGGACGAGCACCTCCGGCTTGCCGAGGAGCGCATCCGCAAGGCCGACGCGTTGGCGGTAGCCCTTCGAGAGCGTGCCGATCGTCTGGCGCAGCCGGCTCTCGATTCCGCAGCGCGAGGCCGCGTCCTCGAGCTCCTCGCGACGCTTCCGTCGCGGGACCCCCTTGAGGCCAGCCCGGTAAGCGAGAAACTCCTCGACACGCATCTCCGGGTAGAGCGGCACGTTCTCGGGCAGGTAGCCGATTCTCTGCCGCGCCGCGAGCGACTCTTCCGCGACGGACAGGCCCGCGACGGTCGCTCGGCCCGAGTCCGCGGGCAGATAGCCGCAGAGGATGCGCATCGTCGTCGTCTTGCCGGCGCCGTTGGGGCCGAGGATGCCCAGGATTTCGCCCTCACGGGCTTCGAAGCTGACTCCTCGGACCGCGGGCACGCCAGCGAAACTCTTGGCGATACCTTCGATCTTGATCATCGAGAAACGAGACCCCTTGGCTCCCTTGATGGAGCGGTGCTGGATTATAGCGGAGGGGCTCGCCGCACTCAGCTATCGCCAAAGAGGTCGTCGAGGTTGTCGAAGGGGTTGGGCCCCTCGGGCGCCTCGGGCTCCGTGCCCTCGGCTGGCGGCTGATAGAGGAAAGGCGGCGAGCTGTCGTCGACCGTCGTCCCGAAGAAGCGGTAGTCCTCGTAGGTGGCGATCGTGCGGCTGACGGTCAGGCGCGTGTCGCGGTGTACCTGCCGGAAGGTGTGCGCTTCGACCCGGCTCGGGTACAGATAGCCGTCGTGTTCGAAGCGGAAGTCGACGGTGAGCTCGAGGCCGAGAGGCGGCGGCGCCGTCGAGATGCCGATGACGCGGAACGCCTTGAGGAAGCGGTCGAGCTCGGCGAGCAGGCGCGCGTCCTGCATGTTCGGGCGGGCGACGACGCGGATGACGTTGCCCGTGCGGAACTCGACCTCGATCCGCCCCGACCACTCGGTGATGCGGTTCTTCTCGCCGACGGGGGCCGCCGAGGTCCAGTCGATCGGCATCGCGAGGCGCCACGGGGTGGTGTGCCAGGTGCCGACGCGGTAGCGCAGCGTCGAGCGCACGCCCCGCGAGAAGAGCTCGGGCCAGAGGTACGGCTCGGGGAAGGGCACCTCGACGCGCTTGCCCTCCGTGTCGCCCGAGCCCGGCTTGGTGCGCAGCGCGACGAAGCCACCGGGAGCGTTGGGCTCGCGGACGAGCAGGTAGTCGTACTCGGTGATGCGCTCGCGGCCGGCGTGGCCCTGGCGGTCGTAGCTCGTCGTACGGATCGACTCGCGGCACGAGAAGCCGAGCGCGCGGGCGCGGTAGCCCTCGACCTTGGCGGCCAGCGTCGCGGCGACTTCGGACGGGAGCGGGCCCCACTCGCTCTGTGTGGGCTGCGCCTCGGCGAGCGAGCCGCTGTCCGCGGCAAGCGGGAGCGCGAGGCCGAGCGTGGCCAGGAGCGTGACGAAGGCGGTGCGGCGGAGGCTCATAGCTCCGCCTCCCGCGCGCGCCGGATGAAGGTGTGGGCGCGGCTCTTCTCGTGGATGGCGGCGACCGTGCGGGTGCCGCCGTCGCCGAGCCAGTGCGCGACGATCGCGCTCTCGCGCGAGAGGTTGGTGCGCGAGACCGTCGTGTTGTCCGTGCTGATCGTGACCGGGATGCCGCGCTCGAGGAACGCGAGCAGTGGGTGCGGCTGCCCGGCCGGCACTGCGCCGGTCTGGTAGTTGCTCGACGGGCAGCACTCGACGACGATCCCGTCGCGCTGCAGGCGCGTGAGCAGCTCCTCGTCCTCGAGCGCCGCGCAGCCGTGGCCGATGCGCGTGGCGCCGAGCTCGTCGATTGCTTCCCAGACGTACTCGGCGGGCGCGTCCTCGCCGGCGTGGGCGGTGACGCCGATGCCGCCGGCGCGGGCGATCTCGAAGGCCTCGCGGAACAGGCGCGGCGGGTTGCCGCGCTCGGGGCCGGCGATGTCGAAGCCGACGACGCCGCTGCGGCTGTGCAGGTGCTCGGCCTCGGCGATCGCCTGGCGCGCGAGGATCTTGGCGATGTGCGGTCCGTGCTGGCGCATCGCGATGACGATCAGCCCGCAGCGCAGGCGCGGCTCCTTGCGCCGGACGTGGTTCATGCCGGCGAGGATCGAGCGGATCGCCTGGCGCACGGTCAGGCCCGCGTAGGTGTGGATCAGCGGCGAGTAGCGCAGCTCGACGACGAAGACGTTGTGTTTGATCGCCTCCTCGATGATCGCGATCGCGACCTCGCGGAGGTTCTCGTAGAACTGCGTGATCCACAGCGGGTAGTGGAACTTGTCGAGGTAGGAGAGCAGCGAGCCCTCCTCGTCGGGCTGGAGCTCGAGGCGGCGGCGCATCTCGGCGAAGCTGTCGACGGGCTGCAGCTCGTGGCGGCGCAGCATCTTCCACAGCGTCCGCGGCGGGATCGAGCCGTCGACGTGTTGGTGCAGCTCGACCTTCGCCAGCTCGGCGATCTCGGTCGGGACAGGTAGGCGGCGCGGAATCATCGGCTCTCGCCAGAGCGGGCGCTGGGCAGGCGCACGAGTGCGGTCCAGCGCGGCTTCTCGGGTATCCGTCCCAGCAGCTTCAGGTTCGAGGCGCCTTGCTCGCACTCGGCGCAATCGGCGGTCGTTTTCCACGCGTGACGGAAGACGCAGTCCTCGAGCGGGTACCAGACACGGTACTTCCAGCAGAAGAAGTCGTCGCCCGGAGAGCGCGGATTCGGCGTCAAGTGGCGCACCTCGTAACCGTGGGCCGGAGAGTGTTCTCCGGCTCGCTATTGTTCGGCGAGGTGCGCCGGGGCGCAAACGGGGGGCAGAGAGCCCCCCGGCAGCTCAGATGCGTGCCTCGATGCGGCGCTTGACGTCGTCTTCGTCGGGGAAGCCGCCCTCTTCGTGCTTCGAGAACACACGGAGGTCGCCGAGCCACACGTCGAAGATGCCGCCGCCACCGCGGACGAGGGTGGAGTCGAGCTTCAGGTGCTGCTTGAGGTAGGCCGCGAGACTCGCGGCGCGGGGTTCGTAGTTTCAAACACCGCAGTATTCGATGCGCACGGTCACGGGTGAGCTCCTTGTTCGTCGGATGAGCCACACGATAGCGCGCGGGCGGGCGGGCCGCCCGCGAGGGGGGCTGGGGTGGCGTGTCGACCGAACGCCATTCTGAACGCCGTTCTCCAAAGCGTTGATAACAAGCCGCTTAGGGGAGGAGTGTTCGTTTTTGTTCGCCTCGGGCTTTCTTGGGCCGGACGCTGGATTGTCTCCGCGTCAGAGCCGACGATTCGTGGGCGCGCTGCGGCTTGGCGGTCGTGGGGACCGGCGGGCGCGCGCGCGATCGACCCCGCGAGCGGCCGGGGGATTCCACGAAACGAGACGCGGGCGTGCGCCGCGCGTTCGGTGTGTGGGCCCCCGTGTCTCCTCGCGAGATCGCGGTGTCCGCGCGGTCATGCGCCGGGCACGGCACGAGGGAGCCGATGCTTCGCTTCGTTCTTCGTGGGAGTTCCCGTCGTCTGCTGGTGGCCGCGCTTGCGGTGGTTGGCGTGCTGGTCGCCGGCTCTTCGGTGCTGGCCAGCGGCGGGCGCATCCCGATCCACGAGCTACCGTTCACGATCACCGAGCCTGGCTCGTACTACCTGACGCGCAACCTGAGCCACCTCGAGACGGGCGCCGCGATCAAGATCGAAGCCAGTGGCGTGACGATCGACCTGATGGGCCACGAGATTCGCGCGAGCCAGGACTCCCTCGCCGTGGTGTACATGAGCGGGAGCTACCGCGGGGTCGTGATCAGGAACGGCATCGTCGCGGGCGGTCGGAACACCGTCTACTTGCACAGCACGGTGACGAGTGGGTTCTCCGCGACGGTCGAGTCGCTGCAGATCTCGGAGTCGATGTTCACCGGCCTGCGGATCCGATACGACGGCGATCCCGGGCAGTCGCATTCCCTGGTGCGGAACAACCAGATCTTCAGCAGCGGCAGTTCCGCGATCTTCCTGCAGGGAATCAGCGGTGGAAGGGTGACCGGCAACGCGATCCAGATGGCCGGATCCGCCGGCATCTACATCAAGGACTCCGAGGGGATTACGGTTGCCCACAACACGGTCTCCCGCTCGGACTCGGACGGGATGTCGGCGTTCACCAGCCACCGCATCCTCTACGAGAACAACCACATCTCGGGCGGCGCGCGTTACGGGTTCTACCTCTCGGCGGATTGCACGGGCTGCATCTACTCGCGGAACAGGTCGGTCGGCAACAGCAGTGGCAACTACGGCATGGGGACAGCCAACTTTCACGACGCTGGCGACAACGTCCCGGCGATATAGGTAGAGGCGCACCATGAAAAAGATCGCGAAGTGGGCTTTGGTTACGGTCGCGCTGCTCGCGGCCGGTGCGGTGTTCGCGAGTGGCGGCCGCGTGCCGATTCACTCCGCGCCGGTGACGATCACGGAGCCGGGCTCCTACTACCTCTCGCGGAGCATCGTGCACAGCGGCGCCGACTCGGCGATCACGATCGCGGCGGACAACGTCACGCTCGACCTGATGGGGCACACGCTGCGGAGCACCGGCACGGGCTACGCGGTGATTCGGCTCAACGGGCGCTATACGGACATCGTGGTTCGCAACGGCATGGTCCGTGGTGGGAGCGTCGGCGTCTGGCTGGCGAACACCGAGGACTACGACTTCCAGGCGACGGTCGAGGGGCTGACGATTCGCGACTGTGCGTACCACGGTATCTTCCTCGATGGACGCTACGGTGCCGGTAACGCCCAGGCTCGGGTCTTCAGGAACCGGATTCACGACGTGGAGGGGTACGGGATCCTCTTGCGCAGGATCACGGGGGGGCGTGTCGAGGACAACGAGGTGCAGGACGCTGGCTACGAGGGGATCAAGCTCGATACTTGCTACTTTCTCCGCGTGGCGCGGAACGCCGTGACGACCAGTCGCGGAGGTCTGCTCATCGACTGGAGCATTGCCATCTCTGTCGTCGAGAACACCCTGTCGGACAACTCTGACTGGGGCATGCACGTCAAAGACTCGTCCCATGTCGTCTACCGGGAGAACATGGCCTATCGCAACATCCAGGACGCCATCGTGATCGATGGCGGCTCGGGGAACATCGACGCGGGTGGGAACTACCCGGCGGCCTCGGTGAAGACGCCATGACGAGGTGGTTCGCGTTGGGAGCGCTCGCGCTTGCGTGTGTGGGGCCGGCGGCCGCGCAGCAGGTGACGGTCAGCCCGGCGGAGCCCCTCGATCTCGGCGGGACGACGTACCTGGCGACGCAGGCGGCGCGCCGGCAGGGCGGGACTTGGTCGCTGGCCTTCGACGGGCCGGGGATGGGTCTGCCCGCGTATCTGTCGATCTCGGCGTTCACCTGGACGGAGAGCGGGTCGCTCTATCTCAGCGTGGATACGCCGTTCGCGACGAGTGACGAGACGATCATGCCGGGCGATATCGTCATCCGGAAGGGTGGCAGCTTGCTCAAGCACCGGACGGCGTTCCAGCTCGGACTCGACGGGAGTGGGAACATCGACGCGCTGGCCTGGCGGCCGGATGGGCGTCTGGCGTTGTCGCTCGATGTACCGACGGAGTTGTCGGGCGTGGTCTACGAGCCTGCGGATGTGTTTCTCGAGGACGTGGGTGGCGGGCGCGAGTTGGTCTTCGATGGCTCGGCGGCCGGGCTTGGGCCGGATGTGAACGTCGTGGGGTACGACCGCGATGACGAGGGCGTCTCGCTGCTCGTGTTCGATGCTCCGGTGACCGTCGGGGGGAAGACCTTCGAGCCGGGGCAGGTTGCGAGTTACGACGATGGCACCTGGAAGGTGTTTCTGGACGATGCGGAGCTCGGGGTGGCCGATGGGGCGAGCGCGTTGGCTCTGCCTCCGACTCCCGGGCGCGTGAGCGGGCTGTCCGTGACGAAGACGGGGACGGGATCGCTTGGGTTCTCTTGGTTGCCGAGTTCGGCTTCTGGGGTCGCGGATTACGCGGTTTTCGAGGGTGTGATTGGCGATTTCGACAGCCATTCCTCTCGGCGGTGTTCTACCGAGGGGAACACGAGCACGACGTTGACTCCTTATGGGGGTGCTCGGTACTACCTCATCGTTCCGGTGAACGAGAGCTTCGAGGGGAGCTATGGTCGCGCGTCGACGGGCGCGGAGCGGGTTCGGGGTGGTATCCGGTGCCGCAGTTTGGTGAGGTTGCCGTCGTTGCCGTGACGGGGGGGGAGCGACGCCCCCTTAGGGCGTCGTCAACACCCGCTTGTTGTACGTGGTTTCTTACAGCCGAGGTTCTTGACGACGCCCCACAGGGACGTCGCTACGGACGTTGCTCTATGGGTTCGGGTTTTCTTTGTTCGTGAGGTGTTGCTGGAGCTGCTCCAGTTGAGCTCTTGTCGTGCGGACTTCGATGTTGTTTCCCGTGCCGAGCATGAGGATCTCGAAGCTGCCGAAGTCTTGGGTTCGGAGCATTCCTTCGCTCAGCGCTGTGTCTTCGAGCGGGATCGCGTGGCCGTTGATCTCGAGACCGCGAATGTGGCCTGTCGGGTGAACGGGCTCCGTGAAGACGAGTGGCGAGGCACCCCACGGTCCGTCCGATGTCATCTTGGCCTCCGTTCCCGGCGGGATCTCGATGTCTAGGTCCATCACGATCGATGAGAAGGGAAGTGCTGTTCGGCGATCCGGCGGGATTCTCTGGAGCGGGAAGGGGAGTGGGATCGACGCGAAATGACCCTCGCAGAAGACGTACTCCTCGTTCGGGTCCATCGTGATGCCCTCGGGGGCCTCGTTGGAGAACCGCAGCTCGGTCGGTGGGTCGGCGAGTTGGATGATGTCGGCGATCTCGGCGACGCTGAAGGTCTCTCCTTCGTAGGGTCCGTGCTTCGCGCCTTCGATTTGGATCTTCCCCGGCTCGACGACCTTGAACTCGATCTTCCGCAGCGGCATTCCATCCACTTCGACGATGATCGTTCCCGTGCCCTTCTCTTCTTCGAGGGATACGACGTAGACCGTGTCTACGCCCAGGCCTTGGCCAAGACTCCAGTTTCCTGTCAGGGGAACACCGAGTTGAGGTGGTGGTGGGGTGCATGCTGCGAGGGTGAGGGTGAGTGCTAGAGCGAGAGCGGGAGCGAGTGCGCGTGCGCGAGCGGGAGCGCGAGCGGGAGCGAGGCGGGACGTCGGGAGAGTGAGGATGCGGAACATCGGACCCCCTTCTTGTTCGTGCGGCGTTTCTTCGCGCGCGTAGACCGCGTCACGCTATCAGTTCACGGTGCGTTGCGGGTGAACCGGGGTTGGGGGTTGGTTAGTCGTTTGGAGTTTGCGTAGCGACGCCCTCGTAGGGCGTCGTCAATACCCGTTGGTTGTACGTAGTCTCTTACTGTCGAGGTTCTTGACGACGCCCTACGAGGGCGTCGCTACGGGAGTTGCGATTCGGGTGACGCATTGTTGCGATTCGGGTGACGCATTGTTGCGATTCGGGTGA
>NPIF01002682.1_pt2 | contig 19560 bp, 7 predicted proteins | sample 8637461 | NCBI WGS metagenome assembly NPIF01 (sample SAMN07420641, study PRJNA396082) | bioreactor metagenome | isolation source: sample BR12 brine-fed electro-methanogenic bioreactor BR | place: Japan: Kochi | collected 2016-12-09
TTTTAGTTGCCGGGTAGTTGCCGGGTAGTTTCACTTCGAACACTTTTAAGCCCAATTTAACCCATATTAGAAAATCAAAGCGATCTCTTAGTTGCAGGGGCATTTCGGAGCAATATTTTCGCACCTCTGATCCCGGGTTTTCACCCCGCAATGTAGCCCATTTGATGTTGCCGGGTAGTTTCACTAAAACCATTATTTCCCCTCATTTTCCCCGGTTTCAAATTTCAACGATAATCCTTGTTGCAGAGAAATCTCCGGGCGGCAATTCCACATTTCCATCCCGGTTTTCAACCTCAAAATGCAGCCCGTTTTTCGTTGCCATTTAGTTGCCGGGTAGTTTCAGATAAACCATTAATTCGCCCATATTACCTCCTTTTCAAAATTCAAGAGGAATCCTTGTTGCAGGAAAAATACTTCACCAGTTTTTTCCTCTTAATCATCACGTTTGCCGGACTTCCAGACATCCTCACTTCCTCACTTCCGCACTTACAACATTCAGGACTTACCGACTTGTATTGTGGTTCTATTTGATGGCTATTTGACGGGCATTTGACAACAATAGAAAGAAAACCCCAATTCAAGCTCCAATCGGAGATCAGAGCGATTCTGTATTTGATGGCTATTTGACGGGTATTTGACAGCAACAGCATGAAAACCCCAATTCAACCTCCAATCGCAGATACGGGCGATTCTGTATTTGATAGAGATGGTGGCAGCGGGAACAGATGATTGGCTTATTGAGAGTGGAGATCGTGACACCAGCGTTTTGGGGCATTCCATTCTTCACACCCTTCGGATTCGAGCAATCCTGTACATGGAATGAGAAATAAAAGTCTTTATCGTTGGTGGAGAGAGAGTAATCTTTCAGAATACCTAATAAGGAGTCTGTTGCAGATCCATCCTGCGGATCTCCCCCAGATCCTATTCAAACTCACAACTCAAACCAGGTAGCAACTCCATGAACCATAACGGAAACCATATCGAATCCCGGCTCTGGGCCGCAGCCGATGAGCTGCGTGCCAACTCCAAGCTGAAATCATCCGAATACTCTGTCCCGGTTCTCGGGCTCGTCTTCCTCCGGTATGCCGACCACAAGTTCCAGGCGGCAGCAGCGAGGATCGAAGGCGGTGGGAGCGGAAGCAGCAGGAGGAAGATCGGTCCTGACGATTATAAGGCAGAAGGTGTCCTCTATCTGCCGGAGCAGGCACGGTTCTCACAGTTGATGATGGTCACGGAGGGCTCACACATCGGAGAGGCGATCAACGAGGCGATGCGGGCGATTGAGATCGAGAACCCGGATCTCAAGGGCATCCTCCCCAAGACCTACAATCGCTTCGAGAATGCCCTTCTGAAGGAACTCCTTAAGACGATGAACTCGGTGCCGATGGATATCGAGGGGGATGCCTTCGGCAGGATCTATGAGTACTTCCTCGGCAACTTCGCACGTGCCGAAGGGCAGAAGGGAGGGGAGTTCTTCACCCCGCTCGCCCTCGTCCGGCTGATCGTCGCCATCATCGAGCCGTTCCACGGGAGGATCTATGATCCCGCCTGCGGGTCCGGGGGCATGTTTGTCCAGAGCGCCCGGTTCGTTGAGGAGCACCGGAAGAACCCGGGCTCTGAGCTGAGTGTCTTTGGTCAGGAGAAGGTCGGCGAGACCGTCCGGCTTGGGAAGATGAACCTCGCCGTCCACGGCCTATCAGGCGATATCCGGGAGGGGAATGCCTACTATGAGGATCTCCACAACGCACCCGGCAGGTTCGATTTCGTGATGGCAAATCCCCCCTTCAATGTGGACCGGGTGGATAAGGAGCGGCTGAAGGATGACCCCCGGTTCCCCTTCGGCCTTCCGAGGGTGGATAACGGCAATTACCTCTGGATACAGATCTTCTACAGTGCCTTGAATGAGAACGGGCGGGCGGGCTTTGTGATGGCGAACTCGGCATCTGACGCCCGCAGTTCTGAATGCGATATCAGGCGGCAGATCATCGCCGACCGTGCCGTCGATGTGATGGTCGCCGTCGGCTCGAACTTCTTCTATACCGTCACCCTCCCCTGCACCCTCTGGTTCTTTGACAAGGCGAAACGGAAGACCGACCGGGCAGATCAGATCCTCTTCATCGATGCACGCCATATCTACACCCAGGTCGACCGTGCCCACCGTGACTGGACACTCTCCCAGATCGAGTTTCTCGCCAATATCGCCCGTCTTTACCGGGGCGAGGCGGCAGAGAACCTCCATGAGAGTGCGGAGCTGATGGCTGAACACTTCCCAGACGGAACCTACATCGATATCCCCGGCCTCTGCAGGGTGGCGACCATCGAAGAGGTGGAGGCACAGGGCTTCAGCCTCAATCCTGGCCGGTATGTCGGGGTGAAGGCACGGGAGGAGGATGACTTCGACTTCAAGGAGCGGCTTGAGGAGCTGAACGAGGAGCTGGAGCTTCTGAATCTGGAGGCGAGGGAGCTGGAGCAGCGGATCGCGGAGAATGTGGGGAAGTTGCTGGAGGAGGAGTGATGAAAACTCTTCAAGATATTTGTCATTTGATTACGGATGGAAAACATGGTGATTGCCAAAATGAAGATAGATCGGGTTTTTATTTTGTGAGTTGTAAGGATGTTCGAGATGGATGGATTGACTATTCAGGCTCACGGCAAATCACAAAAAAAGACTTTTTAGATACCCATAGGCGAACACAACTTGAAGAAAATGATATTGTGATTACCAATAGTGGAACAATCGGTCGAATGGCTCTTGTTCGAAATAGACCTGAAACAAATTGTACTACATTCCAAAAGAGTGTAGCAATTATCAAACCAAATCAAGGCGAAGTTATTCCAAAATGGTTATATTACTCACTTATCGCGAACAAAGATGATTTAATAGCCTTTGCAAGTGGGACTGCACAGAAAAATTTGCTATTAAAAGATATGAGAGCATTTCAGGTTTCAGTCCCCCCTCTCCCCACCCAGCGCAGGATCGCCGCCATCCTCTCCGCCTACGATGATCTCATCGAGAACAATACCCGGCGCATCAAAATCCTCGAGGAGATGGCGCAGAACCTCTACCGCGAGTGGTTCGTCAAGTTCCGCTTCCCCGGCCACGAGCACGCCCGGTTTGTGGACTCGCCTCTGGGGCGGATTCCGGAGGGGTGGGATATTTTACCATGTTCTTCTTTAGCAAACTATGTCAATGGTTTCGCATTCAAACCTAAAGATTGGGGTTCCGAGGGAAAACCTATAATAAAAATTAGGGAGCTTAAAAATGGCATTACGAGTGAAACTCCACGAAACATGGGCTTTAATATTCCAGAGAAATCTTTAATTGATGATGGAGATGTCTTATTTTCGTGGTCAGCCGATCTTAACATATATTATTGGAAAGAGGGGCCCAGTATTCTTAATCAGCACATTTTTAAAGTAATTCCATTAGATGGCTTTAGTCGAATATATTGCTACCACGCTCTTTTGGAATCAATTCCTAAATTTCGTTCGTTGAGTATTGGGGCAACAATGCAACATATTAAGCGTTCAGCACTCGACCAGGTCTTTTTAATTACACCAAAAAAAGAATTAAGATTAATGTTCGAATATACTGTCGAATCTATTCTTATAGAACAAATAATCTTAAAAAAGAAAGTATTGAATCTCCGCACCACCCGCGATCTCCTCCTCCCCAAGCTCATCTCCGGTGAGGTGGATGTTTCAGAAATAGATATAACGATTCCAGTTGAGGTTAAAACATGACTGATACTGTTTTTACAAAAGTTGACTATGATCTCAATTCTCTGATAAAATATATTAGCATGGGTAATATTGGGCTGCCTGATATCCAGCGACCCTTTGTCTGGAAGAATACCAAGGTGCGTGATCTCTTTGACTCAATGTACAGAGGATATCCGGTTGGGTACCTCCTTTTCTGGAAGAATGCTCTTACCGATGATAACCAAATCAATAAAGCGAAAAAAACCATCGGATCAGATCCAAAGCAGAAAACTCCCGATCTTGTCATTGTAGATGGCCAACAGCGCCTGACGTCCCTTTATGCCGTTATAAAGAATATTCCCGTATTACGAGATACCTTTGAGACAGAGCAGATTCGCATCGCCTTTAATCCACTCGAAGAAAAGTTTGAGGTAACTGATGCTGCAATACTTCGTGATAAAGCGTACATTTCAGATATTTCTGTGATATGGAATGATAACACAGATCTCTTTGAAGTTGTTGATAACTATCTGGATGAATTGAGCAAAACCCGTGAAGTAACAGCAGAAGAAAATAAAGCTATTAAAAAAGCCATCAGCAAACTCAATGGCTTGTTGAGCTTCCCATTTACCGCCCTTGAATTGGCATCTGACATCAACGAAGAAGCCGTATCCGAAGTATTCGTCCGCATTAACAGCAAGGGGACACCCCTTAATCAGGCAGACTTCATCCTGACCCTGATGTCGGTCTTCTGGGATGAGGGGCGTGCCGAACTCGAAAAATTCTGCCGTGAATCACGCAAACCATCAAAAGGAACTGCTTCTCCATTTAACTACTTTATCGAGCCATCGCCAGATCAGCTCCTCCGGGTAAGTGTAGGTGTTGCCTTTAAACGTGCCAGACTCAAGTATGTCTACTCCATCCTGCGGGGGAAGGATCTGGAAACAGAAGAATTCAGTATTGAGAGGCGTGAAAAGCAGTTTGAAATCCTGAAAGACGCCCAGAAAAGAGTCCTGAATCTGCAATACTGGCATGACTTTTTGAACTGCATCCGCCAGGCTGGTTTTCGTAGCAAGGGGATGATCAGTTCAAACAGCAACCTTCTGTTCTCCTATATGCTGTATCTGATCGGCAGAACCGAATACAAGGTTCCTGAATATGATCTCAGGCAGATTATTGCACGATGGTTCTTTATGTCGGCTGTTACCGGCCGATTTACCAGTTCACCCGAATCTGCGATGGAATTTGATCTTGCCCGGTTGCGGGATGTCAAATCTGCTGATGATTTCGTGAATAATCTGACCAAAATCTGTGAGATTACCCTTACGAACGACTTCTGGGCAGTCAATCTTCCAAACGACCTTGCCACATCATCATCACGGAGCCCGTCACTTTTTGCCTACTATGCAGCCCAGGTATTACTGGATGCAAATGGTTTATTTTCAAAGATAAAAATCGCGGATCTTCTCGATCCAACCACGAATGCACATAAAAGCGCACTTGAACGCCATCACCTCTTCCCGAAAGATTATCTCAAAAAACTTGGATTCCAGGGAACCCGTGAGCTTAACCAGATTGCAAACTATGCCCTTGTTGAATGGGGAGATAATATCCAGATCTCAAATAAAGCGCCTCAAGAATATGTTCCCGAAATAAAAAGCCGGTTTTATCAATCCGAAATCGAAAAAATGTACCTTCTGCACGCTCTCCCATCAAACTGGGAGCATATGGAGTACCGGGACTTTCTGGAGAAACGCAGGGAGATGATGGCACAGATCATCGCAGAAGGGTATAAAATCCTTGTTTCAGGTCGATCAGAGGATGATACCAGTCCTGATGTAATTGATCTGATATCATTGGTTGAGTCGGGAGAATCCGAAGCAGTCGAATTTAAATCCACACTCCGGACGAATCTGCACACAAACAATAGAGATCAGCGAATGGAGCATTCTGTTCTTAAAACTATCGCTGGATTTTTAAACACAAATGGTGGAACCTTGATCATCGGACTCTCGGATGATGGCAGCCCGGTCGGAATTGATGTGGATGGCTTTGAGAATGAAGATAAGATGAGCCTTCATCTTGTCAATATCATCAAAGCCCGTATGGGGATATCAGCAATGACCAATGTTCATATTCATTTTGATGATCATAAGAACTCGCGTGTCATGGCCGTGAATTGTCAGAAATCTCCTTCCCCGGTATTTGTGAAAGATAATGAGATAGAACGGTTCTTTATCCGGACCGGACCTTCCACCACCGAATTAACTGCAAGCCAGACACAGGAATTTATCAAACAGAGATTTCGCTGACGAATCCATACAGCATTGAGTACCCCACATGACCACCCCCGCCGATCTCAGCATCCTCCTCCAGGAGGGCGAAGGCGTCACGCTCGAGTACAAGGAGCGAGTGAATGACTCCTTCGCCCGTGAGCTTGTCGCATTTGCCAATACCGCCGGGGGTCGTATCCTCCTTGGTGTGCGGGATGACGGGACCGTCAGGGGGATTCCCGACAGCAACGATCTCCGTGCCAGAATTCAGGATATCGCCCGGAAATGCGATCCCCCGGTAAAGGTTCTGCTTGAGCGGATCGGCGAGGTGACGGTGGTGACGGTCCGGGAGAGTACAGAGAAGCCTGTCCAGTGCAGTGACGGCTTCTTCTGGCGGCTCGGGGCGGTCTCGCAGAAACTCTCCAGAAACGAGATCCGGGATCTCTTCCAGCAGGAGGGGGCGATCCGGTTCGATCACTCCGTCTGCACCCGGTTCTCCTATCCGGAGGATTTTGATACCGACAAGTTCAGGAGCTGGCTCGGAAAGAGCAGCATCTACCGGGACGGATCGGTCGAGGATATCCTCGTCAATATCGAGGCGGCAGAGCGATCCGGCGGGAAGCTCCTCTTCAGGAACGCCGGGGTCCTCTTCTTTGCAAAAGAACCCCGGCGGTTCTTCAACCAGGCATACATCACCTGCCTCCTCTTCAAAGGGACTGTAAAAGTCCATATCCTCGACCGGAAGGACTTCGATGGCGGCATCATCGCGGATATCGAGGATGCACTCCGGTTCATCGAAAGGAATACACGGACCGCATACCGGATCGAGAAGCTCCAGCGGGAGGATATCCCCGAGTACCCGATGGCGGCTCTCCGGGAGGCGATCACTAACGCCGTCATGCACCGGGACTGGTTCATCGAAGGGGCAAATGTCTTTGTGGAGATCTTCTCTGACAGAATCGAGGTCTCAAGCCCTGGCGGGCTCCCGAAGGGGATGCTGGTTTCGGATCTCGGCCATAAGAGTGTCCGGAGAAACCCGCTCATCGCAGATCTCCTTCACCGGATAGCCTACATCGAAAAAGCCGGAACAGGGATCAAGAGGATGCGGGATGGGGCAACGGCTCTTGGCTATCCCGCGCCGGATTTCAGTTCAGGGAGCTTCTTCTCGGCGATATTCTCTCCGATGCCGATTGGTGATAAGGAAAAGACCGGTGAGGAAACACGCAGGTACCATGCAAGCACCATGCAAGTACCATGCAAGCACCATGCAAGTACCATGCAAGTTATAAACATACTAAAAGCTGCTTTTTATGAAGCCAGATCCCGTGATGAGCTCCAGGAAGCAGCACAATTAAAAAACAGAGATAATTTCCGTAAAAACTACTTAAAACTCCTTTTAGAAGAGGGTCTTCTTGAGCCAATGATACCCGATAAGCCAAATAGCCCGAACCAGCGGTACCTTACCACAGCTGCGGGACGTACACATATCGAAGTGGCTTCGGAGGAAAAGAGCGGTGAGGAAACATGCAGGCAACAGGCAAGTACCATGCAAGTACCATGCAAGTACCATGCAAGTACCCCGCAAGTTATCGATATATTACAAGCCGCATGTGATGAACCAAGAACACGGAATGAACTCCTTGATGCAGCACAATTAAAAAACAGAGAAATATTCCGTAAAAAATATTTAAAACCCCTTTTAGAAGACGGGCTTCTTGAGCCAATGATCCCCGAAAAACCACGCAGCCCGAAACAACGGTACCGCACAACCGCTGCCGGGCGGGCTCTCATCGAAGCAGCTATGGAGGAGGAGAGATGACACCGGCGGGGTATTCAGAGAATGATCTCGTTGAACAGCCCGCCATCGCTGTCTTCAGGGAGCTTGGCTGGGAGGCGATTAATGCCTATGATGAGTTCGATCACGGCGTCAGCACCCTCGGCAGGGAGACGAAATCCGAGGTCATTCTAAAGAACCATCTTCGTAACGCCATGCTCCGGATCAACCCTGATGCCCCACTTGAAGCGATCCATGAGGCAATTGCTGTCCTCACCCAGGATCGCTCCCGGATGAGCATGGTGGCCGCAAACCGCGAGATCTATCAGCTGCTCAAAAACGGTATCCGAGTATCCGTTCCAGACCCGGATGGTGGGGGAGAGATGATTGAGCTTGTCCGGGTCATCGACTGGGAGACAGTTTCAAATAATCACTTCCTCCTCTGTTCCCAGTTCTGGGTCACCGGGGAGATGCATACCCGCCGGGCAGATCTGGTGGGATTCGTCAACGGTCTTCCTTTCCTTCTGGTCGAGCTGAAAGCCGCCCACCGCAGACTTGAGACGGGCTTTTCCGGAAATATCCGTGATTACAAAGACACCATTCCACAGCTCTTCTGGCCAAATGCGATGATCATCGTCTCAAACGGAAGCCAGAGCAGGGTCGGCAGCGTCACCGCAGGGTGGGAGCACTTTTCCGAATGGAAGAAGGTGGGGAGCGAGAAGGAGCAGGGCCAGATCTCTCTCGAGACGATGCTCCATGGGATCTGTGAACCTTCCCGGCTCCTTGATATTGTCGAGAACTTCAGCCTCTTTCAGGAGATAACAGGCGGACTTATCAAGCTGGTTGCAAAGAACCACCAGTACCTCGGTGTCAACAATGCAATCGATGCCCTCACCGACATCAGGGAACGGGATGGAAAGCTCGGGGTCTTCTGGCACACCCAGGGGAGCGGCAAGAGCATATCAATGATCTTCTTCTCCCAGAAGGTGCTCCGCAAAGTCCCCGGCAACTGGACATTTGTCATCATCACCGACCGGAAGGAACTTGATAATCAGATCTATGGGAATTTCGTATCAGCAGGAGTTGTAACCGAAAGGAGAGCACAGGCAGAGAGCAGCCCCCATCTCCGGCAGCTGCTCACCGAGGATCACCGGTACGTCTTCAGCCTCATTCAGAAGTTCAGGACTGAGAAAGGGGAGAAACACCCGGTACTCTCCGAGCGGGATGATATTATCGTCATCACCGACGAGGCACACCGGAGCCAGTACGATACCCTTGCAATGAATATGCGGACTGCCCTTCCGAATGCAGGCTTCCTCGCCTTCACCGGAACCCCGTTAATTATCACCGAAGAGAAGACCCGTCAGGTCTTTGGTGAGTATATCAGTGTCTATGACTTCAAGCAGTCAGTGGATGATGGTGCGACCGTTCCGCTCTATTATGAGAACCGCATCCCACAGCTCCAGCTGACAAACGAGAGCCTGAATGCAGATATGGCAGAGCTTCTTGAGGAGGCCGAGCTTGATGAGGCACAGGAGAAGAAGCTCGAACGTGAGTTTGCACGGGAATACCACCTGATCACACGGGATGACCGCCTTGAAGCCATTGCACGCGATCTCGTCAACCATTTCACCGGACGGGGATTCCGTGGCAAGGCGATGATGATCGCAATCGACAAGGCGACCGCGATCCGGATGTATGAGAAGGTCAGGAGATACTGGGATACAAAGATCAGTGACCTTGTTGCAGAATGTAACAGAGCAGGGAGTGATGATCGAAAAGAGCTCCTTGAGACGATTGCCTGGATGAGAGAGACGGATATGGCGGTCGTCGTCTCGCAAGGGCAGAACGAGATCGCGGATATGGCTGATAAAGGGCTCGATATCCGACCCCACAGGAAACGGATGGTTGAGGAGGATCTTGAGAAACGCTTCAAGCGTTCAGACGATCCCTTTCGACTGGTCTTTGTCTGTGCAATGTGGATAACCGGCTTTGATGTGCCGAGCTGCTCCACCCTGTACCTCGATAAGCCGATGCGGAACCATACCCTGATGCAGACGATTGCACGGGCAAACCGGGTTTATCCCGGAAAGGTGAGCGGGTTAATTGTCGATTATGTCGGGGTGTTTCGGAATCTTGAGAAGGCCCTTGCCATCTATGGTGCAGGAGGGGAGGGCGATACCCCGGTAGAAGATAAAGCCGCCCTCGTTGCCGCCCTTGAGCATGTACTCTCCGAAACCCGGAGTCTCTGTGAGGAGCATGGTGTCGATATCGATGCGATACAGGCTGCTGAAGGCTTTGAGAGAATCGCCCTGAAAGATCAGGCTGTTGAAGCCCTCCTTGTTTCTGAAGATGTCAAGCGGCGTTTCCTTGACTCTGCAAATATCGTTCAGCGCTTGTATAAGGCAGTGCTCCCCGATGCGGATGCCAGACGGTTCGCCGCCCGGGTCTCACCGATCAGGTTCATCGCAGACGCCATCCGATCGCTCATCCCGCCAGTCGATATCTCTAACGTGATGGAGCAGGTGGAGGGGCTGCTTGACCGGTCGATTGCAACCGATGGCTACTTCATACGGGAGTCAGAGCAGCCATATCAGGATGATCACCTCATAGACATTAGTAATGTTGACTTTGATCTGCTCAATCAGACATTTAAACAGGGGAAGAAACGGACGATAAACGAGAAGCTGAAAGGACAGGTTGTTCAGAAGATGATGAAGATGGTCCGGCTCAACCGCACCCGGATGAATTATCTTGAGCAGTTCCAGAAGATGATCGAGGAATACAATTCCGGGAGATTAAGCGATGATGAGCTCTTCCACCAGCTCGTTGCCTTCACGAAGAGCCTGAATGAAGAGGAACAGCGGACGGTCAGCGAGCAGCTGGATGAAGAGGAGCTTGCCATCTTTGACCTGCTGACAAAGCCGATGATCGAGCTCTCAGCTACCGACCGAAAGAGGGTAAAGGCAACCGCCAGAAAACTGCTTGCCACCCTGAAGGAAGAAAAGCTGGTCCTTGACTGGCGTAAACGCCAGCAGACGCTATCAGATGTCCGGCGGACCATCAGCAAGATGCTGGATGAGTGCCTGCCGGATGCCTATACCCCGGAACTCTATGAAGAGAAGACGATCGCAGTCTTCCAGCATGTCTATGATGCGTATTATGGGGCCGGGCAGAGTGTGTATGCGGGGGGGTAGGGAAAAGATGAGAATCTTTGACAATCAAAAGGGAATTGGCGCCACAAGTGAGCATTTTTACACCGCCATTGACAATCTTACCGATCCAGAGATTCGGGAGTCAACGACTCCCGAATTATATCCGCCACTCATTTATCATCGCCCATTTCTTCTGAGTCGATTATTGCTCTTAGATCAGAAATATGCACTTCAGTAAAGTGGATACTCTTCTGTTTGCGTGCTAAAGTAACCTCCAATCTACATCCTTTCATATTAAGAAATAAATCCTTTAATTGCATCTTTGATTGATTTGCATGTCTAAACATCGCACTGTGGTTAGGACAAAGAGCAAGATAATTTTCTTTATGATGTTTCTTTAAATCTCCCAAAAATTGAACTGTTTCAAAATAATATTGGTTATCATCCAATTTGAATGGAAGTTTACTTTTACAAATCTGGCAAATCATATCACCATCTATATTGGTATAATGATCAAGGAGGTAGGGTTTTGCTTCTTCCTTAACGGGAGGTAGGTTCACAGATACAGAGCGTTCTCGGGTTTCTTTTTCTTTTTCAGGAGCGTTTTTACTTTTATTTTTAACTAGTTCATATCGCCTTTCCGGATTGGGAGAACTTTTCGTTGGCAATTCGAAAAAGTCTGATTCTTCTTCTTCCTCATAATTCGGATCGCTCCTTCCTATTTGGAATGTATCAACCTTTTGAGCCCATTCTCCGGTAATATCATGAGAGGAAACCTGAGTTACCCATGGAGAGCTTTCCGAGCTCGTATCAATCGTTTCACTTTCTTCAGATTCTATTGATTCTATTGCTCCCTCATTTTCAACAACCTCATTATCCTTGTCTTCCAACCAAACCTTGAGTTCCGTGGGTATATTCCAATTTTTCTCGGATCTTTTTTGTCTGCAATAGTCTCTATCATTGCCAAGTACAAGCTCAATGAAATCAGTAACATTCCCAGCTATATTGTTTTCAATTGATCCTAAAATTATCAGTTCTCGTGCTATTGAGCGAGCAACCTCTGATTTGTTAATATTTTCTGTTTGATCAAGAAGTAGTAATGTATTCGTTTTCGTATCCCAGTAAGCAGATTGTTGTTTTTGAATCGTATGTGTTTTTAGTCTGTATTCGATTTCTAAAACCGGTATGATGGCTTCCTTTGCCTTTAAAAGTAATTCTACCGTCTGATTGTCCACCAATCTTTTATAAATATCAGGGTGTTCTTCAAAAAGAGAAGTGAGAATGAGAATCTTTGCAGAAAACGTGAGATAGTGAGGTTTTGACCAACATTCAGATTGAGAAGACTGACCGATAGATCTCTCAACCGCTTCAGAAATATTCTTTACTCCAAGGGCATCATACAAATGATCCCAATTTGAGTGAGATTCAGAAAAGGGATACCATACAAATTTAATTTTCTTTTCCAGAAAAATTTCTTTCAACTCACCATCATTAGGTATATATACCAGATTTGTTGGTTCGAAGGTAGAATTTGTGGTCCATATCTTTACCTTTCTTTTAAAATCATTCCACCATAATGGACGTTTATCATCATCGGGTTTTGAAACCTTCCTTAATTCCCTGTAGATAAAAGTCAATAACTTTGGATAATCTCTATTTTTATCAATTGGTTCTTCCTGCAATCTCAATAATCTATTGGCAAAACATTCGGAATCAACATCTTTCTTAATTCCAAGTGTATTTACGATAAAGTGCTCAAATTCTTTTGGATAATGTTTGCTGAGATAATAATAATCATCCTCAAGAACCTGACTTCTATCTAACCAGATCACCTGACCCTTTGACACCCATTTTCCAATTGTATCATCTATTGGAATGAAAAAGAGATTCTCACTTTCGAAGCGTTTTTTCAGTTCAGGAGAAAACGAGGAAATACTTGATAGCCGTCTGTAAATCATTTCAATTAAATCTTTTGATATATCTGTTCGACCAGCTAAGTCTCCCAGATACTCCACAAGATCGTTGGATGATGTCTCCATTCTAAGACCAAGGAGCTTCAAAATTCTAAGAAGATTATTATCTCCGGAGTCATTATAATATGGAACTGAATACCCAAATATCTCTTTTATCTGTGGATATCCAATGAATACATCTTTTGGACGTTGATACCCCTTTGTTGTTGGGAGCCATCTTTTCTCTTTGAGAATGTGAAGTAACTCTGAGTCGAATTCCCTTTTATCCCATTTGTGAAAATGACATTTTACTATAAGTTCTTGCCAAGGATATTTGGGATTATAATACGAAGAATCAAGCTTTTGATTCTTGAGCCAGACCAATAAACTCTTTGTATATGTTTCTTTTTCAGCATCATTTAACGCATCAATGTTAATTAAAAAATCAAAAGGTTTCCAATTAATAATTTTTTTTCCACGTGTTGATCTCACTTTTTCCGCACATTCAGCTTCATAATCATAACCTAATGGTACTACTTGATCCTTTTCCAAGGAGAGCGTTACCATCAAAGGAAGGGGATAGAAGCTCACTCCAATATTCTGGAAAAAATGAGTGATTGAATCAGAAGTATCGTTCGTTTTCGCAAAAGTTACATAATAATCTGAAAGTATCTCCAGATTATCCCTTTCTTCATAAGTAGTAAAAATATTCTGCCACCCAGTCTCAGGATCTAATGCCATGGGTGGTACTATTGCCCGTACCTCAGGTTGTGAATCTACATTCGATAATAATTTTTTTTCACCATTTTGAAGTAATATTGGGATATTCCGACTGATTAAAAGTGAACCAAGATTTTCAGAAAAATAAAGAGAAGCGTTGATTATTTCATCATAATTCATCCCTTCGAAATGATTATTTACCCAGTCTAACGATATTTCAGTTATCAATTTTTCATTAAGGGTTTGAATCCCCAATGTATCCTCTATCCAGCGGCAAGTTTCTGTCTCCTGTTGAATTTCATTAAAAAAATCAGCACTTAAAAATCTTAGATCTATGTGAATAAAATCAGGGATATCATTAATAAACGACTTTAATTCTTCATTACAGGGATAATAGATTGTTTCTTCCTCTTTGCTACACCATTGCAACCCACCGTCGGTATCCACTGGAATAATACGGCAATCAGATACTTCGATCTTATGTGAGGCAAAATATTGGTAGCATCTCAATAGCCAGTTAAAATCATGTTTCTTTATCCAATCCACATCTCTGAAGCATTCTTGAATAAACTCATCAGGGTAAGGCTTAACTCCAAGTTTTTTTAGCTGTTTGTCATACACCTGGATACTTTCAAGAACAACACAGTTTGTATACAATGACTTTGGCAGTTCTTTTTCGAATAAAAGAGAGCGTAAATCCTTTGGGATAAAATACGCTTCAGATGGTTTGACCCTTTTTCCATCCGGCTCAGTAAGGACAATTGCCATACCTTTGAGAGCGTCAATGATTGACTCTATTGCAGGTTGAAGAAAGTCATCAGAAGTGTTGAGTGGTATGAATTTGTATAAAGATTCGGAATATTCATCCATATCAAGAAACTTATCGAATGCCCTTACAAAAACCTCCGGAACGCAACTGATGAGCCATTTGTTCCATGGATCGTCAATATTAATACCTTCTCGAGAGTCTGTAAGCAATAAGTCAGCATTCAATAAAAATGGGATATTTGGCATTTTTTTTACTGGAAGATAGGCAAACAACTTCCCATAATCCATAGAGTCAATATCAAGAGGATATGCAATAGATATACTGCTTTTAGAGTATTTATTACGTTTTTCGGAGGTCATCTCAATGGGTTTATCAAAAGAATCTTTACAAAGAAGAAATCTCTTTATGCTCAAATTTTTTTTCTCATCGGAACCACTTTCTTGAATAATACGGATAAAATGCTTACTATCAATCTCTTTCGTTAAAGAGAGAATCGTTTCGCCTTCAACTTCAATTACGATCTTTTTTAATTTATTTAAAAACAGGATAGTATCCAGATTAAACCGGAGAAGATTCTCTTTCAAGTCATCATATGAGAAATCGGTCCTGTTGAGTGGCAGAATAATTGTTGTAAGAGAGAGATCAATCGTTGGGGGGATTTCATCTACCCAATATGGGACAACCATATCTAAAGTACCATCTTTTTTATTGGCGGGTAAACAAAATTGGTAGCCGTTGGAAAATATATGTGGATTATAAGTCGCACGAAAAACGGATTTAAAGCCGATTCCTTTCTCTCCAATAGAATCATTCTTATTGGTTTTTCTTTTTAAGGAATCATCAATTCCGCATATGGCCACTACATTCTCCTTGATAAATCCAGTTTCATTGTTTTCAATTATCAAGGCTCCATGTGAACCATGTGACGAAGTTGGATCAACTTGAACTAGCTTGAACGAAAGGGATGGAAAATTTGTTAAATATGAATTATCATCCGCATTTTGAATGATTTCAAATATAAAATGAAAATCAGTCTGATAAATTCCAATAGATAATTTTTTTAAGGCTTTATTTAACATATTGATTATAGGTTGAGGAGCACCTTCTCTTTCTCCTCTTATCTCTTGAATATGCTCAAATTGTTCCGATGTCACCTGTACCACATCCTCCAGAAAAAATCAAGTGATTTCATTAGAGATACCACACAGCTACAAATTAATTAACAATCCAAACACCACAGGCTCAGCGGTGATATCTCCACTATCCCTATCTTTTTCGAGATCCTTCATTCGCAGCTCAAAATCCTGTTCAGCTCTGGCCAGCTCACTCGTCTTCATGATCTGAATTTTATTATTCGCAGTTCCTTTCAACTGGTTTTCTATTACCTGACGGCGGGACTTGTGACTGGCTTTTAGACTTTGAATTCGATATTCAACCTGCTGCCGGTTTTCATCAATATGTTTGGCGCGAGCTGCAATCCATTTTGTATAATGTCGTTTTTCCAGCACATCGAAAACCGATGAATCAATATGATCGTTAAAGTCTGAACCTTCGGCAGTTTGAAGAAGGGAGAGTATTTTTTCCTCAAGTATTGGATCTGTTGCAACCGGAACAATCACATCATCAGGTTTGACACCCTGTTTTTTCCAGTGATAGACACCAAATGGATATTGACCCGGAGACAATTCCGTGTCCTGAATTGTAAGAGCGGTATAAACAACCTGTTGATGTTCCTGATAAGATGCTGCTTGTTTGATCAGGGGATGAAGGACTGAGAGGTGCGTGATTTTTTCATCCTCTGTTGCAGCCTCCTGATCAAATGTTACTGGAAAAACAGGATTATCTCCCTTTAACCATTTCTCCCACATTCGAAAGGTTGGATCAGATTTATGAGGTATTCGGATATAATCCTGGAGTAGGGCTGCTCTTCCATCTTTATTCACTCTTAACGTTTTTACTGCCTTTTCTCCGAGCAGATACTCACCTTCTCTACCAAGACGCTCCTTGAGATAGCATGTAACAGATCGTTGAATTGCTTCAGGAGAGAGCCAATAACTCTCAGCAGACTCAATATCCTGAAGCCAGGTGCTTTTTGGAATATTAAGACCAATAAGCTCAGCCTCTTTGGATTCTAACTCCTGTTCCTCCTGAATACGACGAACCATATTGTCTGAAAGTTGACGAAGCCTCCTTTCCATTTCCTCATTAGTTAAAGTATATCTTTCAGCTATTTGATGGATCTCTCTCGTAATATCTCCTAAAATCTCCTCACTTCCACCAATTGAATGTTCAAAAACACCTATTCGTACCAGACACCGATTGTAGATTTCAGCCTCAATTGTTCCAGAAGTAATAAAGTTAACAATTGCTACCGATTCGCTCTTTTGTCCATATCGGTCAATCCTTCCGATTCTTTGTTCAATCCGCATTGGATTCCATGGAAGATCGTAGTTTATCAAAAAGTCGCAGAATTGAAAGTCAAGACCTTCACAGCCAACTTCAGAGGATAGCAAAATGTCAATTGCCAATGGATCTTCCTTCGGCAATCCGAATCTATGTCTGATTTCTGCACGCTCGTCATCGGGAACATCACCATGAATCAATCCATAGCGCAGAGTCGTGTTTTCGACATTTTTCGCAAGATATGCAAGAGTATGACGAAATGTGCTGAATAAAAGAATCTTATTGTTTGGCAACGTATTTTTATCTTCTATTACCTTTATGAAGGCCTCCAGTTTTGGATCATAGGGATCTAATTCTTGAGCTTGAACGATGAGACTCTTGATTTCAGAACGAAATTGAGATACAAGCTCAGGATCAGGCTCATAATCACCATCAATTGCTTCAGCATATTCAATCTTGTTGAGACGTCCATTGAGCATATCCTCAAAAAGTGGTACCAGACCGTAAAAGCAACTGGCAACCTGACGCCGAATCATCGTCATCATGAATGAAATATTTGAATTATCATGGCTATACGCTAACATTCTTTGAATAAGATCAAGTAGAGTATCATGCAACTCTTTCTGAGAAGGCGTACATTCAATTTCGATTGTTTCAGGTTTTCTTACAGTAAATTCACCAATATCACGCCTGCGGGTTCGATTAATCAAAGAACTGAATGTATACAATTCTTCAATAGAGCGTATTAATTGAACCCGATCAGCATCAGTGAGGTTTTCTTCGTGTAGATTATCATATATCCTCTGGAATTCAGATGATTCCCGGATAAACTGTGAACCCCAGGCGGTTTGAGCCACTTGATTTAAACAGGCAAGAGCATTTTTATTCCAATCATTCTCCCCTCTCCGACAGTGCTGAGCAGCTTCGTTAATATAACGATTTGGCTCTGCCATCATGTCAAAACTCGATGAATCGATGATCAAATCTGGACGCAGGACATTAAGAAGAGTGTTCAAATCCTTCCTCCCTAATTGAACGGGAGTCGCTGTGAGAAAAATTACCGCTTCTGCGTTATCACAAAAATACCGAATTCCCTGATGCAAGCATGTATCTGAATTTCGAATATGGTGAGCTTCATCTACAATAACCAGATCAAATTTTGGTGGTTGTGAAAGAGATAATAACCCTTCTCTGTTTCTCTTATTTTGATTAGAGTTGCCAAATAATAATTTTTTATCAAAGAGAGAGAAGGGCATAATTACTTTAGAATACTGTTTTGGCCATTCATCATCCAGAGTCAATTCATGAAGACAATGTCTAAGTAAGTTGCTATCAAGAGAGGTAAAGGATTCATCAAATCTCTTCATCTCATAATACCATTTCTTTTCAGTAACAAGAGTCCGGGGGCAGATGATTAGAATTGATGAGATATCCATTCTTGCCTGTAGCTCTTTAATAATAAGCCCCGCCTCGATGGTCTTTCCCACGCCAACCTCATCTGCGATTAATAAACGAGGTCGATCAGATCGAATCAACTTCAATACCGGGCGGTATTGATACGGGACAAACTGGATTCTACCCTGACGCAACGAAAAAAGGTTGTTAATTGAAGGAGAGAGTATTTGAAGATTGGTCAAATAAGATTTTACTTTCTCTGCATCAAGAATTTCCTGAGTTGTTTCAGACTCAGAAAACCGTTGTAACTGGCTCTCATAATAGGTAACCGTTCGAGAATCCTGAAATACCTTATATCTACATTCACCATAGCCCGGAATGACTTCTAGAATTGGACATTTAATTTCTGTATTTGAACGAAGGGAGACAAGATCCCCTCGCTCAAACTTTGGCTTATTACTATCTACATCCGCTTTGAGAGCAGTAGCATTTGATACTAAATCAGTAGTATTATTCAGTTCTGAGCGTTTTTCGAAGGCTATAGAGATAATCGATTGTTTTTGTTCATTTATCTTTTCAAGAGAGTCTTCCGATGCACCAATTAATTTGAGGAGCCTCTCCAGTGTATCAGCATCACGGAATAAATCCTCCTTTGGTATTTCTTCTGAGGAGAGATGGGCCCATTTATTTCGGACGGTTTGTAGTTCTTTTACCCACGAACGTCCTTCTGGGGGAAAAGAATACGAATTTGATATATCATACCAATTTCTATCTAAGACCCTTAGTAATGCGGCAAAATCAAGTTGTTTAAGTGAATTATAACCCCTTTCTTCAACAAATCTCTGCTGTTGAAAGCTTAGATTGTCAAATACATTTTCATTCCACCAGTCAGCTGAAAACTCAGGTAAGCAATTCTCCAAAAATGAAGCCAATTCTACTGTTGCAATCTGAAATAGAGTCTGCAAATACTATCCCCCAAGCCATAATAATAAATTCTGGTTTTACTCATAAAATAAAACTGAATTTCTCTTAATAGATGCAGAATCTACCCCTTCGAAGAAAAATCTTCCGTTATTACATTTGAACTCAATCACTCGTTAACCACGACAGGGTAATTCTGGGACAATAGTCTATTTTCACTCAAAAACTGTGATGATCGGCCATTTCTATCCCCCAACCTGCGAGGCAGGTACCCCGCAAGCTGATCCGCTAAATTCCCCTCTCTCTCCTATTCCCCCGACACCGTGGGACAATCAGAATCACTTTCACTCCCCTCGCATCACCACTTTACATACTCCATGCAATTATCATGCATATCCCTGAAAACCCCCCAAATCCCTCAATCGCGAAAAACCACTATCGTGAAAACCAGATTACACCAACCGCCAGCAAATCACCGGCGGAAATCACCGGCGGA
>NPIF01005863.1_pt1 | contig 19541 bp, 17 predicted proteins | sample 8637461 | NCBI WGS metagenome assembly NPIF01 (sample SAMN07420641, study PRJNA396082) | bioreactor metagenome | isolation source: sample BR12 brine-fed electro-methanogenic bioreactor BR | place: Japan: Kochi | collected 2016-12-09
GGGATGCAGAACGGGCCGATGGCCGCCGGGGTCAGATCTACCATGATCACGCCCAGTTCGTTCAGCTTGCGGCTGTTCTCGGCATGGACATAGGCCGAGGTGGCGTCGAAGGCGACACGGATATCGTCTTCAATGATGTGCGGCAGGATACCGTCCACGCCGGTGGCGCAGGTTTTGATGCCCATTTCAGCAGCGCGCTTGAGGCCTTCAGACTCAGGGTCGATGCCCACCATCCAAACCGGCTCGATCCACTCGGAACGCTGCATTTTCATCAGCAGGTCGGTGCCGATGTTACCGGGGCCAATGATGACCGCTTTGAGTTTATTGCTCATGTTTTTATTCCTGTAATCAACGGGACCGATCAGATGAAACGGACAGACGCACTGCCAATGCCACCGATGCTGACACTCATGAAATCACCGGCCTTAACCGGCTCAAGCGGAACCAGGGAGCCGGACAGGATCACTTCACCGGCCTTCAATGGAATGCCGAACTGACCCAGTGTATTGGCCAGCCAGGTCACGCAGTTCACCGGGCTACCCAGTGCTGCGGCACCGGCGCCAGTGCTGATGATGGAACCGTTTTTCTCAACCACCATGCCGCAGGTGGCCAGATCGACCTTACGCGGATCAACCGCACGATCACCCAGTACAAACAGACCACAGGAGGCGTTGTCCGCCACGGTATCCTGAATCTTGATCTCCCAGTTCTCGACACGGGAGTCCACCACTTCAAAGCAGGGAATAACGCAGTCGGTCGCTGCCAGTACATCAGCGTTGGTGATGCCAGGGCCCATCAGGTCCTTTTTCAGGATGAAAGCGATCTCACCTTCAGCCTTGGGTTGCATCAGACGCTCGGAGATCGGCATCTCTTCGCCCTGGCTGAACGCCATAGAGTCGGTCAGGTAACCGAAGTCCGGCTGGCCAACTTTGAGCATGTTCTGCACCGCCTTGGAGGTCAGACCGATCTTCTTGCCGATCACTCGCTCACCGGCTTCGATACGGCGTTCCAGCATGCGCAGGGAAATGTGGTAGGCGTCATCAATGGTGATATCGCTGAAGCGTTCGGTCAGCGGGCGCACCGGCGTACGCTTGATCATCGCTTCGTACAGTTCGTCACCACACGCCTGAATCTGTTGCTTATCCATAGAACTCTCTTTTATTGGCTGTGCTGAAGGCGATCTGCTTCAGTAAGGAAGTCAGATACCAGTTTTGTGAAACGTTCGCTGTGTTCAATCTGGGTCCAGTGACCACAATGGCCAAACACGTGCAGCTGGGCATTGTCGATCCACTGCGCCAGCGTAAGACTGGTCTGCAACGGAATGACCTCATCTTCACGGCCGTGAATGATCAGGGTCTCGTGAGGCAAGGCCCGAATATCCGCCTCGGGACTGGCCATGGCATCCACCCAGTGTTGACGCGGTGCGGGGAACATGGCCGCGAAAGATTCCTGAAAACCGGGGCGGATACTGGCTTCATAGCGCAGGCGCGCCAGTTCGTCGTTTACTAGCGAGCGGTCGTAGGCGAAGACATCCAGCAGGCGGCGCATGGTCTCGAAGGAAGGTTCATAGCCCCAAACGGCGTCCAGCCCCGGTGTAATCTCAAACGGAACACCGACACTGCCCATGAGCACCAAACGGCGAACCCGCTGCGGGTGTCGAATCGCCAGTGCCAACGCCAGGGCGCCGCCGAAGGAGTTACCTACCAGATCCGTTTGCTCGATTTCCAGTGTATCCAGCAGATCGATGGCATGTGTCACCCAACGCTCCATGTTGTACACCTGGTCAGCCGGACGCTCGGTATAACCAAAACCAAGCATATCCAGCGCCACAACACGGCGCTGCTTTGCCAATTCCGGCATCACCAGACGCCAGTTGGCCCAAGCCGTCACCCCCGGCCCGGAGCCATGGATCAACAACACGGGAAATCCTTCGCCCAGATCGTGCACGTTGGTCTGAACACCCTTTACGTCCAACATCTGACCTATTTCGGGATTGCTCATCGCATGGCTCCTGTTGCTCTGGACCGATATCAGCCTTACAGCTTGATGCAGATGTTTTTGGTTTCGGTGTAGAACTCGAGTCCATGCACGCCTCCCTCACGGCCGATACCGGACTGCTTGGCACCACCGAAAGAGGTACGCAGGTCACGCAGGAACCAGGAGTTAACCCAGGCCAGACCCACTTCCATCTGCTCGGCTACACGTACGGCACGGGCAGAATTTTCAGTCCAGATGGCGCATGCCAGTCCGTACTCGGTGTCGTTGGCCAGCTCGATCGCTTCCTCTTCGGTATCAAAGGGACGAATATGGCAGCAAGGGCCAAAGATTTCTTCACGCACCACGCGGGCATCATCAGACAGACCGGTCCAGATGGTCGGTTCGATCCATGCACCACCGTTCAGCTCTTCACCCATGTCCGGGATACCGCCGCCGATTTCGACGGTTGCGCCCTCTTCACGGGCCAGGTCGTAGTAGTACTTGACCTTGTCACGGTGCTCCAGACTGACCAGCGGACCAAAGTTGGCCGCCGAGTCTTCCGGACGGCCCAGCTTAAGCTTGGCCACCTCTTCCTTCATGCGTGCAAGGAATTTGTCGAAAATGGGTCGTTCAACGTAGACACGCTCGGTACCCAGGCAGACCTGACCACAGTTGACGAAAGCCGAGCGCATGGTGCCCTCAACCGCCTTCTCAATATCGCAGTCTGCAAACACCAGGCCGGGGTTCTTGCCGCCACACTCCATGGAGATGTTGCGCAGGCCAACGGAAGCGGCACGCATGATCGCCTCGCCGGTACGGGTTTCACCGGTGAAGGTGATCGCATTAACCAGCGGATGTGTGGTCAGGAACTCACCGGCCGAGTTAGGGCCGAAACCGTGCACCACGTTGAACACACCCGGCGGCACGCCGCACTCATTCATCACTTCACCCAGCAGGGTGGTAGTGGCCGGCGTTTCTTCAGACGGCTTGACCACAACGGTGTTACCACAGGCCAGTGCCGGACCAACCTTGAAGGTCATCAACAGCAGCGGCAGGTTCCATGGCGAGATAACCGCGATGACGCCCTTGGGTGTACGATGACCCACGTTCAGCGCACCCTGTCCATCCGGCGTATCCATGCGGAACGCTTCAGTAGGATGGTTGGCAAGGGTTTCGGAGAAGGCCTTGAAGTTGGCCGCACCACGCGGAATGTCGATGTGGCTGGCGATGGAACGCGGCTTGCCGGTATCGAGACACTCGGCTGCGAGAAACTCTTCAAAACGCTCGTTGATGCGATCCGCAACCTTGTTCAGCAGCGTGGTACGCTGGGCCTGAGTCAACTTGCTCCAGGGACCTTTCAGCGCGGCCTTGGCGGCGCGCACCGCAGCATCGACTTCAGCCTCACCGGCTTCATGGACCATACCGATCAGGCTGTTGTCCACCGGGCAACGGTTCTCGAAGGTCTTGCCGCTGGCTGAGGCGACATACTCACCGTTGATAAAGTGTTTGAACTCTTTCATGGCTCACCTTATTTGTTACGACCGGGTTGGTCAGGTCGCGGACTTTTATGGTCGGATTACACAGTCACTGCCTGTACTGAAGGCGGTGCATTAGAGTGAAATCCAGTATAGCGTTGCAAAAACGGGATAGAAGGCGCAAAAACGGGGGTTGGTGATTCCAGTTTCGGGAATTAACTTCCCAAGCCTCGCTCACCTTTCACCCTCTGTGCGGCACAGACTCCGTGCCGGAGGCTGTCAAAAACTAACCTAGGAAAGGGGACCTGGATTATTTTTATCCTCTGTTCATCTGCTCCAAATCGTCTCGTATCGAGACACCTGCAACGAGACAGTGTCCCGCAAAGACACGGCGCCATCTATGCAACAGTCCAATAAAAAAGCTAACCAATTGATATTAAATGTTTTTTTAAAAATGGCACACCCTTCGCTTTACAGATTGCTGAAGTCAAAAACTATAAGAAGGTTTCCGCCATGAAAAAAAATTTTGTTACATCACTCACTGCAAGCTCGCTTATTTCCACTCTTGTTCTGCTTGCACCAGCGTCTAACGCTGCACAGGTCGCGACCGATGCTGGCGACTATGCGCCCTTACCTGCAGGTATCGACTTGGGCATTGTGTACCTGCAGCACACGACCCATGACGAGTTCTATGCTTCTGGCCAGGAGATCAGTGATCTAGCCGGTATTGAAAAGCTGAAGACCGATATTAGCCTGATGCGCTGGGTTCACTACATTGATGTGGGCGGTTACATTCTTGACCCGCAGATCATCATCCCCTTCGGCAAGGTCAGCCTGGACACCGCTGGTGGCACGATCAGCAGTTCCGGTGTAGGTGACCCCATTGTCGGTGCCACGCTCTGGCTGCATAACAACACCGAAACAAAGCGCGCTTTCGGTATCACCGCTCTGGCATCCCTGCCCATGGGCCAGTACGACGCGGAGAAGGGGGCCGTCAATATCGGTGAAAACCGCTGGAAGCTCATTACTCAAGCCGGCTATGTAACACCGCTCACGGACACCCTCTCGCTGGACCTGATCGCTGAATACACCTTCTTCGGCGACAATGACAACTTTGGCGGCCTAAAGAAGAAGCAGGATGACCAGTACGGCATCCAGGCTCATCTGAGCAAGGCACTCAGCCCCAGCACCAAAGCCGTACTGACCTACTACCACGACTTCGGCGGTGAAACAGAACTTAATGGAGTGAACCAGGATGATGAACTGGATAACAACCGCTGGCAGGCCAGTATTCAACACTTTGTAACCCCGGACATGCAGTTGCAGTTCCAGTATGGCCGTAGTATCGATGTCGAAAACGGATTTGCCGAAGACGATCGATTCAATTTCCGTTTTGTAAAAGTATTCTAAAAAGAAGAGTGCATATGAACACGATGATGATCAGCCGTCGTAAGTTTCTGCAGACCGCCTCCATGGTGGCGGCTGCCGTCAGCGCCCTGCCCGCCGTTTCGAGCCTGGCCGGCATGTTGACCGAAGAATCGAAACTTAACGACCTGGAACGGGATGTATTCGCCAAGCTGCTGCGCATCTCCCTGCCAACCCAGGGCAGCACTCTGGTCGACCCGGCTACGCTGCCGGTACTGCCAACACTGGAAAATGCCCTGCTCGCCGGCATGGCACCGCATATCCGCCACGGCCTCAGAGGCGGCATCGGTTACTTTAACGATGGTGCCGTCGAAGCCTTCGGCAAAACCTTTGTGCTGCTGGACGACGACAAGGCCGCGCGCTTCTGCGATCAGTGGGCCGACTCCGACATTGCACCTCAACGCGCCCTGGCTATGGGACTCAAGAAGCTGACGACCCTGTCCTACTGGGCCATTCCCGACACCTGGCAGCCGCTCGGCTATGACGGCCCGGTATCCGACAAATGGAACCTGCCCTCGCTGGGCAACACTCCCGAACCCAAGGCATAACCAGGACAGGTAAACACTCATGTCAGCACAGAACACATTGAACATCAAAACCGCCCAGGACATACATGAGCCGGAGCTCTCCATCGACGCCGACGTGGTCGTTGTCGGTTCAGGTGCCGGCGGTGCCATCAACGCCTATGAGCTGGCTCGCCAGGGCAAGAAAGTCGTCGTACTTGAAGCCGGCCCCTATGTGCCCTCCTCCAAATTTTCAGAAATGATGGCTGTGGCCATGGGAACCCTCTATCAGGACGAAGGCGGTCAGTCGAATACCCATGGCGACATCAGCGTTCTTCAGGGCGCCTGTGTCGGCGGCTCGACCGTGGTCAACGCGGCGCTCTGCTTCCGCACACCGGAATACTATCTGGATCTCTGGGCGCGGGAGTTCGGCCTTGAAAATCTGACCCCCGAGTTGATGTCAGGCTATTTCGACAAGGTTGAGAAAAACCTCAGCATCGACCGGAACGGTCCCCAGGAAACCAGCATTGGAGCCCACCTGATCTCCAATGGCCTCAAGCAGTTGGGCATTCGGGAAGGGATTGCCCACCGCAACATTCGCGACTGTGCCCTCACCGGCTTCTGTTTTGCCGGTTGCAAGACCGACCGCAAACAGTCGATGCTGGTGACTTACCTGCCCTGGGCCTGTAACCACGGCGCCGAAATCTATGCCGATACCCGGGTCAGCCGGATCAATACACACAATGGACGCGCCACCGGTGTCGAGGCCCAGGTCATCGACCCCAAGACCAAGACCGTCACATCCAACGTCAAGGTCAACGCCCCCATCGTGGTGCTGGCGGCCGGCCCGGTACAGACACCGATCATTCTGATGCAATCGGGTATCGCCAACTCCAGCGGCCAGGTGGGAAAGAACTTCGCCTGCCACCCGACATTGTCCATCACGGCGATGTTCGACCGTCATGTGGATGACTTCCACGGCGCGACACACTCTCTGTATGTGGATACTCATGTGCTGCCCGAAGAGGGTGGCTACCTGTTGTTGAACGCCGTGCAGGACCCGGTGGAAGCAAGTTTCCAGGCCGAGCCGGGTACCGGTGCGCCTTACGTCGCCTATATGGAGAAGTACCGCAACTCGATCCGACTGATCACCCTGATCCATGACCAGAATGTGGGTGAAATCCGCTTCAAGGATGGCGTCAAGGAGATCATCTATGAAGTCGATGATAAGGACTTCGAGATCATGAAGGAGGGCCTCAAGTATAACGCCCGCATCCTGTTTGCAGCCGGTGCCGAGTATCTTTACCTGCCTACATCCGATCGTACCCTGATCAAGAGTGTCGAGGAGATCGACAGCGTTATCAATCAGTTCAAAAACGAGCCGGCGCGTTACCGCTACGTTTCCTTCCACCCGCAGGGCTCCTGCCGCATGGGTGCCGACCCGACCAAAACCGTGGTCAACCCCTACGGCGAGACCCACGATGTGAAGCAGCTGTATATTGCAGACGCCAGCCTGTTGCCGACCTCCATCGGCTACAACCCGTCCGAAACCGTCTATGCGCTGGCCAGCTATATCGCCGACCAGATCGCCAAAGCCAACTTCAGCTAAGGAGCGGGAACCCGACATGAACCTGTCCACCATCAACGATGACAACTGTCATTTCGAGTTCGACAGCGGTTTCAGTGGCGAACTGTTACCGATAACTGAGCCCGCGACCCAATCCCGCTTAGGCACATTCCGCTGTGCGACGGTAACTGAGCTGAATCAACTGATCTTAACGACAACGAAGGCCCAGTCTGATTGGGCAGCAACAAGCTTCGAAACCCGCGCCCAGGTGTTGCGTCACTTTGCCCAGCAGCTGGAGCAGAACGCCGAAGCCATCAACGCCTGGAATGCCCGCGAAGCCGGCTCCACCCAGGGCAAGGCGGGATGGGAGCTGCAGGCCTGTATTGATCAGGCCCACATGTGTGCAGCCATGCCGATGAGCCCTTATGGCGAAGTCTACCCCTCCAACATGCCTGGCCGGGAAAACATCTGTATTCGGGTTCCCGTCGGCGTGGTCGGCGTGATCTCCCCCTGGAACTTCCCGTTATTGCTTTCATTACGTGCCGTGTTGCCCGCGTTGGCCATGGGCAATGCGGTGGTCCTCAAACCGGATGTAAACAGCGCCATCGTCGGTGGTGTCATCATCTGCGAGCTGCTGGAAAAGGCCGGGTTGCCCAAAGGGGTCTGTTCCCTGGCACTGGGCGGTGCCGAGACAGGTCAGCAGCTGGTCGAACATCCGCAGGTGAATATGATCGCCTTTACCGGCTCGACCGCCGTGGGTCGTCAGATTGGCCAGCACTGTGGCTATAACCTGAAAAAAGCCTCACTGGAGCTGGGTGGCAACAACGCCCTGGTGATCATGGAGGATGCCGACATCCAGGGTGCATCCTCCTGCGCGGCCTGGGGCTCCTTCCTGCACCAGGGGCAGATCTGTATGCAGAGTGGCCGTCATATCGTGCATGCCGACGTTGCCGATGACTATGTAGCCGCGCTGAGTGAACGGGCGCGCAACCTCAGCGTTGGTGATCCCTACCGCGACAACGTGCACCTGGGACCGATCATCACCGAACGTCAGGCCGAGCGTGTGATGCAGCTGATCGAATCATCAGTGGCCATGGGAGCCAAGGTTGTGTGTGGCGGGCACAGGGAGGGCGCATTCATTCAACCCACCGTGATGACCGGTGTCACGACTGACATGCCGATCTACAAGGAAGAGATCTTCGGCCCTGTTGCGCCGGTGATCACCTTTGCTACCGAGGCGGAAGCCATTGCGCTGGCCAATAATACTGAATACGGCCTGGCCGCATCGGTACACAGCCAGGATATCGGACGGGCCAAGCGCCTGGCGGCACAGATTCATGCCGGCATGGTGCATGTAAACGACCAGACGGTTAACAACGAGTACCAGGTCCCCTTCGGCGGCATGAAAGCTTCCGGAAATTCCGGTCGCTTCGGTGGCCCGGAGAACTTCGGCGAATTTACCGAAACCAAATGGATCAGCTCCGTCAACGAACCCATGCTCTATCCGTTCTGATCCGCCCGGTGATACCCCGCACACGGCGGGTATCACCGATACTGCAACCGATCACTCAGTGCATTTTCATCATGCGCCGATACAAGGTGGCGCGGCCTATCCCCAGATAATCCGCTGCCCGAGTCTTGTTGCCGCCGCATTTTTCCAGCGCCTCGATGATCACTTCATCCGAGCGAGACTCGAGTACTCCCTTGTCTTTTCGCTCCAGCGACCGGGCCTGTCGAATGATGCGCCCGATCTCTTCCGGAAAGTCGGTCAACTGCAAGGGTTCGCCGGGTGCTGCCAGGGTATCCGCAAAGACAATGGCGTTGCGCAACTCGCGCACATTACCGGGCCAGGTATAGGTTCCGAGCGCGTCCAGTAACTCTTCGCTGAACTGGCGCTGTCCGCCGGAAACCTGCTCCAGAATGGCCGTGGCCACACCACTGATATCCTCCCGCTTGCGTAACGGGGGAATTTTGATCTCGTAACCGTTGATGCGGTAAAACAGGTCTTCCCGAAACAGACCGCTTTGAATAGCATCCGGCAAGTTTCGGTTGGTGGCACAGATCAGCTGGAAATCAACCTGCTCCACCCTGGAAGCTCCCAGTCGCATCACTTCCCGTGTTTCCAGCACGCGCAGCAGGCGTGTTTGCAACGCTGTGGGCATATCCCCAATCTCGTCGAGAAACAGGGTGCCACCATTGGCCTCCTGCACCTTGCCACTGCGCCCCTCTCGGCTGGCACCGGTAAAGGCACCTCGTTCGTAACCAAAGAGCTCGCTTTCAATCAGGCTTTCCGGAATGGATGCGCAATTGAGGGACACGAAATTGCCTTGCCCTCCTGGACTGGCGCCATGAATATGACGGGCAATCACTTCCTTGCCGACACCAGACTCACCCAGCAGAAGAATGGGCAGACGGCCCACGGCTCTCAGGCTTTTTTCTACCGCCGTTTGAATGCCTGTATCGCCATAATAGGGTGCAGGGCGCTCAGCAGATACCGCATAGGCGTGCCTTTTACTGCCCGGCTCTGCAACGGCATGAACGCGTTTCTGCTCCCGACCGGGCGCACTCAGCACCCTCCCCGAGAGCTGGATACCGGTGGCAAGCCTCAGGTTGAAAGGTTCACTTTTCAAGACCCCCTGATCGAACAGCAGGGCAAAGTCATCCTCGAAAAGGCATGCAAAGCTGACCGGCCGATGCTGCAGATCCAGGTTGAAGAAGCGCTGCGCCGCCTGGTTGGCGCCAATCAGACTATGCTCGTAGGAAAACGCCAGAATGATGTGGTCGTTGATCAACCGCCCAGCCCCCAGTTGCAGATCGATCACGATTGTATCGGGTATCGAGCGGATCAACTCGGCTTGTATGTTTTGTGCACAAGATTCCAGCAGATAGAACGCACTGGGATCACGTTGCGGTGCTTCGTTGGTGATATCAATGCTGCCGCACACTCTTCCGGTCGGATCAAACACCGGAACAGCCACACAGTTGAAATTACGATGAAACGCCTTGTAATGCTCCTCGCCAAACACACTGACAAGGCGCCGGGAATCGATGGCACAGGACATAGCCGAGGTGCCGATACGCTCTTCCGACAGGACGGCGCCCTGCCGGAAAGCTTGCATGATGCGCTGTTCAGCCAGGTTCCTGGACTGAAAAACCTTCAGCGCGTGGCAGTCAGCATCGGTGAATAGGACGGACCACCCTGCCCCGCTGATCGAACGGTAGAGCGCGTCCAGATGAGCATCCGAGCAGTCGAGCAATGGCTTCTGAAACAGCAGGGTATCTTTCAGCTGCTCATCCGACAGAAAACCATAATCCACCTCACCATCCATTGGCAGGTGATTGGAGAAGCATCGTCGCCAGGAATCATACACCGGCCGATCCATAAGACTGGCAAGCGTACCGTCTCCATTGGCGAACTCTCTCCGAACCAGAGACATGTTCGGCGTCATGAGGTCATCCTTATTATTGTTATACAAACAGTTCCGGGGCAGGCCTGCAGCCACTGCAGACCTGCTCCCCTTCAGCTGCTGCTTGCGGCCTCCCTTTCCGGTGAACGGCGTGCTCGCAATACCCCCATCAGGGCATATACCATCGATCCCAGCACCACACCCCAAAAGGCAGATCCGATTCCGAATATACTAACCCCCGATGCAGTCGCCATGAAAGTGATGAGTGAGGCATCCAGATGCGCCTTGTCTTCCAGCGCGGCACTCAAACTGTTGCTGATGGCACCCAGCAGCGCCAGCCCCGCGATGATCGCGATCATTTCGCTGGGGAAGCTGGTAAAGAACAGCACGATGCTGCCGGCCAGAATGCCACCGATGAGGTAGAACACGCCGTTGGCAACACCGGCCCAATAGCGTTTGTCCGGATTTTCATGCGCATCAGGACTGGTACAGATCGAGGCGGTGATGGCGGCAATCACCGTGGTGATGCCACCAAAGAACGCGGTTGGTATCGACACCAGTGACAGCATCGACACGATCGGCCTGGACGCGAAGCTATAGCCCGAGGCCTTGAGGATGGTAAAGCCCGGCAGAAACTGTCCCGTCAAGCTTACAATCACCAGCGGCAGCGCCAGCCCCAGCGTAGAGCTCCAGCTCCATTCGGGCATGATCAATATCGGGCTGGCCAATCGCCATTCCAGCTGGCTCAGATTGGCATCCAGTGCGGTGACGGACAACACCACACCCAGTACTACCATCAGTACCAGAAAATAGGCGCGGCTTAGGAACTTGAACAGCACAAAGCCGAAGATCATCACACTGGTCACCAATGGCACGGAATCCAGCGCTCTAAAAGCCCCCAAACCAAAGTCGAACAGGATACCCGCCATCATGGCGGCAGCAACCCCTTTCGGGATTATCTGTACCACCTTGTCGAACAGCCCGGTAATGCCGATCAGAAAGATGATCACGGCAGCGGTGATATAGGCCGCGACCGCTTCGTTGATAGACAACTCTGGAAAGAGCGTCACCAACAGTACCGTGCCCGGAGCCGACCAGGCGGTGATCACCGGGATTTTAAACCACAGGCTGAGTGCAATCCCGGTGACGGCCGCGCCGATGGAGATGGCCCAAACCCAGGAGGTCATCATCTCTACCGAAATACCGGCATTTTGTGCCGCCTGAAAAAAGATCGCCAGTGGCCCTGAGTAGGACACCAGCACGGCCATCAGGCCCGCAATAATGGTCGAGATGGAAAGGTCCTTCAGCATCACTCATCCCCCCTCTCGATGACGGCGACCGCTTTCACCTCCAGAAAATAGCCCGGCGCACCGCACAGGGAGGCTGCGCCGATCGCGGTCCAGGCCGGATAGCAGCCTTTCATGTAGCGGTTGCGCACTTCCATATACAACGGCAGGTCACGCATGTCGGTATGGTAACTGGTGATTTCCACAACGTCCTCGAAACGGGCGCCCGCCGTTTCAAGTATCCGCTGCATGTTTTCGAACACCTGCACAAACTGTGCTTCCTTGTCAGCGACCAGTTCACGCTGATCGTTGCGGCCGATCTGACCGGCGATATAGAGCGTGTCATTGACCAGCACCGCCGGGGCGTAGCCGATCTCGTCACGGATGAATTCCATTCCTTCAGGCACGATTATTGTTTTTGTTGCCATCATGTTTCTCCTCGGCATAAAACGGAAAAGCAGGGCCGGAGCCCTGCTTGGTTTGGATATAAGGGTCAGCCCTGATCGCCACCGCCCACCGGCAAGATGGTACCGGTGATATAGGAGGCCTCGTCCGAGGCCAGAAAGAGTATGGCATTGGCCTGCTCTTCCGGCACGCTGTAGCGCTTCATGAAGGTGGAGTCGATGGTCTGGTCGACAATGGTCTGATACCAGTCCTTCTCCTGCTGATTCATGGTGTCGTTGTTGCGCGGAATACGTCGTTCACCCACATCGGTTCCGCCCGGCGCCACCGCATTGACCCGGATACCGTGTTTGGCATTCTCAAACGCCATGCACACGGTCATCGCATTCACACCGCCCTTGGCCGCAGCGTAGGGCACACGGTTAAGGCCTCGGGTTGCGATGGACGACACGTTGACAATCACGCCGCCCTGCTGTTTCTGCATCTGTGCCAGCACGGCGTGACAGCACCAGAGGGTCGGGAACAGAGAACGGCGAATCTCGGCTTCGATCTGTTCTTCTTCGTAGGCTTCATAGGGTTTGGCCCAGATGGTACCACCCACGTTGTTGACCAGAATATCGATGCGACCAAAATGACTGACGGCCGCATCCACCGCCTTGCAGGCTCCTGCATACTGCTCCAGATCCGCATTGATGATCTGGGCATCAACGGCACCGGCGGCCAGCGCTTCTTCGGCCACTTCTTTAACAATCTCGGAGCGGTCTACCAGCAGCAGACTGGCTTTTTCGGCGGCCATCTGCAGGGCAACGGCACGACCAATTCCCTGGGCCGCGCCGGTGACAACAACCACCTTGTTTTCGAAACGTTCAGCTCTCATGGAATCGTCCTTACTTGCTGGCTGCAAACTTTTCATAATGGAAGCTGGCCGGCTGAATGCCCTTTTCCTGCATATGGCTGTTCACCGCTTCTACCATCGGCGGCGGACCACAGAGGTAGATATCCACATCGCCGTCATGCAGATGACCGGGCTCCATGTGGTTGGTGACATAACCTTTCTGCGGCCAGCTGCTCTCTTCAGAGGCGACGCAAGCACTGAAGGTGAAATTGTCGATGGCCGCTGCAAAGGCTTCCAGCTTGTCCATTTCCACCAGATCGGTGTCGTGGGTGACGCCGTAGATCAGATGGATCGGGTACGAGCTACCGGACTGCTGAATCTTCTCCAGCATTGCCAGGAAGGGTGCCAGACCGGTACCGCCAGCCAACATCAACACCGGACGCTTGATATCGCGCAGGTAAAAACTACCGAAAGGACCGCGCAGAGTGATGCTGTCGCCGACACTGGCTTTTTCGGCCATATAGGTGCTCATCAAACCTTCAGGTACAACACGGATAAGGAAAGAGACCGATTCGTCAGACTGGTTAACCATGGAACTGAAGGAGTAGGCACGGGACTGATCGGTCCCCGGCACCTGTACGTTGACGTACTGCCCCGGCAGGAAGTGCATGGCACGCACCTGATCACCGGCGACGGTGAATGACAGGGTGGAATCAGACAGGCGGTTGATATCGGTGAGTTTGGCATGCACATCCGCCTGCTGACTGCGCACACAAACTTCAGACGAGGCCGGCACGGTAACCACACAGTCCGACTCCGGAATCATGCGACAGGTCAGCACGTACTGTTGCTCCGCTTCCTGATCGGACAGCGCATCCTCGATATAGCCATCCATCTCATAGCTGCCCGATTCGCAGTGACATTTGCAGGTACCACAGGCACCGTCACGGCAATCGAGCGGGATATTGAGCCCGGAACGATAAGCGGCATCGGCCACTGTTTCCATCGGCAAGGTCGTAATGAAGCGGGTTACACCGTCTTCAAAGTTGAGCGCTACTTTATACATTGTGTGCTACCTCGGTCCCCTTCAGGGGTGTCGATAACACCCCGAGGGACACTTGTTATGTTGGGCCGGGATCAGAGGTGATAGATATCCACAACGTGGTGGATATAGTCGTTCTTCAGCACGACCTTCTTGCGTTTGATTTTCAGCTTGCCGTCTTCGTCACGGATCAGAGTGACAAACGCGGTACCGAAATAGGTATCCACGGCGTTGTAGCGCACGCTGTTGGTCATCCAGCTGTAGCGCACTTCAGCGTCATTATCCGATGCGGCGGACACTTCCAGATTGCTCAGCATGTGCTGGGTGCGTGGCTCCGGCAGCGAACTGGCACTGGAGCGGTCGGTACGAATGCGGAAAACACGGTCTTCCAGGCCATCACGACGGGCGTAGTAGATCAGGGAGATTTCGGACTGCGGGTCTTCGGTCAATTCACCGTCCACATCCCAGCTCGGCACCCAGAACTCGGCACCCTTGTCGTAGTGCTCCAGCCAGTTGTCATAGTCCTTGTCATCCAGCGCACGCTGTTCAGAGTGCAGGAAATCACGAATTTCGTCGTAGCTGATAGTCATGGCTTACTCCCCCTTTTCCTTGCGTGCCGCTTCGGCCAGCACTTTCTGCCAGTAGTGATGCTGAACGATGTAGAGACCTTCGTCCTCGACCTTCTCGCCGCTCATCACCGGATGCACATCGATCTTCTTCGCACCTTCATCCTGACCGTCGATCCAATGCTCGGCACCACGGCACATGTCGTTCCAGGGCAGGTTCATGCCCTTGAAGCCTTCCTGACAGGCGCGGAACTCTTCCAAATCATCCGGAGTTGCCATGCCTGAGGCGTTGAAGAAGTCTTCGTACTGACGGATACGATGCGCACGCGCTTCCGCACTCTCGCCCTTGGGCGCGATGCAGTAGATGGTCACTTCGGTCTTGTCGACAGAGATCGGACGGAAGTGACGGATCTGCGAGCTGAACTGGTCCATCAGGAACACGTTCGGATACAGGCAAAGGTTACGCAGGTTGCCGATCATCCAGTCGGCACGATCAACGCCGAACTTCTCCACCAGCTCATCACGACGCTCATACAGCGGACGGTCCTGCGGGTTGGGCCAGTTCATCCACAGCAGAATATGGCCGTGCTCAAAGGCGTAGAAACCGCCCTTCTGCTTGTTCCAGGTAGAGGCATCCATTGCCTTGACGTCATCGGCGGACATGCCGGCCTTGCGGCGCGCCGTGGTGGCAACGTAGTTCCAGTGCGTAGCGGAGACGTGGTAACCATCAGCACCGTTCTCAGCCTGCAGCTTCCAGTTACCGTCGTAGATATAGGTGGAAGAGCCACGCACCACTTCCAGGCCTTCCGGTGACTGATCAACGATCATATCGACGATCTTGGCAGCCTCGCCCAAGTGCTCGGTCAGTGGCTTGACATCATCGTTCAGTGAGCCGAACAGAAAGCCACGGTAGTTCTCCATGCGGACCTTTTTCAGGTCATGTGAGCCTTCGCAGTTGAATGAATCCGGGTAACCCGCATCGTTGGGATCCTTGACCTTGACCAGCTTGCCGGAATTATTGAAACTCCAGCCATGGAACGGGCAGGTGAAAACAGCCTTGTTGTCCTTCTTCTTGCGGCAGAGCACAGCGCCACGGTGACTGCAGGCGTTGATAAAGCAGTTCAGCTCGCCATCCTTGTTGCGGGTTATGACCACCGGCTGACGGCCGATATAGGTGGTGAAGTAGTCATTCGGGTTGGCAACCTGGCTTTCGTGCGCCAGATAGATCCAGTTGCCTTCGAAGATGTGTTTCATCTCCAGTTCGAACAGCTCGGGATCGGTGAACATATCGCGACGACCGCGATACAGGCCTTTTTCTTTATCGACCTCCATCATGCCGCCCACTTTTGCTATCAGATTGTCTTGCATGGCGATGCCCTCCTTATTGTTTGTCTCAGATTAGAGGGCGGTGCCAGTGGTCACTATCCAGCCAGTGCCATTCTTTATCCCATATTTGCAGAGGGTGTATACATGAATCCGGGGGATCGCGGATATCGGCTCGTATCGGCTCGAACAGGAGCAAACCCGTGTTGATATGCACAAAGACTGACCGCTAAGCGCCAGGCCAGTGCGCAGCCACCCGTGCTCAATGACGAAAGGGCTGCCGTGTTGCCAAATGAAAAATGAGCAGGCTAGACAACGCTGCCACGCCAGTGGCCATTTTCATTTTCCTGCCGCGTGATCGTACGAATTTTTTCGATCACCTTGCTCATCGCATTGGTCACAGGCTTGTCTCTGCACGAAACAAGGAAAACATCCCGATAGAGTCGAGGCTCGACAATATCAATGGCATTCACCTCATCATTTTTTTCGAGGTGAAAAAAGGACGATAACGGGGTAATCAACATGCCATGTCCTTCTGTAACATGCCTTAATGTAGTCATTAACTGACCATGCGGCTGGCGCTTGTTTAAGTAAAAACCAGTCTCTTTTTCGTACTGGCCAATGAGATAGCCAAGCGAGTCTGTACGATTTGTAACCATGACCTCGTAGTGTCTCAAGTCTGAAAACCGTATAGCGCCTTTTCTAACAAATAAATCATCAAATTCAAAAAACCGGTTCTTCCCAATCAATAAATATATTTTTTCTCGAAAGAAAAGCTCATAGTTAATATTTTTACAATCACTTTCATCATAAGAAGAAACAGCAAGGTCAATATCACCGCACTTCATCATTTTAATTAGATCGGATGAATACCCTGTATAAATGCTTAATTCAATATTCGGAAATTCTCTTTCAAGGCATGTCATTAATGGCACAGCTAGAATATTGCAAATGGGCTGGGTAAAACCGATCGAAACCTTGCCGGAAGGTGAGGATATCGATTGATGTAACTCAGCCTGTGCTTGCTCCAACTGGCGAATGACTGAGCGCGCATGAGCCAAGAAAATCTCTCCGCTCTCAGTTAGATAAACCCCACGCACATCACGACTGAACAAGGTCGCCTTGAGTTCATGCTCCAGTACCGAGATCTGCTGGCTAATACTGGGCTGCGAGATCTCAAGCTCCCGAGCTGCAGCTGCAATGCTGCCAAGCTCAGCTGATTTCACGAAATATATCAATTGCTTGGTATTCATAAGCTTTATACCTATAGGAGTTGCCTATACCTGCTATACCGGATTGTTTGTTTCGTCATCGAATCAGTTTTTCTATGCTGGCACAGGTATCAACGCTACAGGAAAAACCACATGAAAAAACAGAGTTATTATTTCGACCGACCTCTTAAATACAGTGCCGAGGAGTGGAAGGCAAGGCAGGATCTGGCTTGCATGTATCGGATTTTTGATCATTTCAACTGGGATGAGTCAATTTATAATCATATCTCATTACGTGTACCCGGTGAACCTGAACACTTTCTGATCAATCCATTTGGTTTGCATTACAGTGAAGTAAAAGCATCCAACCTCGTCAAGATTGATATCGATGGTAACATCGTGGGTGATTCTGACTGGCCAATCAATCCTGCCGGCTTTACCTTCCACAGTGCCATACATAAACATGTGCCCGATGGGCATTGCATCATGCATGTCCATACAACACCGACCCTGGCTGTATGCTGCCTGGAAGAAGGTCTTTCATTCACAAATTTCTACTCAGCACAGCTGCATAACCAAGTCGCGTATCATGACTTTGAAGGCATTACGGTCCGCATGGATGAAGGCGATCGAATTGTAGCCAGCAGTGAGGGCAAAAAAATCCTGATGTTGAGAAATCATGGCCCTGTTATCATCGGGGCTGATCTACCACAGGCATTTTCACTGATGTGGCTTCTGAACCGAGCATGTGAAGTTCAGTTGGCTTCAATGTCCATGGGTAAAACACTGAAAATTCCTGATAACATTCTTGAGCGTTGTGCACGCGATACGCCTCTTTTCAATCCAAAATATGGTTCTGGTCGAGATGCAGTTGCCGCTTTTGAACGTTTGATGGATAAAAAAGATCCATCCTACAAGTATTAATCCATAAGAAAGGCCCAACAATGAATATAATAAAAACGATCGCATACATTTGTGCATTCATGTTTTCCACCGCTACCTACTCACAAACCACACTGCGTGTGGCCACTTGGCTGCCTCCGACCAGTGGACAAAATGATGTCGTTTGGCCTACCTGGGGGAAATGGGTTGAGGAAGCAACGGAAGGACGTGTCAAAATTGAACTGGAGTATGGTTCAGGACACCCCAAGTCCATGTTCAGCCTGGTTGAAGATGGTGTGGCAGACGTCAGTTTCGGTGTAAATGGCTATCTGCCGGGCCGATTCAAGCTACCGGCCGTCGTTGAAATCCCGGGGGTAACCGCTGATCCTGAAGCCTTGTCGGTCGCTCTGTGGCGCGTGTACAAGCAACACTTTGAGGCGGCTCACGAGTTCGATGGGCTGAAAGTTTTGGGCATGTTTGTACACGGCCCTGGTCAGCTGTTCACCACTTTCGAAGTCAACGACCTCTCGGATCTGCACAATAAGAAAATCCGCACGGGCGGTGGAGTCGTGAACGACCTTGCAACACGCCTGGGCGTCGTGCCTGTATTTGCTCCCGTTACAAAAGTGTATGAAATGATGCAACAGGGTGTCATAGACGGTGTTTTCCTTCCCGCTCAGGAACTGAAGTACTCTCGCCTGAACGAGGTTGTGAGCGATGTGACCCTGTTCCCTTCGGGCATGTATACAACTGCTTTTACAATTTTCATAAATCCAGATGTGTTTGAGGACCTGAGTGAAAAGGACCGTAATGCGATCATGTCGGTATCTGGTGAAAAGCTATCCGCTCTCGCTGGTCGCGCTTGGGGCAACTCGGACACTAAGGGGCTTGAGGCTGCTCGTGAGATGAACGTGCGGATAAAAGAACTGACCCCTGAAGACCCTCTGACACAGCAATTTGCAGAGAAAGTCCAAGGAATGCATGAGGCCTGGATTGACAGTGTGTCCGACCGCCCCATCGATGCACAGGCCGCTCTGGATGACTTGAACCGAGCAGCCCTGGAATACCAACGCCAGACAACCGATTAATCGCCCTTGATTGCAGCGGTGCATAGCCGATCCAGGCATGTACCGCTGCATACAGGCCTTATCACATTAATGACCCGAGCATGGGACACATCGACTTATCAGTGACCGGCTTTGCCGAGCAAACAAAAAACGCCGTCAATAGACGGCGCAAAGGTTTGGTCACAGGAGAGCCGTGACCGGTGCAGCACAACAACAAAATCAGGTCAGCACGCTCAGGAAACGCTCGTTTAACTGACGGTCGTGATAGAAAATTGCTTTACCCAGCTCGCCCGCATCCCAGGTCACCGGCTCGTGGTCCGGGTAGTGGTAGTCGCCACCGCAGAAAACCTCGTTACGATTGCCAGACGGGTCAAAGAAATAGATGGTCTGGCCATGAGTCAGCCCATGACGTGTCGGGCCAATATCGATCGAGGTATCGGTCATGGAGATCAAGTCCGCCGCCTTGAGCACATCGTTCCAGGTCTCCAGGAAGAAGGAGGCATGGTGAAACTTGCCTGGCTCCGGATGATCGATAAACGCCACATCATGCGCCTTCATGCTGGCAGTCAGGAA
>NPIF01007203.1_pt1 | contig 19536 bp, 16 predicted proteins | sample 8637461 | NCBI WGS metagenome assembly NPIF01 (sample SAMN07420641, study PRJNA396082) | bioreactor metagenome | isolation source: sample BR12 brine-fed electro-methanogenic bioreactor BR | place: Japan: Kochi | collected 2016-12-09
TTTGGCTGTTGCCGGAGCCCTTTCAGCACGTCGTCGCGCATGCGCGATGTCTCGGGGGAATAGTCGTGAACCTGCGGCATGACGATCTCCTCTGCGGACTCAGCGCGCGAGTCGGATTCCGGTGAACTGCCAACGGTCTGCGGGATAGAAGAAGTTGCGATAGGTGGGGCGGATGTGCGAGCGCGACGTCGCGCAGGAGCCGCCGCGCAGGACGTACTGGCTGCACATGAACTTGCCGTTGTATTCGCCGATGGCGCCTTCGGGGGCGCGATAGCCGGGATAGGGGGCGTAGGAACTGGACGTCCATTCCCAGACATCGCCGAACATCTGCCTGGGGTTGGCATCGTCGGGTTCCCTGACGGCGGGTTGCGGGTGATAGCACGCGTCGTCGACGAACGCGCCGTCGAGTCGGGGGCCCGCCGACGCATGCTCCCATTCGGCCTCGGTGGGAAGTCGACATCCGGCCCAACGCGCGTACGCGTCCGCCTCGTAGTAGCTCACGTGGCAGACGGGCTCGGCCGGGTTGATCGGCCGCAGGCCGGAGAGGGTGAAGTTCCACCAGGTGCCGTCGCGCTGTTGCCAGTACAACGGGGCCTGCCAGCCGCGCTCGAGTACGGTCGACCAGCCTTCGGACAGCCAGTGTTCGTGCCGCTGATAGCCGCCGTCCTTGATGAACTCGATGAATTCGCCGTTGGTGACGAGTCGAGTGGCGAGGTCGTAGCCTTCGACGAACGCGCGATGGCGGGGCAGTTCGTTGTCGTAGCAGAAGCCGTCGCCGTCGAAGCCGATCTGTCGCAGTCCTTCCGCGTAGCTGGCCCAGCGCAGCCGGGCGGGGTCGGTCTGCCGCCTGACGTCTCGCTGCCGATAGACGGGGGCGAGGGGGTTCTGCGCGAAGACGTGCTTGAGGTCGGTGAGCATCAGTTCCTGGTGCTGCTGTTCGTGATGCAGGCCTATTCCGATGACGGCATCCAGACCGGCGGCGCGGCAGCGGTCCGGGTCCGCCATCAATCGCCGCATCTGCTCGTCGACATGCTGACGGTAGGCAAACACTTGCTTGACCGTCGGTCGGGTGAGGTGGCCCCGCTGCGGACGGGGGAACTGCGGGCCGACGGCGTTGTAGTAGGAGTTGAAGAGCTCGGCGAACGCGGGATGGTGCGGCTTGTATGCGGTGTCGGCGGCGGCGAGCACGAACGTCTCGAAGAACCACGTTGTGTGCGCGAGGTGCCAGCGGGTCGGGCTGACGTCGGGCATGGTCTGCACGACGTAGTCTTCCGTCTCCAGCGGCTCGCAGAGTTTTTCGCTGAAGGAGCGGACGGTTTCATATTGAGCGGCGATGTCCTGCGGCGGATGGTGCGCGAGAATCTGTTCGGCAGGCGATGCTGAAGACGCGCCGGACATGGTGCAGCCTCCTTCCGGTTTCGCGTCGCGCGGCGAAGCAGCAGGGCGGCGGAGCCGCACGCGCCGGCCGACGGCTGAGACACGTTTCGGGGACGAACACTCAGGGGAGGATAGCGCCCGATCGGGTCGCGGGCATTGCGAACCCGGTTAATTCGCTGTTGGGCGGTCGATCACGGGCTTTGCGGGCGCGCCGGAACGCCGCCTCATTTGAGGGTAGCTGGTGTTGAGTTGACTAAGCGCTTGAAACGCCGGATGTAAGGGTGCTGTGACAGCCACGAAAGGTACAGTTCTGTCTGTTGCATGCCGGGCCTGAAGTTGCCGACGGCTCAACGGTTTTCGTTTCGCTGCGGCGGCCGATCCGATCCGGACTGAGCGGTTGGCGGGCGGTCCGGGTCCGTCGATGGGGGCGGGAGGCGGGCACCGCCGGGATCCACGATCAGCAGTCTGCTGTTGACCCTACAGAAGAACACACCGCCCGATTCTACTTCACGAACGGCGGATTCCAGCAGGCGGGGGCCGGCATCGGTTGTCAGCAGGCCGCGGGCTTTCACACTCAGCGCCGCCTGAATGACTGTGTCGCACACCCTGTTCGCCACGAAGATGACGCGCCAATCGGGATGATCGCGGCAGATGGTCTGCGCATCGTGCAGAGAATCCGCTCGCCGGCATGACACCACCACGAAGGCGATCCGCGTTTCCAGCTCGTCACAGGACAACGGTGTATCCGCAATCTGTTCAAGCGGACCGAAGACGCGAATGTGAACATCGTCTGCGAGTTGCCTGAGCGATTGTACGAGGACCGGATCCGCAAGGCAGTGCGGGTCCACGATTGATATGACAACCTGCTTTGATTGCCGAGGACTCAATTGCCGCGTTCCTTCCATTTGACCGATCCGATGAATCGACGCGAATTGCGCCGATGGATGCGGTTGCCGCCAATCGTGCTGACCGCGTCGCGCACGAGCCGCATGCCGCTGCCGGTTCAGGCACGGATGCCCAATCCAAGGATAGAAGGTGGGCGCGACAGATGGGGTCGGGGCTTTCAAAAAAGACTGCAGCTTTTTAAGATGAGATCGGTTGGTATCAGGTCAGGAGGCTCTCAAGTGTCACGTGGCGATCAATTAATGCGGCAATGGAAGATCGTGAATCTCCTCCAGTTTCGCGGAGAGGGGCAGACCCTGCGGGCGCTGGCGGAGGAATTCGAGGTCAGCGAGAGAACGATTCAGCGCGATCTCGAAATCATGCAGGAGAACGGGCTGCCGATCACGTTCGAGTCCGATGAAGTTGGTCGCAGGTACTGGCGATTGCCGCACGGTTTCCTCAAATCGAACCCGATGATCCTGACGCTGCCCGAGGCCGTCTCCCTGCAACTCGCGGAGCGGCTGATCCGGCCGCTGGCGGGCACCCATTTCGCCGAGGCGATGGACTCGATCCTCAAGAAGGTTCGCGCGATCGTTCCTTCGCGGGCGCTGGATTACTTCGCGGACATCGACGACATCATTCACGTCAGAATGCCCGGCCGTACGGATTACTCCTCCAAGGCGGAGACGATCCGCACCCTGATGCACGCGGCCAGGGCCCAGCAGACGGTTGAAATCACGTATCGTTCACTGTGGCGGGGGCAGGAGACCTACACCACGCTGGTCGATCCTTACGGGCTCGTGCTGTTCGAGGAGGATCTATTCCTGGTCGGTATGTCGCATCGGGCGGCGGATTTCCGCGTGTTCAAAGTCTCGCGCATCCTGACCGCGCTGAGTACGCAGCAGGTCTTCGACAAGCCCGACGATTACCAGCTTGAGGATCACTTTCGATCGAGCTTCGGCATCGTCCAGAATGACGGCGAGCCGATAGAGATCGAGGTGCGGTTCAAAGGGGCCGCTGCCGCGCTGGTCGAAGAGCGCGTCTGGCACGAAAGCCAGCGGCTTTCACGCGAGGCGCCGGAGTCGCTTCTTTTCGAATGCAGGCAACAGGAGGCCGATTCGATCACTGCCGTTTTCCGCCTGTCCGATCTCGTCGAGTTCAAACGCTGGATCCGCGGGTTCGGCGACACGGCGGAAGTGCTGCGGCCCGAGAGCCTGCGCCGCGAAATGCGCGAGGATCTGCTCGCCGCCGCCCGGCAATACGGCGGGTGATAGAGCCGGAACGCATCACGCCCGCCGTCGCGGCGCTGCCGTTTCATCGGTCCTGACGCTCACCCTAACATCCCGGCGGTTTCACTTTCTTCTTACTTTTTTTGCATAGTCAGCCATCGCGCGCAACCCGCTTTGCGACGGCGACAACCGGGGCCCGAACCGATCTGTCGTACCCCGCGATGTTAGGGTCCGACCTCGGCTGTCGCTGCGCGACTGTAAGTTGAGTACATGAGGAGACGCGCGACTGTCTGTGCCCTGATCGCGGCCGTGACAGCCTCCAGTCTCCTCCTGCAACGAGCGTCAGTTGGGTCGGGCGTTTGCGAAGGGTTGTGGGGCCGCCTCGTCCTCGCACGAGGCGGCCTTCGCCTTGCGCGGCAATTCCGCCGCAATGTCGGTGTCCATTGGTCGGCTGCTTCCGGATCTCACGTCCGCCGTCGCTGAAGCATGATCGCGACGCCGACGACAACGCGGACGACGAAACATTCAGCGTAATCGCGGATCGCGTCTCGACGATCTTCACGATCATCGGCACGTATACGCGCGAGGCAGTGTCGCCTCCCGGCGACACGTGCGACATTCCCGGCGGCGCAGGCGAGTCCAACACCTACCTGAACTTCGACCAATACGCCCCGGACGGAACCGCCTTCGAGATCGACGACAAGCGCACTGCCTGTTTTACTGCATGGAGATCTTCCGCATCGAGAAGAAGCACGCGATGAAACACGGTGGAGCCGCGCTGATCGACAAACTCAAACAGGCGGGGCACGATCCATACAGCGATATGGATCGCCCACCGTTGCCAAGGGTCTGTCCGGCGAGTTCCAAACGCGGTGAGGTTAAAATCGATGCGTGCCACCGTGTGACGTTCATGCGTATGTACGAACAGGCCGACACCGAGTACTTCGTCTGCATCGTGCTTGGCGATATGCTGACACCGAAAGAGATGCGTTTCGATCGCATCCTGTAGCATCTCCAAGTTGCTTCCCGCTCGGCACCTTGACGCCCCTGTGACGCATTATTACGCTTGCCGGGGCTCGTCGGTTGCATGGGGTATGGACCCACTGTTTCGCGCAATCATCCCGNNTTCCGCACGCAAACAACCGGCGGACGAACGAACTCGTCCCGCACATCGCGAAGAAATAAGGAGGAGTGTCATGCTGGACTCGATCTTGAATCGCACCGTTGCCCTGCGACCGGTCGCCATGCTTGCGCTGGTCGTCCTGCTCCTGGGGGTCGCACCAGTCGCCGTCGCCGACGAGGCCGACGATCTGGCCAAGCAGGCCGACAAGGCTCTCCGCTCAGCGGAGCGCCTCATGCACAACGGCAAAGCGGCCGAGGCCATGCAGGAACTCGAGGGTGTCGAGAAAACCCTCGACAAGCTTGAAGCGGCAAAGCCGGACCACGCAAAGCTGAAGACGCTGCGCAACAAGGCGAACAAGCTGCGCAAGGACCTTGAGCGAAGGCTGCCCAAGGCCGGCGCTGCCGAGGATACCGGCGGCGGTGAATCCGGCGAAAAAACCGGCGACGCAAAGCCGGCCAGGATGCCGCGCGAAGCCAAGGCGTCGATGGATCAATTCGAGAATGCCAAACGACTCATCGAGCATTCCTACCGCTGGGTCGAGATCTCGAAAACAAAGGACATATCCAAGCCGGTGGAAGAGTACTTCGAGACCATCGAGTCGCGTATCAAAGAACTCGAGCCCGCGCTCAAGAAAGCGAAGGAACTCGCGGCAAAAGAGGGCGTCGATTCGCATCCGGACTTCGACGAAGCACAAAGCTACCTGGACGCAGCACCGAAGCGGCTCGCGACCGTTCGGGAGGATCTGAAGAAGTTTCACGAGGAGAAAGCGGCACAAGAAGCCGCCGAGAAGGCGTCGCTCGAGCAGGAAAAGGCCGCTGCCAAGCCGGACGCGAATCAGGCCGCGCAGGACTGGAAGGAAATGGCCGCGCTGAGCAAGGAATATCAGGACAACTTCCAATCGCAGTCCGAGTTCAAAGCCAAGGGCGCCACCATCGCCAAGGCCTGGCAGGATTGGAAGAAACGGTTCGTCCCGGTTCGCGACCGCTTCCGCGAACGCTACGGCGAGAGCAATCCCGACATCTACACGGCGTTCGAGGAGGTGCCCCAGCCCGAAGGCGTCACGATGCCCGCCACGCAGGCCGCCGGTATTGCGTTCGGGATTGATCTCGACCGGTGCGAGCAGGATTTCGCCGACTGGGCTGCCGGCTGGGCCGCCGATGCCCTGCGCCTGTCCAACTCCATCAAGAATGACAACAAGGAGAAGCTGGAGTTGAAGTACGTCCGCGCGGAGGACGCCGTACGCTACTACAAGCTCGCGAAACTCTGGAAGCCGGGCAGCGACTACGACGCGAAGATCAAAGAAGCCGAGGCGGCGGCGAAGGAGGCGCTGCCGCTGTGGAAAGCGGTCTTGAAGGAACTCAAATGGCCGGGCCACAACAAGAAGTTCGCCGGCCCGGGCGAGGCCGACGAATTGGCCGCCGCCGCGCTGGAGTTCCTGCGCGAGAACCCCAAGTGGTCCGCTCCCGAATACGACGACGAGCACATACCGCTGGCCGCCTGCGTCGAAGGGGATGCGTGGAACGTCTGGAAGAAGGCGCCGCTGACCGAGGAGCCCACGCAATACTCGCTCGCGATGCTCGTGGCGTTCTCCGGCAAGGCGGACCCGGACTTGGTCTATGTCTATCACATGGTCTTCTATACGGCGGAAGCCGGGGGCGTGAAGCCGGGCCTGCCCTTCCGCTACGCGAACTCCAAGCAGTATGCCAAATTCCGGATGTTGAAGGAGAATGTGCCGGCCGGCAAATGGAGTCCGACGGCAAATCAAAATCGGTTGTGACATGCATCGTCTGCGGCCGTGGAAAGATGCGACGCGCACGGCACGCCGCGATGTTCTTCGGCGTGCCATACGCCCGATCGCCCGTTCGATGCCTTGCCGGTGCTCCTCACTCGCCGAGCAAGTCGGCAACAAACGCGGCGACATCGCCGTCGAGCGTGCCGGTTCCATAGTCTGCGCAAGATGCCAGATCGCCCGGATTCGCATCACCCAGTTTCACGCGAACAAAACCAGGGATGTCATTTCCGTCCACGCCGTTGCTGCCGTCCACGTCGCCTGGCAGCGAACACGCGTCGCTTGGCAGGTATGCAACGCGGAAACCCAAATTGGCCCACTGTCCCGTCGGGCCTTCAGGGATGCGTACGGTACTTCTCGGACCGTAGAGCGGGTCGATCCACCAGGGATCCTCCCCGCTGTAGATATCGCCGCCGCGAAGGATCCGGCATACACCATCATACCAAGAAGCGTCTGGTTCGACTGTGTCCGTCCATTCCTCCACATTGCCGGCTTGGTCGAATGTGCCATACGGACTGAGTGAGTTCACATGTTGTCCGACCACACTGTGCGCATAGGGCCCGATCGGCGGGCCCATGAATGCGAAGTACTCCTCGTCCCAGTAAGAAACAGTTGCGTTGTTACCGGGATCGGGCTGGGGCAGGCGGCCGTTGGGATAGGCCCCGTTCATGAAGGGATATTGCCAGTAGTTTCCGGTCGCGCCATCGTTCTTGTGATAAGCCGCCTTGGTCCATTCGTCCTCCGTCGGAATCACCCAGGTGGCGTCCGGCTTGCGCGTGACAGCCAGAAGGCCCTCCGGCGACATAACGCCGTTGAGGAGATATGAACCGTCTTCGGTCGTGGTCAGATCCTCAGAACCGGTCGGTCGCCCGTTGTGGAGCCAGTTGCAGAAGCGAGCCGCGTCACCCCAGGACACGAAGTTTACAGGACGATCCGCCCAATCAGGTGGAACGCTGTACGTATAGCTACCCTGATCTCCGGTTCGTTGAATCTGGCAGCCTCCTAGGTCATACGACGACATTGTCAGGTTGTACAGATTGTAAGTATCCCATGCGGCAACGGCATTGAGGAATTCCGTGTACTGACCGGCAGTGATCTCAAACTTGCCGATGCCATACACGTAGTCTACCGCTCCGCAAATGCGCTGGGGAGCGATGCTATCATCGCCAGCCTCGAAACCTGTGTTTCCAACATTGCCTACACTGACGAGTTCGATATCCACCCACTGTGCGGCGGCGCCATCGGCGGCCGCGATGAGCAGGAGGGCTGTGAGCACTCTCTTGAGATTCTGCATGGCCAGGTTCTCCTGAGGATTTTGAAGCACCTCTCGTGCCTGATCACATCTGTACCCGGCAGGGTCCGATGCTCACCTTCCTATTCGCACTCACGGCATCCCGTGAGTAGTTCGTCCACGATGTTCTCGATATCCATGCCTTCGCCTGCAATCAACTCCTCGACGATTATTTGGATATCAGCTCCGTCGACTCTGCAATCACCGTTCGCATCGAACTGGGGTCGTCCGTCGCCGGCGGCCGTGCAGTCTCTCACCAACGGACAGGGGTCCGTCGCGTTCGGAACGCCGTCGCCATCGGTGTCGTCGTCACAGGCGTCACCCACAGTGTCGCGATCGCAGTCATGTTGGTCGGCATTGGAGACGGTCGGGCAATTGTCACAAGGGGCGTATATGCCGTCTGCATCGGGATCATCACCGCACTGCGGGCCGTATCCATGCCAGATACCGCCGAGTGAGGTACACGCGAAAACGTCCGCCGCGGCGACACATCCGCTGCCTGGAATGCAGCATGCGCTCGACGGCGGAACTGAGAGCAACAGAGAAATCCCCGGCACCGAGTAACTCAATACCGCCAGGTCAGAAATCCCGTCGGCATTGAAATCACGGACAACGACACTCCTTGCCCCGGCTCCTGCGAGGTACGTGTCGATCTCCGAAAACGTCCCGCTGCCACTGTTAATCAGAAGCGAGACAACGTTGCTGCCACTCGCGGCGGCGATGTCGAGATCGCCATCGCCATCGATGTCGTACAACGCGAGTGCAAGCGCATTCTGCGTAAGGCCGTATGTGATTTGCGTCGCGAAGGTGGCGTCGCCGTTATTGAGGAGAATGCCGACGTTCTTGGCGTTGCCGTTAGCGGCTGCGAGATCGATATCGCCGTCTCCATCCAGATCGCCGACGTCTATCCTGAGGGCATTACTCGCAACGCTGCACGTCGTATGAAGAGTCAATGTTCCGCCGCTGCTCAGCAGGATCTGGACCGAGCCGCCTACTAGCAATGCGGCCACATCGCCGTCTCCGTCGCCGTCCAAATCGGCGATCTGGAGCGATTTGGGATCGGCAGGGAGATCTGCAGAAGTCGTAAGCAGGAATGTGCCGCTACCTTGATTCGAAAGAACCCAGATATCATCTGTGGTTGTTGTGCCTGCTGCGATGTCAATGTCACCATCCGCGTCTAGATCGCCCAATGCAAGTGATCGGGGATACTCTCCGATGTCATATGCGATTTGAGGAGCGAAGGTGCCATCGCCGTTGTTTAACAAGACCGAGATGTCGTCGCTCTCCTGATTGACGAAGGCAAGATCGGGCCAGCCGTCGCCGTTGAAATCGGCCGTGTCGCAGGCAATGGGGTATTCCCAGACCGGGTATGTTGCCTGCGTCTCAAAGGCGCCGAATCCGTCGTTGAGGAGCGTACGAACTTCGTACTTGTACGAATTCGGCGTTACAAGATCGTCATCGCCGTCCCCATCGAGATCGCATGTGATCAAAGCCTCCGACTGGCTGGGGAGCGGCTGTATGACAAATGAAGCGAACGAAGCGTCACCACGATTCATCAGAATCGAAGCGCTTGCACTGACTTCATTCGTCGTAGCGATATCGATGACGCCGTCGCCGTTCAGGTCGCCTTCATCGAAGCCGCCGAGGAGCCCCGCCGCGCCCATGGGCGGGGTAATGGGCCCTTCGTCGGCGGGCGTCAGACAGNNCGTTCAGGTCGCTCAGGGCAAGAGAGGATGGCTGGTCGCCGACACCGTAAGTTGCACAGAAGGCGAACGTGCCCTCTCCATCATTTTTAAGAATGGACACGCTGTCCATGGTCTTACTAAGGGTAGCCACATCGATGTCACCATCGCCATCCAGGTCATCCGTGGCGACACGGCTGGGCTCGGGGCCCGTGGTTATTTCTCCTGCTGCAAGGAACGTGCCATCGCCCTGGCCCATTGCCAGGGAAATGCTGTTGTTCTCAAAGTCGGTGGAGAGCAGATCGGCGTATCCGTCTCCGTTCAGGTCCAGGAGATCTATCGGGGTGCCGTCGTGCATGATCGGGTAAAACAACGGCGTTGCGAATGTCGCATCGCCGTAGTTCAGGAGCACGCTGACCCCTCGGAGTGTAGGAGGGGAACCGGTGCCTCGACAGACGGTAATGATGTCGGTATCACCGTCGGAGTCCACATCACAAACAGCGACCCAGTCCGGCCAGGTCCCGCCGGGGTGATTGACCGGCGACGCGAAGGTTGCGTCGCCGTTGTTCAGAAGGACCGTGACGTCGTTTTCGTACAAGTCGGGCACGACCAGATCGATGTCGCCGTCGTTGTCCAAGTCGGCGACTGCGATGGAACTGTGATAAGAGCTCGCGGTATGGAGCACGGAAGAGACGAACGTGGCGTTGCCACTGTTTCGCAGGAGGACTACGTTCTTCGATCGATCTGATGCAACGAGATCGATGTCAGTGTCGTTGTCGAGATCGGCCGCAACCACGGTCAAGCCATAACCTGTCAAGCCATAATCAACCTTCGCAGAAAATGTACCGTCTCCCTGATTCAGGAGGACGGAGACGCTCTGGTCGCCGTAGTTCGCCACGGCCAGATCGTCATGAGCGTCACCATTAAGGTCGGCAACGGCGAGAGACCGGGGACCGCTTCCAACAACGTAGTTCGCGGGCTGTGGGAGGGGAAGATGTGCCTGCGCCGCAGTCGTCGTACTGAACAATGCCGCAATGGCCCAAGCGGCCAAGGGCAGCAGCACGAATCTCGCGATGCATTTTCGGCGGCTCAGGATTGAGCCGGACTGCTCGATCATGGCTGTCGCTCCTTTCCTCGCTGCGAGCGCAGCGCCCCCGGGTTTGTGATTCAACCGACCGTCTCACCCTTAGTTGGCCGCCGTGGCATACCGCCGGGCGGTTCGAATTCGTGCTCGCGAATGCCAAGGGGCGGCTGCGAGGCGCCTAGCGCCGCCTGCGCAGCGCAGAACAGACATGCCATCCCCGCTATNNTATCGCCATTCCGCGCCGAAGATTGCTTGGCACAATTCTCTCTCCTCGCCTCCAGATTTTCTTTGTGCCCACAGACCTGCAATGCGATATCAGACCCAACGATCCTAATATAACGAAAACACACGTCTGATATCAAGAATCCGCAACCGGCTTTCAGCGGCAAGATGCATGATCCCCGGCGGCGGAAGAAGTGGTCGACCTTCGCGGCCTTGAGGACTGGTTCACGAATTCGAACCCATCGAAAGGGCCGACTCAGCATCTGCGCGGACGCTGCATGCGACGTGCGTTCCCGCGCCACTGTGAATAGTCGAGTCCTCAACAATCCGCTTATCCTGAGCGTCGCCGGCGTGATCGCCACAGCATCATCGCGCGGCGATGAGGGTTTACCCGTGGCGACGCAGTGGGGTTCTGCGGCGCGCTCCGACCGCTCGACTCGGCGAGCGCGGGACATTGCGTCATGTAGGCTGCTCTATGCGGTTTTCCGCGACGCTGCCGGGCGTTTTCGGGGCTGGAACGCTCGATTTCCCCCCGTTTCACGATCGTTCGGCGGCCGTTATAATCGCCTAGGAGTACATCAGGCGGAGGCGGCTTCGCACTCGGCGCCATGAGGTGTTGATGGCTCGGTCTCATGCAATGCGTTGCGTGGACAACGGGTCAGGCTGGAAACAGAGCAGCCCACCTGCGATAACCCATGTGCCGTGAGGTGCTGGGCCGGAGCGGATTGGCGCCGAGTGTGGGGTCGCCCCGCCTCTTTTGATTCAGAAGCGACACGGAAAGTCCTCCCATGTCTTACACCGTCCTGGCACGAAAATTCCGCAGTCAGACCTTCGAAGAGGTCGTCGGCCAGGAAGCCATCACCGCCACACTCCGCAAGGCCATTGAGCAGGATCGCGTGCATCACGGCTACCTGTTCTGCGGCACGCGCGGGGTCGGCAAGACATCGATGGCCCGCATCCTAGCGAAGTCGCTGAACTGCCTCGAAAGCGACGGCCCGACGGCGAAGCCCTGCTGCAAATGCGACTCCTGCGTCAACATCGCCCGCGGTGAAGATGTCGATGTGGTCGAGATCGACGCGGCCAGCAACACCGGCGTCGACAACATCCGCGAGCTGAGGAACAACGCGATCTATCGGCCCGCGCGATCTCGATTCAAGATTTACATCATCGACGAAGTTCACATGCTGAGCAAAGGCGCGTTCAACGCGTTGCTCAAGACGCTGGAAGAGCCGCCGGGTCATGTGAAGTTCATCTTTGCGACGACCGAGGCGAACAAGGTGCCGGCGACGATCCTCAGCCGCGTGCAGCGGTTCGATTTCAAGGCAATCGTACCGGCGAAGATTGCGGCGCAACTCGATTTCATCTGCAAGGAAGAAAACGTCAAGAGCGACGAGCCCGCGCTCAAGCGGCTCGCCCGGCTGGCGAACGGATCGATGCGCGACGCGCTGTCGCTGCTGGATCAAGTGTTGTCGACGGCGGGCGGCGAGGTGACGGCCGACATCGTCAACGAGATTTTCCCGGCGACGCATGATGAACTGTTTGCGTCGCTGATCGATGAGCTCGTCGCGGGCAACGCGGCGGGGGCGCTGGAAAAGGCGGATGAGAGCCTCGCGCAGGGGCACGCGCTGGATCACTGGTGCGGTCTGCTGATCGATCAGTTGCGTGACCTGATGGTGCTGCGTATCTGCGGGGCGGAGACGGAACTGGTCGATGTGCCGGCGGGCTCACGCGACAAGCTCGTCGAGCAATCGCAGAAGCTCGACGCGGGGGCCTACGTCTACATGATCAGCGTGCTGGAAGAACTCCGCCGCAACGTGCGATCAAGCGGCAGCGCACGGGCGCTCATCGAAGCGGCCATGGTGCGGCTGGCGGAGGCGTCTAACTTCTCGTCGATCGAATCGCTGATGCAATACGTGGAAGGCGGCGCGCCGGCGGCCGCCCCGAAGAATCCCGCGGCTAAGGCACCGGCACGACCGGCCGCGCCGCGGAAGACGATCTCGCCGCCGCCACCCAATCCGCCGGCGGCCCAGCGATCGCCCGCCACGGCGAAGCCGGAGGGCTCCACGCCGGTACAGGTTCCGCGGCCGATGCCGCGCAGGCCGCAGCGGGGACGCTCGAACAACGCCGCGCCACCGGCGCAGGCGGGCGGGCCGAGTCAGCCCGTGATGCCGCGGCGGAGGGCGTCGCAGGCGGATTTGAAAGAGGCACGGGAACAACCTATCGTGAAGGCGGCCATCGAGACCTTCGGCGGCACTGTGATCGACGTGGTGCGCGGGCAGACGGGCCCGCTCGGCGGCATGACGAATGACAACGGACCGCAGCCCGAGGCGGCGGAAGAATAGGGAGACGCGATGTTCGGTGGACTTGGCAATCTGGCCGGCATGATGAAGGGCATGAAGGAAATGCAGGGCCGGATGAAGGAGATGCAGGAGACGCTTGTCAACCTGCGGTTTGATGCCGACAGCGGCGGCGGCGCGGTCAGCGCGACTGTCAACGGCAAGATGGAACTCGTCGGCTTGAAGATCACGCCGGAGACTGTCAGCGGCGGCGACGTCGAGATGCTGGAAGACCTGATCAAGTCGGCCGTGGCCGCGGCTCAGCGCAAGGCGGCTGACGGCGTCAAGGCGGAGATGACCAAGCTGACCGGCGGCATGAACATACCGGGCCTCGACGGCCTGCTCGGAGGTGGGCAATAGGCCGTGGCGGAATCACTCCCACCGTCGCTCTCGCGTCTGACCGCGGAATTCGAGAAGCTGCCGGGAATCGGCCCGCGCAGCGCCGAGCGGCTGGCGTTTCACATCCTCAAATCCGATAGAGATTCGGCACTCGCGCTGGCGGCGGCCATTCGCGACGTGAAGGAACAGGTGCGCCACTGCCGCATCTGCTACAACCTGACCGAAGAAGATCCCTGCCCCATCTGCTCCGACGGCCGCCGCGATTCGTCGGTGGTGTTCGTCGTCGAGCAACCCAAGGACGTGATCCTGCTGGAGTCGACGGGGATTGTCGGCGGGGTGTATCATGTGCTCATGGGACACATCTCGGCGCTCGATCACATCGAGCCCGGTGACCTGACGATTTTCGCGCTGGAGAAGCGCGTGAAGGCCGGCGGGATCAAGGAGGTCGTCATCGCCACGAACCCGACGATGGAAGGTGAGGCGACCGCTCTGCATATCAAGAGCGTCCTGACGTCGTACGACGTCAAGGTTTCGCAACTTGCCCGCGGGCTTCCTGCCGGCTCCCAGATCGAATACGCGACCCGCGCGGTGTTGCGCGACGCGATCGACGGGCGCCGCGAATTCTGAGGTTCCACAGCGGGGCGGATACATGGAAACGAATCCGCAGGTCGATCGGTTTCTATACAAACTTCTCGGCGGCATCGCATTCGGCACGGGATTGCTGCTCTGCTACTACGCCGCCGATCTGGCGTTCGACCGCATTCCCCGTCGGGCCGCGATGTTTGCAGATTTCGGAACGGAGCTGCCGGCGAGCACGCGGTACATCATTCAGGTGCCGTGGCTGCCTTTTGCGTTGACGATTGTCGGGACGATCCTGGCGATCCTTTCGATGTTTGTCGTGAAGCGAACGACTCTGGCGACGGCTTGGATAATGACCATGCTCGGTGCTCTGGCTGTCGTGATGACTGAGTATGCAACGCGAGCACCTGTGGATCGCCTGATAGAGGCGTTGACGCTACCGACTTGAGCCCGGCGTTGCTTGCGCCGGTGGCAGCTTGCCCGCGGGCTTCCTGCGGGCTCCCGGATCGAATACGCGACCCGCGCCATGCGGCGCGACGCGATCGACGGGCGAAGGGAGTTTTGAACGGGCGCAGTTTGTGCCGATAAGGCCTGATAGAGGAGGACGTGCGGCGAGCAAGGGCGAGCCGCGTGATTACGGCGCTTGTTGGAATCGGGATCATGCAGAGAACGAGTCTGTGGACACCCGCAGCGCTGACGGCAGCGGTGCTCGCGGTGGTGTCTCAAGGGTGCGGCCGAGAGATCATTCCCATCCCCTTGCCCTGTCCGGAATGCTCGCAGACCGATGAATCGGAATGCAGCTATTTCACGCTGGCTGATGGCACGCGAATCCGCAGCGAGTACATCCCGGGCGACCCGAGCCTGCCGCTGGTCGTCGGCGTGCACGGATGCGGCGGCACTTACGCCGATGCGGCGATCATCTTCCCCAGAGGCGAGTTTCCGACCTTGTCCTTCTCGCTGCCGGGCGGACTGTGCTCCGACACGCTGCCCGAGGGTACGCCGCACACGGTCGAGTCGTGCGGGGTGACGCTTGACGGGCTGCTGGAACACCGAAGCGACCTGATCGAGGAGTTCGGTGAGGAGAATGTGCTGATCGCGGGGGCGTCGTTCGGGGCGCTGGTGGTGGCGGAGTATTTCGCGAAGCACCCGGACAGCCGGTACGGGGCGGTGGTCATCACGGGTCAGGATACGCCGCTGAACAACGAGTTCGTCGATTTCATTGACGGTTATCTGACGGCCGTGCACGGCATATCGCCGTTCATCAACAACCAGCATTTGCAGGAGTATCTCGCGTCGACGCGCGTCTTCGACGTCAGCGAACTGATGCCCTTTACGCAGAATCACTGGCTCATCGTCTGCGGGTCCGACGACGGATTCGCGCCGGACGGCGAGGGGATGGCCGCTCGCCTGGGGGATCGAGCAAGGTACTTCGAGTTTGAGGGCAATCACTTCATCACGGCCTACGCCGGGCCGGAAATCCGCCAGATGATCATGGATAATCTCGATTTTCTGCTGCCGGATCGGCCGGCGCAGTAGCAGAGTTGAAGAAGAGCCGCGGACTTTAGTCCGCGCGGATCGATCCAGCGTGCTGCGCCGAGACGTGTAGGGGATGCCTGCGCCGACTGAAGGCCGCGGTTCATCTGTGAGGCCGCGGATGGTCGTCGGCCGGCGGGCCGACGTTCGGCGTAATCCCCACCGCGGCCCTCGTTTTTGCTTCACATTTGAGGAAATCCGGCTCGCGATTGTTTTTTCTTTCATCCGCACTGCGCAAACGCGGCCGCGACGTCGCGTAACTGAATGAGCGCGGAACAGCGGGCGAAGGTCTGCAACGACTTTCAGGGCCGGAGAACCTCGTAGGGACGCAAACAGGAACGCTCAAACCGTTGCAGCTTGCCCACAGCAAGGAGTAAGTCGGATGAAAGGCAGGAACTGGAAACAAGCGGCATTGACGGCACTGAGTCTGGTGCTGGTCGCGGGAATGATGGGGAACGGCTGTCCGGCCGATCCGAACATCAATGGCAACGGCGGTGGTGGTGGCGACGGAGGCGGCGGAGACGGCGGTGGCGACGGCGCCGTGCCGTTTACGATCGTCAAGACGGACATCGATGTGCGGCACGATGCGGCGATCCGGGCGGGCAACGATCTTGTCGTCTACGGCACGGGCGTGAACACCGGCGTGTCTTATCTCGTTCCATCGGAAAGCCCGACCGCCGGAACGCCGGTCCCGAACAGCGATCACTACGACAGCGGGGCGTTCGCGGTGGGCAGTGCGAGCAATTACATCTTTCTCGTGGGCTCCAACACCGGCCCACTTGCGTTTCAGGTGAGCGTATTCGATCTCGCGACGGAGACAATCACGAAGACATTCACCCCTGGCGAAATCCGGCTGGGTTACACCCCTGCCAGTGAGGAAGACGCGGGCAACATCCAGGCCAGCGGCCAGTACTGCGTGGTGATCTGCGATGCGAACACGGTGACCGACGGCAAGATCATGAAGTTCATCGATGCCGCCCAGAATCCGCCGACCGTCACGTCGTTCGGCACGAATCCGACCGCATCGGCGTTCAACGTCGAGCAGTGTGCGATCGATGCCACGAGCAAGAAGGTCGTCGCGGTGGTTGACGACACGTTCTACGTGTACGACATGGACAACCCGAACGCGGCTCCGACGCAGATCGTCTCGCCCAACGGCATCAACGACACCTATCAGATCGCGATGCACAACAACTGGATTCTCGCCATCGATAACCAGGGTTACCCGCTGGCGTTCCTGGTGAACCTGAACACGAACACCATCGTGAACCTGACCGACGCGGAGGCCATCTTCGCGGGGGCGATTGGTGACGAGGTCTTCGCCTTCTGGGCCGACGCGACGGCGGAGGACAGCAGCGGCGGCGGGCAGCGAGCGGCCGTCGGTACGATTCCGGGGCCCGGCTCCACCAAGGCGGCGCTTGATCAGTACATCGACGGATCGACCACGAACAACGGGTCGGTCGGCTTCGGCCAGAGCATGTGCATCACGCCGAACAGCGACTACATGTTCCTGAGCGACGGCTATCTCCAGTTCAGCTTGGGCAACGCGTCGTTCGTGGTGCCGCCCGATCCCAACGGGGAGGACGCCTACGGCACGCCGGCATGGGACGTCCACTGCACCAACTACACAGTGGCGTTCAAGACGGCATCGGACCGCGGGCTGAATACGACCACCAAGGTGGGTTACATCATCCTGCCGTGACGCGGCAACCCGGCCACGCATCGGAACCGGCCGGCAGCATGAAATGAGCACCTGTTTTGCGGTGCCTTACGGGACGGGCGGGGACACACTCTCTCGCGGAGTTGTGTCTCCCGCCCGTGCTTCATTTGGTTTGTCGCGTTGAGAGTGGGGCCGCTCGTATCAGGACTGACCGAGCACTTCCTGAATGAGTGTGTTGGGCGCGCCGATGTCCACGACATGGATCCTGCCGACATAGGGGGCCGCCGCGTCGGCATCGAAGCCGGTTTTCTTCGCCACGAACGTGATCGTTTCATTTGCGCGGACGACGGCGTTGGAAGGCGCGCCGGTGTTGCAGTCGAGGCCCGACGGCACGTCGATCGCGATGATCTTCGATTTTGAGCAACTGTTGATCGCCTCGATCACCTTGTCCATCGGAGTACGCACGTCGCCCGAGAAGCCGGTGCCGAGCACGGCGTCTACCACCACCGCCGCGGCCTGAAGCGACCCGGTCGTTTTTTCGATGCGTTTTTCCGAATCAAACGGCTGATGCGGGATCGACATCTTGCGGGCGATGGAGGCGTTTGTCGCGGCGTCGCCCTTGAGTTCGGCCAGATCGCAGGCGAGGAAGAGCTCGACGCCGACGCCCGCGTTGGACAGGTGCCGGGCGATAACAAAACCGTCACCGCCGTTGTTGCCCCGGCCACAGACGATTGCCACGCTGCCGCCGTGCCGGGGCAGGGCGTCGAGGATGATCTTCGCCGAGTTCCGACCGGCGTTCTCCATCAGCACGACGCCGGGAATGCCGTAGGACTCGATGGCCCGGCGATCGACCTCGCGAATCTGTTCCCGCGTCAACGTGATGTCAGGTCTCTTGCTTTTCATGGCTTCCGCTCCCCGGTCCGGGTGTGGTCGTGGGTTGAGCGATCTCGCGACGAAGTTCGCGAATCTCGTCGAGCATGAATCCGGGCGGTTCTATCCCGCGCTCGCGGGTCTCGGCGAGCACCCGCTCGTATTCCCGGAGCGCCTCGGCGTTGCGGTGCAGGTATCGCAGCGACGTGCCGAGGTTCCATCGGATCGACATGGCGTCGGGTTTTTCCTCGAGCGCCAGCCGGCAATATGCTTCAGCGATGTCGTAACGCTTCGCGAATCGCATGGCAACATCCGCCATGTCTTTATAGGCGGCAAACGGCGTTCGGCCCATGTCGATGGCCTTCTCGCAGGCCGCTCTCGCGGCTTCAAGTTCACCCATCACCAGGAGGGCTTCGGCGCGACCCTGGTGGGCCGCGCGTTCTGTGGGGCCGAGTCCCAGTTTGATGGCGCGATCGATGAGGGCGAGGGCTTTTTCGGGTTGGCCCTGTCTGGCGAGGATCAGGCCGCGCACGTGCAGCGCGTCAGCGTCGTCGGGATTGACCTTCAACACGTAATCGAGGTGCCGCAGTGCTTCGTCGAAATCCTCGACCTGCCACGCTTCGAACGCGAGATTGTTGTGTGCTTTGATATGCCCCGGCACCGTTTCGACGACATGCGTCCAGAGGCTTCGCGAATCGCTCCATACGCGCTGCTGCGGAATCATCAAGAGCAGCATCGGCACGGCGAGCACCGCGAGCACGCGGATGATGACGGCCTCACGTCCTCTTCGCTGATCTTTGTAGTGGTGTGCGAGTGCGGCGAGTGGTAACAGCAGAAACGCGAACGGCAGGTAAAGAAACCGATCGGCCACGCACGAACCGGTGAAGCGCACCCCGCCCATCGCGGGCAGCAGGATGATCGCGAACGCCGCCATCCCGACGAACAGCGGCCGGGCCCGCAGGAACGAGATCACCAGAAGCACGATAACGGCGATCGTCCCCAGAACTGACATCAGGATCGGCGGATTCGTCAGTGAGAGCGACGACGGGATATCGCGATAGGGCGACAGCCACAACGGCGCGAACACGTTGCCGAGGTACTGCATGAGATTGAAGCAGAGCAGACCGATCCACTTCGCCAGACGCTCGGCGGTGTCGAAGCTCGGCCGCATCAATGCAGCCGTCGACGCCTGCGATACCCACGCGACCCACGCCATGATCAGCATGAGAACGAAGTGCGGTGTCTTCTCTACAAGGCTGTGCAGGATCGGGCGATTCAGCGGCCACCAATCCAGCAGCGGCAGCACCAGCGGCAGCAGCATGACCGTCGGTTTGGCCAGCCCCGCAACGAAGTAGAGCACGAGCGAGGCGACGAGAAGGCGGCGATGTTTCGTCCGCCCGTAATGCAGATACGCCAGCACCGACGCCACGGCGAAGAACGAGGCCAGCACGGTTTTGCGCTGCGAGATCCACGCGACCGATTCCACCTGCATGGGGTGAATCGCGAACAACACACCGATCAGAAGCGGTACGGCCACGCC
>NPIF01001192.1_pt1 | contig 19520 bp, 23 predicted proteins | sample 8637461 | NCBI WGS metagenome assembly NPIF01 (sample SAMN07420641, study PRJNA396082) | bioreactor metagenome | isolation source: sample BR12 brine-fed electro-methanogenic bioreactor BR | place: Japan: Kochi | collected 2016-12-09
AATGCATCGACCGGGAATTGAACCCGGGCTATTGGCTTGGAAGGCCAAAGTCATACCACTAGACCATCGATGCGATGCGTCTTTTATGTTCTCGTTGAAGAGATTTAAGGATTACGTAATTGCATCCCAACCAGGATGGGAAAAGAGGGGTTACCAGCCACCCCTGATCTCCTCATTCAGCTTCTCTAATGCCGCAATCCGCTTCTCAAGAGGCGGGTGGGTCGAGAAGAGCTCCATTAAGGACTGGCCTGAGAGGGCAGGGATGATGAAGAAGGCGTTTGCACCCTCCACCTCCTGCTTCTTCTTCCGCGGCACTGCATCCATCCTGTTGCTGATCTTCATAAGGGCACTCTGAAGCGCCTTTGGATTATTGGTGATATATGCCGCACCACGATCTGCTGTGAACTCACGGTACCGCGAGAGCGTCCTGATCAGGAGCGTTGCCGCCACCCAGACGAGGATCGCAACGATCCATGCGATGATCCATGGGTTGCCGTCACGCCGGTCAAAGAGGGAAGCAAAGAGTGCGTTCTGGATGATCAGGGAAGCCACCATCGCCAGGAAACTGGCAATAGTCAGGGTCATCACGTCACGGTTCCTGATATGCGAGAGTTCGTGTGCAACGACCGCCTCAAGCTCCTCCTTCGAGAGAAGCCGCATGATCGAATCGGTGACCGCCACGACACCATGCTTTGGACTGCGCCCGGTTGCAAACGCATTTGGCACCGGGGACTGCATGATCGCAATCCTCGGTTTTGGGAGATCGGCTGTCGCACAGAGCCGCTCAACCATTCGGTGGAGTTCCGGGTACTCGTCCTCGTCAACCACCCTTGCACCGGTACTCATCAAGACCAGCTTGTCTGAGAAGAAGTACTGTGAGAAGGCCATCACAAAGGCAATACCTATCAGAAGCTGAAGGGACAGCCCCAGAACCGCCTGTAGCACGGTGAGGAAGATGAGGTACACGAGGAGCAGGAGTGCCCAGGTGAAGATCATCCTCATGGTGAGGCCATAGTCGCGCTTCCATTTCATACCCTTATCTTTGCCTTCCGCCTTCATAATACCTGCGAACAAGACCATTCACGGTACCATAAATCAAGAGAATATTAGTAAGATCAGCGCACCTAATACGATTGAGGAATCAGATGCAACTCGATGAAGTGACGATCAGCAGGGCAATACTGGATACACATGCGGAGATCTTTTCGAGATACCTCGATCTCGACATCGCCATTGTAGGTGGCGGCCCCTCAGGTCTCGTCTGTGCCGCCCTTGCTGCAGAAGATGGGAGGAAGGTCGCCGTCATCGAGAAGAAACTCTCTGTCGGCGGGGGGATGTGGGGAGGCGGGATGACCTTTCCGCGGATTGTGGTCCAGGAGGAGGGGAAACGGCTCCTCGATCAGTTTGGAATCAGATCAAGGGCATACAAACCCGGCTACCATGTCGCATCTTCAGTTGAGTCTGTTGCTAAATTAACCGCAGCAGCCTGTGATGCAGGTGCAGAATTTTTTAACCTCACCTCGGTTGAAGATGTCGTCATCAAAGGAGACGGTCGGGTATCGGGTCTCGTCATCACTTCAACACCCGTTGAGATGACCGGGCTCCATGTCGATCCGCTCACCCTTTCAGCAAAAGTGACCGTCGATGCTACCGGCCATGACGCCGTCGTCGCCCACTGCGTCCTCAGGAAGGGTGGCGACATCACAATCCATGGAGAGAGTTTCATGTGGGCAGAGCAGGCAGAGACGAATATCATCAGCCATACCCGCGAGATCTTTCCGGGCCTCATTGCCTGTGGGATGGCGGCAAATGCAGTCGCAGGCGAAGCGCGGATGGGACCCGTCTTCGGCGGGATGCTCCTCTCCGGAGAACATGCAGCCATCCTTGCCAGGGAAGCATCTGATCGGATGTGAGGGAGGAATGAGACGATGGAATCGATGGAACAGGATATGGACGAAGGGCTTGCAGATCTCGCCTTTGGCATCTTTACAATATACTTTGGAAAGGCTATGGAAGCAGCAGAGAGACCCCTCTTTCTGCTTCTCTCCAATGAAGATGAGCTCGTAACCTGCTGCCAGAAGACCTTTGCAGAATTCAGCGGTGAATACCCCGACCTTGCAGACACAATCCTGTCAAAGATCGGCGGATGTGATGAGATCTGCTGCCTCTACCAGATGGGGGAGGGCATTCTTCCATCAGAGACACATAAGATGCACTGGATCATCCAGGATGCACCCGGCATCCATCCCGATGCCGTCAATGCAGAAGATGCGGGAAAATGGCTCATCTTCCTCCCACGGGATCAGGCAGATGCCATCTGGACGCTGATCCGGGATGCAACCTGGGAAGGAACCCTCGGCATCTCAGCAAAGGTGAGCACCATCAAAGAGAACCCGCAATCACGTGATGACCGGCTTGTCATCTATGTCTATACGAGTGACTGGAAAGACGTTGATGAGGTGATGCGGGTGCGGGAGAAGCTGAAAACCTTTGGGATCACCGATCGTATCGGGTACAAGCGGAATATCGAAACCTTTGCCGGAGAGTACAGCTCTGCCGGGAAGAGAGTTACGTATTATAACGCATAAAAAAATAGATGAGCGGAAGAGATTATGCCTTCCGTTCCTTGTTCTTCGTTCTGAGCTGGTTTGAACCGCATTTCCGGCAGGTAGATGCGCGGATTGCGTTTCGGGCATTGCATTTCATGCAGACCTTGACATTGAGGAGTCTTGCTTCAGCTTCTGGAAAACGTGCCATAGTAAACACCAAGAGATATGCTTCTTATAAGTGGATGTTCCGACCTCTTAACCATTGTTGTATTCAGTCCATCGTGGAGGCGAACCAGTCCCGAAAAAGAGCGAGAGCTTTTCCCCTGTGTGAGACAGCGCTCTTCTCGGAGAGAGGATATTCAGCAAGCGAACGGTCTCCCAGGAGGAAGATCGGATCATAGCCAAACCCTTCACTCCCCCGTGGCGCCTCAAGGATCTCGCCATCAATCCTGCCTGAGAAGGTTTGTATCCCATCCTCCGATGCATACGCGATAACAGTCTCAAAATATGCCGACCGATCCAAAACCCCGTCCATCAGCCTGAGGATGCCAGGATTGCCGATCGTCTTCATGCAGTATGCCGCACAGGTGCCGGGAAAGCCATTCAATGCCGAAATGAAGAACCCGGTATCATCAACAATCAGAGGCTTCTTGAGCTGATCCCATGCAGATCTGGCTTTCTCATAGGCAACTGCAGTGACCTCATCATGCCGGATCTCAGGGAGATCGAGATTCACATGCTCGATCTCGGCAATACCTGAGAAGAACGAGGCGATCTCTCTTGCCTTGTGAAGGTTGCCGGTGACAGCGGTGATGATCAGAGATACCGCCCCCGCAGCTCAATCTCATGCTCCCTGACCAAAACATCGTCCGCTCCTGAGAAGGTGCTCCGGTACCCCTTCACGAATGCCTCCTTCAGCTCCTCTGCATCCTCACGGGTACTCTCGAGCGTCTGGAAGATGACATGGAGATCGACACCACGCGCCTCTATCTCGGAGGTGATCTGCGAGAGCCCAAAGTCGATCAGGACGATCTGATCGCCTCTTTTTATCATGTTGCTCGTCGTCAGGTCACCATGTGCGATCCCGCCGGAGTGAAGCTTCCCGATCATTGCACCGGCCATCTCCGCAGATGAGCGATCAAGGGCATACTTTAAGGTCTCACCCTCGATCAACTCCATGACGATGGTATCTTCAGTCAGATCCGCAATCACCGGAGTAGGCACACCGGCGCGACGTGCAGATGCGATGATCCGTGCCTCGGCACGGGTCCTCTCCCGTATCAGTTCGGCATCAAGGACAGGGTGGCGGTACCCCTTCTTCATGCGATATTTTCGTGCAAGAGAGCCGTTGAGATCAACCTCGGCTTCAGCTCCACGGAGCACTGAATCTGACTTTGTTCGGTCAAAGATCGACCCGGCTTCATTCCTCCAGGTAACCTCCACCTGATCGGACCGGTAACACGGGTTCACACCGGATGCAGGGACAGAAATAGTCTGCCCGCTCTCGAGCATGATCCTTCCGGTATAGGCGATCATTGCCCCGTTATCGCCCATGTATTTCCGCTCGGGAACGGCAAATGATGCGCCCCGCTCTTCGCACATGAGCCTGAGCATCTCCTGAAGCCGGGAGTTCACACCGACACCACCGACCAGGATCGCCTGATCCTTGCCGGTATGTGCAAGTGCCCGCTCCGTGACCTCCACACACATGGCAAACGCCGTCTCCTGAAGGCTGTAACAGACATCGGGAAGAGGAGCAGACGAATCTTTTGCTGCGGACACAAGCCCGGAGAAGGCAAGATCCATCCCCTTCACCGTGTAGGGGAGGGGAATATAGGATCCCTCTTTTGCAAGATTCTCGACAATCGGCCCTCCCGGATGGGGAAGATTGTGGTGGCGTGCAAACTTGTCAAGGGCATTGCCTATCCCGATATCAAGGGTCTCGCCAAAGATACGGTACCTTCCATTGAGGTAGCCGAGCACCTGTGTATTCGCACCGCTCGCATAGAGCACAATCGGATCATCATATCCTGTGGCAAACCGCCCAATCTCGATATGTGCAACACAATGGTTGACACCAATAAGCGGAACCCCAAGACGGAGCGCCAGTGAGCGTGCAGCGGTTCCAACAGTCCTGAGGCAGGGGCCAAGACCGGGACCCTGTGAGAACGCCACACCGGTGATCTCATCTGCATCAGCAAGAGCAGATGCGATCACATCCTTTAACACAGCCGCATGATGCCTTGCCGCTTCCCGCGGATGAATCCCTCCCTGTGGAGGTGAGTACGCAGAAGACGACAGGCTGACAAGATCATCATCAAAAACAGCGGCACTGAGGTTCCATGCAGTCCCCTCAATACCCAGTACCTGCCCTACATGAGGCATGTATCAGTTACTTGTTGAATTCGGTAAAACCACACTTGCCGCAGGACACACGGTCAGAGTGTGTGGCAAGAAAAACACCGGGTCCACAGCGGGGGCAGTGGCGTTTCTGTGAAACTGCCTTGTCACCCTCGATAGCATAGTGCTTGTAACGACCATCAGCCATTATTACTCCTCCGCTTCTGCCTTTGGCTGGCCGCGGGCGATGAGGTACTCGCGTTCCGTCCGATCACGGGCTTCCGGCGAATCGTAGATTCTTGCAAGGCCTTTTCCGACACATGAACCATAATGGGTCTTGATTGAATCAAGTGCCATCTTCTCTTCCTTTGCATCAAGAAGAGCACCGAGCTTTCCAATGATCTCTTTTCTTGACGGAGTTGCGCCGTCAAACGTCAGGGTGAACTCCACCTCATTTCTCAGCAGGAGTTCGTTTCTGGTATTGGCTGTTATCTGAATATCCATCGGTATCCCAGAATTATTATCATGGTAGTTATTTAATACTGGCGTTCTCACTGGTGAAATATGAGAGGAGAACCTGCGCCTCTTCGCGGGCAGCGTCATCAATCTCCCTGAGGACAACCCCCTCGCCTGGCTGGCCATAGAGCACAAGGGCACCGAGGGGGGCTGCAATAACCAGTGGAATAACCGCAAGATCCTCCTCGCCATCAACAAATACAAGAGCAGGAGGATCTGCAAGGGCACGGCGAAGCCCGGCGATCAGATCAGGGGTGATCATTCCGGCGGGATTAGTCACCCTGATGTGGCTTGCGCCCGCATAAAGAGGAGTTCTGAGAAAGGGGGAGCGCATTGTGTATCCATCGATAACTGCGATATCAGGATAGATGCCGCGCGAGAGAAGAGAGTCTGTCACCACATCCCCGACGGTATACACCACCCTTCCGGAGAGGAGTGGTATAACCTCGCTCATATCCGGGAAGAGGATTCCAAACGGTCTCCTGAAGAGATCGCGGAACTCATCCTGAAGACGGAGCATCAACGAACCTTCAGAGCATACCTTCCGGGAAGGTCGATGTTCATCTTTTCTGCGATCTCAGATTGTTTTGGATCGATGATGACGACATACCCCTGCCAGTCGGTCGAGAGATTGGAATCGCCACAGATGATACAGGACTCCTTATCCGAATCAAGCACCCTGTGGCACTGCCTGCATACCTTATCCTGTTTCTTACGCGCGGGCATCGGCATTCCTCTCGGCAAGCTGCTTCGTTTGCTCGTCTTCAAGCCACTGCGCGGTTCCAAGACCTGCCTGTCGCATCGTCAGTCCAATCTTGCTCTCACGGGGCTCACGCTCATTTAATGAGAGGGAGACGATACGTGCCCTGACAACATCCCCGACACCGATCGTCCGGTTCGTCTCCTGGCAGACGAGGCGTGAGTTCTTCTCATCGTGATTGATGTAATCATCTGAGATCTGGCTCACATGCAGCATTGCATCGATTGGACCAAGGCTCACAAAGGCACCGAATCCTGTTGTTTCGACAACAATCCCCTCAACAATCTCCTGAAGAGCGATCCGGAGCGCAAGTGCCTCGAAATTGACATCATAGTACACCGCACCATCACCGGGAATAATCTCACCCTCTCCAATCTCATCGATATCGGTGACGACGATGAAGATCCCGATCTCCTTATCAATACTCCCTTCGAGCTGTTCCTGGAGAACATCAAGGAGAACAACACGGAGATCCTCACCAAGGCGGTGGGCAGGAACCCGTACCTTATCGGCTAGTTTCAGCTTGTAATACATATCCCATACCTACTTTCTGATCAATTCCAATCGTTTCTGATTTCTTAATACTATTACCGCGATCCCCTTTTGAAGGAGGAGTTCTTTTAATTTTCTGTCATTTGTCAGAACCGGGACACCGAGAGATTCGGCCTGAAGGGCAACAATCTCATCGACAGGTGCCAGGATATCATATGGCGGAAGAACCCTGCATTCCCGGACAAGGGCAAGTCCGAAGCGGGCAGCCGCCGCGGATTTTCCCCTGCCTTGGGAGAGCGCCCGCAGTTCATTCACCACTTCTGACGGAACAACCGGTTCAAATGCTCCAAAGATCTCCTGCAGGCAGGAGAATATATCCACACCTGAACGGGAGGGGATCAGCAGGGCATTTGTATCCAGAAGGACACTTACTCTGTCAGAACCCCCATCCCGATAAGCCGCCATCGTCCACCCACCTGCCTTGAGATCGCAATCCGGGATCCAACCTCTGCACAGACAGGGCGTTTCAGGACCACTTCGACGGAGTTCTTCTTTGTTCCGTAAACAACACCCACCGTCACTGCTGTTCCAACAGAGAGCATCAGGGGTTCCTTGTGTTTCAGCGGCTCGATCACCTGCTCCGAAGTGGCACCGACAACCCGCTCCATCAGGGTGACATCAAACCTGAGTTTTTCCCAGACCGGCGGGAGCTTGCCCGGGTGTCCTGCAACCTGCCCGACAAGAGTGTCGCTCTTTGTAATCGCCGGATCGAGTTTCGTCCCGATACCGGTAAGGCCACCAGGTGTTGCCACGGCGATCTTCTTTGACCCCATATGCATCGAACTGATTTTGGTCCGGATAGGCTCCCATTTCGTCTTATTCTCGATGGTATGCTGGCGTCCGGGACGGATCTCGATCTCTTCGCCATCATGGAGCAGACCCCTGATGAGTGATCCGCCGATGACACCGCCACGAATATCCTTCCATCGCGAACCCGGTTTGTTGATATCAAAGGAGCGCGCGATTAAAAGGACAGGAGGCTGATCCGGATCACGATCGGTATCGGGAATAGTCTCATTCAAAACTGCGATGAGTGAGGAATAATTGATCCCTTTCTGCGCTGAAACAGGAATGATTGGTGCATTCTCTGCAACAGTGCCCTGGATGAATTTTCTTATCTGCTTGTAATTCTCAAGCGCTGCCTGCTGGGTAACCACATCGATCTTGTTCTGGACAATGACGATGCGCGTAATCCCGGTCAGCTCAAGTGCCATTAAGTGCTCTTTTGTCTGTGGCTGCGGGCAGGGTTCATTGGCTGCAATGACGAGCATTGCACCATCCATAATGGCAGAACCGGACAACATTGTTGCCATCAGGGTTTCGTGCCCCGGTGCATCCACAAAGGAGACCGAACGGATGGGTTCTGTTTTACCACCACACACCGGACATTTCTCAGATGCAGAATATGCATCCTCCTCAGGACAGGTGAGGCAACGGTAAAATGTTGCATCAGCATAGCCGAGGCGGATCGATATCCCCCTCTTCAATTCTTCACTATGGCGATCAGTCCATGTGCCGGTTATCCCCGAGACGAGCGTCGTCTTCCCGTGGTCGACATGGCCGACAACGCCTATATTGACACTTGGTATTGTTGGATCATGCAAAGAAACTCAAACCTCCTTAGCCTATATAATCGTTCTTCTCATAGATAATATCTCAGTGCCCGGGTGTTCCCTCATCGCTGGTGTACCGCTCTTTATCAAGACTCATGGGATACAATGTATGTCATTACCATGAGGGTTTTTCCGAAATAGTAATATTGTTGCAAGCAATAGATACAGGTAGGAACGCATATGACCGGAGATTCAGAATTATCCCGAATTGGAATATCACTCCCAAAGAACCTGCTTGACACATTTGATGATATTATAAACATGCGTGGGTACTCATCCCGGTCTGAGGGGATCAGGGATGCGATCAGGAGCTATATCACCTACTACCAGTGGATGTCTGATGTGAAAGGGGAGCGTCAGGGTGTCATCACGATGGTGTACGATCATGAACACCGGGGCCTGATCCAGACACTCACCGAGATCCAGCACGAATATATGACCGTGATTCAGGCATCCCTCCACTCCCATGTCACCCACGATCGCTGCCTTGAGGTGATACTGGTCAGAGGGGATGGCGGGGATCTGAAAAATATTGCCGAACGGTTGATGGCACAAAAAGGTGTGGAATCAGTCAAGCTGACAACAATTCCGGTAAAGGATAAAATCTGAAGACTATCCCCCGCCTTCACAGCTTCCGTCAACATTGAGCCAGGCGCTCTCTGCTGCCACAGCATCACGGAGACGCTCTTCGGTAATAGACTCCCGTGCATCTCTCTTTACCTTCACCACCTTCCCCTCCCTCAGCTCAACCGGAGTGAGAAGATCGATTCTGTAGAGGAGATCAGTTCTGTCGATGCAGCCAAAGAGGATACCCCCAATCTCTTCTATCCGGGTAATTGTTCCAACTGTTCCGGTCCTCCCGTACCGTACCGCCTGCCCCGGGATGATCTCTGTTGCCATACCGGGTTACTCGATTTCAAAGCGGATAAAAGTATTGATGGTGCCAACTCATATCAGTACCCGTTGCAGGAGTTTTACTATCCTCATGGTGCTTGCCTGCGGCTTTCCGGGCGAAGGAGCAGAGATTGGATCTCCCTTCAGCGCAGAGAAGATAGAGGAGAGGGATCTCCCCATCGACGGACCGTATCCACCTTCAAGCACAAGGGCAACCGGCAGATCGAGTGCATCGGTGATGGTCCGTGTCAGTATGCCAAAATCCCGAGGTGTAAGATGCATACCGGCAAGCGGATCGTCGCTGAGACCGTCCTGTCCCGAGGAGATGATCAGGGCATCCGGCCTGAACCTGAGAATTGCAGGGATGAAGACATCCCTGAGAAGAGAGAGATAATCCCAAATAGTGCCACCAGGCAAAATCGGTGCATTCAGGTTATAACCTTTCCCGGCACCTGATCCGATCTCATCAATCCATCCGGTCCTCGGAAAACTGTTGCTCTGGTGGATCGACATCACAAGGACGCGATCACTGGTATAGAATGCCTTCTGGGTTCCGTTCCCGTGATGCACATCCCAGTCCAGAATAGCAACCCGATCATACTCTTTGAGGAGTGAGGCAGCCGCAATTGCCGCACTATTGAAGAGGCAGAATCCCATTGCACGATCGGGTTCGGCATGGTGTCCCGGGGGGCGGACCAGAGCAAATGATCGTTCGCCATCCATGGCACGCTCAGCGGCAAAGATCGCCGAACCAGCCGCATACGATGCCACCTCATATGAATGGGAGGTGACATAGGTATCGGGATCGATGAACCTCACACCACCAAACTCCGAGAGCTGGGAAATCATCCTTACATGAGCCGGCGTATGAACGAGTTCAAGTTCCTCCACCCCGGCTAACACGGGAGGATGGATCATAACCCCATCCGGAATAGATTCCCGGAGTGTGTCCAGCCGGAGAGCACATTCCGGATGATTATCGAGGTGGTGGAGGAAGAATATCTCCCCCGATACTGCTGAGGTTTTCGGCATTACGATACACTATTCCTCAATTTGGGATAAATAGCTTTCATTCTCCTCTTCACAAGAGAAGGTGCATCCTTCACTCCACCGTTACACTCTTTGCAAGATTTCTCGGCTTGTCGATGTCGCATCCGAGTGCATCGGCGACATGGTATGCGAGACGCTGGAGAATGACTGAGACCATTGCTATGCCTGCCACCTCATGTGAGGGGGAGAGCGGGATGAAGATATCGGCGATCTCAGGCAGTTCAAAATCCCCTGCAGTACCGATCCCGATCACGGGTGCCCCGCGTGCCTTGATCTCCTTGATATTTGAGATCATCACTGCATAGGTCTTCCCCGGCATCGCAAGAGCAACAACCGGAGTATCAGGCGAGAGAAGAGCGAAAGGACCATGTTTCAGCTCTCCCGCAGCGTACCCCTCTGCATGAATATAGGAGATCTCCTTCATCTTCAGGGCACCTTCAAGGGCAACAGGATAGTAGAAACCGCGGCCAATGAAGAAGATCGAATGTGCCTTCCTGCAGATTGAGACCGCCTCGTCGATTGGAACAGTGAGCGTCTCCTCTATCCCGACATTGACCCGGTCAAGGGCCTCTTCCAGTGCAGAATCATCAGATAAACTGCCTGCGATCTGGAGGGCAGCTGCAAGCTGTGCGATGAACGACTTTGTTGCTGCAACACTGATCTCGGGACCGGCACGGGTATAGATGGTCGCATCGGCAATTCTCGTCACAGATGATCCAACCACATTGGTGATCGCGATCGTCGGGCATCCCCATGCCTTTGCCATCTTCAGGGCAGCCAGGGTATCTGCCGTCTCCCCGGACTGGGTAATCCCGATCACCGGATCCTTCAGGGGGGGAGTATAATATTTGAATTCAGATCCGATCTCCACCCGCACCGGGATGCCGCAGTAGGTCTCGATCAGGTATTTACAGAGGAGGGCTGCATGATAGGAGGAGCCGCAGGCAACCACCATTATGCTCATCCTGCTCCTGACAAGGTATGCAAGGGCATCAGGAGATTCCCTCACCGCATGAATTGTGTTGTAGAAGACCTGCGGCTGTTCGAAGATCTCTTTCTGCATAAAATGAGAGAACCCGCCTTTCCGGGCATCCTGGATATCCCAGTCCACTTCTTCAACGGGTCTGTCAACCAGCTGGCCATCATGAGTTATCGTGTACTCTGATCGGCTGAGAACGGCATAATCGCCATCCTCCAGATAGATCACTCTCCGTGTATGATCGATCAGAGGTGTCACATCCGATGCACAGAAGAACTCCCGATCCCCCACCCCGATCACAAGCGGGCTTGCCATCCGTGCAGCGATAATCCGGTCATCCCCCTCGGCAATCACGAGGATGGCATATGATCCCTCAAGAAGTGGGAGGACTGCCCGGACAGCAGCAGCGAGATCGCCCTTATACTGCTCCTCCACCAGGTGGGCAATCACCTCGGTATCGGTCTCTGAACTGAATATATGGCCACGGGCAGTGAGATCACGCCTGAGTTCTGCATAATTTTCAATGATCCCGTTATGCACAACAGCAATTTTTCCGGTACAGTCGGGATGAGGGTGGGCATTCTGATCATTCGGGATACCATGAGTTGCCCAGCGGGTATGGCCGATCCCGATCGTTCCCGGCAAAGCGGCTGCACCGGAACCTCCATCTGATATCCGGCCGCTCTTTTTCGAGATGTGAAGGGTATTGTTCTTTGTGGCAAGGCCAAATGAGTCGTACCCCCGGTACTCAAGCCGCTTCAATCCCTCGATCACAATACCAGCGGCTTTCCTTCGACCGATATACCCGACGATCCCGCACATTCAGATCACCTGCGAGCCGTCAGGAATCACTCCTTCAAGCCGCCTGCCGGATTGAACCCGGCAATTGTTCCCGAGGATACATCCTTTCAGGACAACAGAAGACTCCAGTGAGACACCCTCGCCGATGATGGCGCCGAAGGTTCCATGGTGGAGCATCTTCGCATCGCTCTCGCCAAGAGGGAAAAGCCCTTCCGCAGTGATCGTTGAGAGATGATCCAGAATAGTGCATCGTTCCCCGATTACCGAATCCACGACCCTGGAATGGGAGCCGATCCGGACGTCATCCATGATGATCGAGTTTTCGAGAACCGTAAAGGGCTCGATTGTGACGCGGTTGCCGATGCTTACATCAGGTCCGATGACGACGTTCGGTCCGATGGCGGTGCCCTCCCCGATCCGGACCGGACCGGTGATACAGCAGCCGGGCCCGATTCTGCTCCCTGCTCCAATCGAGACTCTGCCGCTGATCGTGACAAGCCGGCTGATCGTCCCGCTGCGGAAGGATTCATTTGTCTGGAGCAGGTGGCGGTTCTGTCCGAGGAGATCCCAGGCATGAATGGCATCATACCATTTGCCGTCCCGGACTGCCCGGACGGGGATACCGTCTCCTATCATGCGCATGAGCAGATCCGAGAGATCCGCTTCCCTGATGGATCTGATCACCTCCGGGGTGAAGAGGTAGAGGCCGCTGCTCACAAGACAGGGACCTTTTTCATCAGGTTTTTCGAAGAAGTCCGTGACGATACCATCCTGCATCCGGACAACACCATAATGGGAAGGAGAGAGCGAGCCGGAGACCATGATTGCATTGCCTTCTGTTCCCATCGCCTCGATGGAGGCAGCATCCACGTAATTATCCCCTGAGAGGACGAGGGTCGTCTCATGAATCAGGGGAGCCGCAGTAGCAAGTGCATGGGCGGATCCAAGCTGCTTCTCCTGGACAACCACCCTGACTTCGTGCTCGAGGGTATTGAGATGCCGGATCACCTGTTCTCTCCGGTATCCGGCGACAACAATGATATCCCGTATTCCTGCCTTCAGAAGAGCCTCGATACAATAATCGATTAAGGGACGGTTCCCGACGGGGATCAATGCTTTCGGCCGGTTCTTTGTCAATGGGCGGAGCCGCCACCCCTCGCCGCCTGCCAGAATTACTGCCTGCATCCACGCTCACCTCGACACGATCGTATCATCATCACACACACCCTCGACAAATGAATGGGGCGCAATCCTGCACCCGGATCCGATACTCGAGCCGGTATTCACCGAACAGTTGATCCCAAAGAGGACATCATCCCCGATGACTGCACCGAACTTCTTCCTTCCTGTCATGACTCCTCCGACCTGCACGATGCCGGAGTCGTGCCTGAGATTGGCAATTTTTGTCCCTGCACCGAAATTGCACCCGGATCCGATCACGCTGTCACCGATATAATTAAAATGCGGGATCTTTGTTCCATTCAGGATGACGGAGTTCTTGATTTCGACCGCATGACCGATATGGCAGGAGTCCCCGATCGCAGTCTTCGGCCTGATATAGGCATGCGGACCGATGATACAGTCCTTCCCGATGATGCAGGGGCCTTCGATATAGCTCCCCGACCTGATGGTTGTCCCTTCCCCGATGACAACCGCACCCTTGATGACCGCTCCATCCTCAACGGTTCCGGCAATCTCTTCCTTCAGATCGGTGAGAAGGAGCTCGTGTGCTGCGAGGATATCCCAGGGATACCCGACATCCATCCACGTATGGAGCGTGAGAGCAGAGAGCATTCCTTCATTGATATACTCCATCAATGCGTCGGTTAATTCGTATTCTCCCCGCCGCGAGAGGCCGATTGCTTCGATCCGTCCGAAGATCTCAAGAGGGAAGAGATAAGCACCGGCATTGATCATCCTGCTTTTTGGGTTCTTCGACTTCTCCTCAAGGCTGACCACCCGATCACCCTCAAGCAGAACCACCCCGTACTCCTCAGGGTGATCGGCTTCCGAGACGCCAAGTGCCGGAACCTGCATAGTACAGAGCGCCCGGATTTCGTCAGATCCGAGTATCATATCGCCATTCATCATCAGGAAGTTTCCTGATACGAGCCCCTCTGCTGATCGAAGTGCATCGGCGGTTCCAAGCTGATGCCTCTGGACGACATAGTCGATCTCAACACCAAGGGCAGTTCCATCACCGAAGTACTCCCTGACCGCCTGTTCGCCATACCCAACGACCAGGATAAAACGCCTGATCCCAGCCTCATGGGCTGCAAGGATGAGGTGTTCGAGCATGGGACGATTGGCGAGTGGGATCATCACCTTTGGACGGCTGGTCGTCAGGGGACGCATCCGCTTCCCTTCGCCTGCCGCAAGAAGAATACATTCTGTTACCGGTTCCATCAGGAGACCTCCCCAAGTACTTTTTTCAATCGATCCTCTCCTTCAGAGAGGAGTTTCTCTGCGATATCCTTTGTCTTTCCTTCTGCAGTCACCCTCACCTTTGGTTCAGTTCCGCTTGCCCGGATCAGGTACCAGCCATCTTCCTGCTCAACCCGGATGCCATCTGTTGGCACCTCCGCGCCAAGAGATCGGAGTGCTGCTTCACCATGCATAGTCGCAAGAGATGATCGAAGGATCGGATAAACCGGCATGGTATCGACTTCTTCGGCAATATCCCATTCACCGGCAATCTCGCAGAAGAGGGCTGCGGCATAGATCCCATCAGGGCAGAGGGAGTGGGCGGGGAAGATCCAGCTTCCCGAGGGCTCGCCCCCGAGGCTCCCCCAGGAGAGGAGGGCTTCGGAGACATAGCTGTCCCCGACAGGTGTGCGCCTGACAGTCGCAACCTCCTCTATCGCCATCGAGGCATCGACTGTGGTGACCACCTCATGGAGATCGAGATACCGGGCAAAGAGCATCAGGAGGTGTTCACCTGAAACAAACCGGCCCCGGTTATCAAAAGCAACACACCGATCCGCATCGCCATCATGGGCAATACCACAGGAAGCGCCTGATTTCCTGATGATCGCAGGCATATAGGAGAGGTTTTCGGGGAGGGGTTCTGAGGGGCGGGGGAAGGTTCCCGTTGGATCGCAGTTGAGGCAGACGGTCTTCAGGCCTGCCTCATCCAGAAGGGAGGGGGTTATTTGGGATCCCGCCCCTCCACCGCAGTCCAGCACAACCGTCATGCCTTCCTGAGGTGAGAGAGACGCGAGTATGACATCGGAGTGGGGTGTTATGATATCCGCATCTCTCCGGGAGCCAATGGCCTCCCAGTCCGTCCAGCCAGGGTTCTCAAGTGACTCCTCCATCTGCTTCTGCTGGGCAATGGTAAAGGATGAGCCATCCGGATTGAAGAGTTTCAGTCCGTTATATATCTCAGGATTATGCGATGCGGTCACCATGCAGGCTGCATCGGCTTCCCGTGCTGCATAGGCGACAGTCGGTGTCGGTGCGATGCCACCGGCGATGACGTCCGCCCCGGAGGAGAGGATACCGGAGATGAGGGATTGGGTAAGAATATCCCGTGTGGTCCGTGTATCGCTCCCGAGAACCACACATTTCCTGCCGGCACCAAGAGAGGCGCCAGCCCTGAGAGAGAGATCAAGGAGGGTTCTCCCATACTGCATCCTGATACCGGATGAACCAAAGAGCATACTGAAGATGTGATTTTGATGGTATTATGGTTACTCATCTGCCAAAGGGGCACCAGTGTTTCAGATCGAGGAGTGTTGCAACTCCTGCGGTCGACGGACCCATATAGACGATCTCTTTCGTCTCAAGGAACTCTTCCTGAATAGCAATCCCTTCATCGGTGACAAAACCGTCTCCGGCGATGATGATGATATCCGCATCCTCCGGACGATCGACGATCCTCCCGGGGAAGAGATCCGGGATAAGGTTGAGATCCCCGACAGGATAGATCTTTCCGGAATCATAAAACCTCTGGAGGAGCTCCTGGCATTCCAGGCGATCCGAGGGGGAGCATGCATGGAGTTTGCGTGATATACAGGCAAACCCTGTGACAACATTGATGATTGCTGCGGCCGCCGCCCGTGTCTTCAGTTTCTTCAGTGGCGCCCCATACAGGAATGAGACCTTCGTCTTGGTTTCAAGCGGATCTGTCGTCACCATCTCTGCTGTCCTTCCGCCATACACAGCCTCGAGGCAGACGCCTTTTGGATACTGGCAGACCGGCACATCGGAGTTTATCCAGAGGGAGACGACCCCATCGTCGCAACCGCTCCCCTCAAGCTTTTCTTTGAGTTTGTGTACTGCATCGTGAATGACTGTCATGGCATCATCTCTTCAGAATCAATGAGGAGCACTCGAGCCGGTGATCCATCGATACCCTTCAATAGTAAAGGCAGGGCAACCATCATATATACTCCTTCCGGGATAGCATCCAGCCTGAGGAGTTCGATGATCACCACACCAGCACGGAGAAGGATCCGGTGAACCGAGCCGTCGCCTTCCGGGGATTCAATCGACGGGGCATCGGTTCCAGTCACCGAAATACCCCGCTCCACCAGAAACCGGGCAGCCTCTTCGGTCAGGTACCCATACTCATCAGGATATGTGGGAGACCAGCCCGAGCGGAGGATCAGGCGGCTTGTTCCGGCCGGGAGGGCTTCCGTGATATCCCCTGAAAGCGGGCCTTTTGGAGTATTCAATACAAGACAGGGACCCATACAGAGATCTGGCGGGATCTGGTCGATCGACTGCCCATCCGGAAGATAGTGGAGAGGTGCATCGATATGGGTGCCGGAATGGCTTCCCATGCCGATTCCGGTAATCCGGATCCCACCTTCCTCTTCAGGCTTAAATTCAACCGGTGGATCGCCGGGATATCGATACCCCTCTACTGAGAGAGGATGGGTTGCATCATAGATCTTCATTCTGCCACCCGTACTCTCCGATAAGCGGTACAAACCTGACCGGCTCAAATGTTTCTCTCTCGAATTCATCACCATGGCGCGTGATCCTGATAAGATGCTGGATGTTTCGATCCCCGACAGGTGCCACAAGGCGTCCGCCATCCGCCAGCTGGGAGAGAAGCGGAGACGGGAGAGAGGGGGCAGCTGCGGTCACCAGAATGGCATCATAGGGGGCTTCTTCCGGGTACCCGGCGGTCCCGTCACGGATAACGATTCTGACACCATCAATTTCTGCCCGCCTGAGATTCTCCTCTGCCCGCCGGGCAACCTCCGTGATACGCTCAATAGAGATGACATGACCGGAAATTACGGCGATCAGTGCTGCCTGGTACCCGCTTCCGGTCCCGATCTCAAGGACGGAGTCACCCGGCTTCAGTTGGAGAAGCGCGGTCATCCCGGCAACGATATAAGGCTGGGAGATGGTCTGGCCATGCCCGATCGGGAGCGGGTGATCGCGGTATGCATCCCTCTCAAGATCAGGAGGAACAAAGAGGTGGCGGGGAACCTCTTCCATTGCAACAAGAACCCGTTCGTCTGTTATCCCGCGGGATCGGATCTGGTCGTTGACCATTGATCGCCGATCTGAGACAAACGGGTCATCCATCTCAGAATCCCTTCTCGGCCGCGTCAATTGCAGCATCGATCTGGGTCTGGAGGCTTTCGGGAAGGCCGCTGATCTTCACATCAAGGAATCCGCGGATGATTGTTGCAGTTGCTTCGTCCTCATCGAGGCCCCGTGCCATCAGGTACTCGATCTCATCCCGTGCAATCTTGCCGACTGCCGCTTCATGAGAGAGTTCACAGTCAACAACCCGCCCTTCAATCTCGGGGATCGCATGGATGATTCCATCTTTGAGGATTAATGCCCGGCACTCGATATGGCCCTTTGTATCCTTCACAGAACCGAGGATATGGCCACGTGAGATGATGGTGCCGCCGGTTGTAATGGCACGTGTGATCAGTTCAGCCGTTGCGCCTTTGGCAGAGAGGATGGCACGGGAGCCGGTATCGAGATGGGAGCCGGGCGTTGCAAGCATGATACTCGAGAATCGTGCAACTGCACCATCTCCCCTGAGTTCTGCTGTCGGGTACATCTGCACCTTCTTTGCCGGAACCATGCAGACGTAGTTCGAGAGGAAGATACCCCGCTCCTCAACAATTGCCACACTCCGGGGATAGACCTCGATCGATTCACCCCAGGTATGGATCATCGTGGAGGTGACCTTTGCATCTTTCCCGACATAGATCTCGGTCACCCCGTAATGTGCACCGTTCTTCGTCTTCATCGAGCTGGCACAGCCGGCTATCAGGTGGAGCTCGGCACCCTCTTCGGCGATGATGATATTGTGGACATACTGGATGTCATCTTTTGCCAGAAAGAGGCATGTCTGAAGGGGGAAGGTGGTCTGGCTGCCTTTCCGTGCAATGATGACATAGCCTTTCGGTTCACGGGCGGCAACATACTGCGTAATCTCGTCCTTGTCACGCGGCACCGCCTTCCAGTAATAGTCTTCAAGCCACGCATACTTTTCAAGCGCGTCTGACAGTGCAAGAATCTCGATACCTTTTGTATCGGTTGAGGCATGGTGGATATGCTCATCCACCTGGAGGAAACTCCCGGATCTCCCTTCAAGGGATCCCGTCTGAAGACCGGTCATCTCGATCCGCTTCAGATCATCCTCTCCGAGATCTGAATATCCCTTCATACTCTCTGGCATTCGATACACTCCTTGTATCCTTTACTCTGGACGCTTTTTAAGATCTCACGCGGGTTGCCATGGCATTTGAAGGTGCCCTCACACATCACATGCCCGAAATCCGCATCGATATAATCGAGGATATATCCGGTATGGGTGATGATCAGGCCGCTCTTCTTCCGGTTCACGATATGCTTATCCTTCTCGACAAGGGCAGCGATCGCGTTTCCAACAAGAGTCATGTTCTCAAGATCAACACCGCTCTCCGGCTCATCGAGCATCACAAGATCGGGTTGCTGGATCATCAGCTGCAGGACCTCACTCCGCTTGATCTCACCGCCGGAGAACCCCTTGTTGATATCCCGCTCAAGGAAGGTATCCATATTCATATGCCGTGCATACTCATCGACACGCTCAGTGTCGCCGCCGGAGGTGACCGAAAGCAGCTTCCCGAGTTTCAGTCCCGATACAGTCGGAGGGCGCTGGAAGAGGAGGCCGATCCCAAGGCGTGCCCGTTCATGAATCGGGACATGGGTAATATCATGATCCTTATAAATGAGCGAGCCTTCCGTGATGCGCGAGCTGTCAAAGCCCATGATCGCACGGAGAAGGGTCGTCTTCCCGGAGCCATTCGGCCCCATGAGGACATGCGTCTCTCCCTCCTTTATCGTGAGATTGATATCGTGGAGTACCTCTCTCCCCTCAACCTCGACATGAAGGTCTTCTATAACGAGCATTTGAAATCATGATGTATTCGATTGACAGGATGAAAAAGGCTTGTTTTGGGGGATCAAAAGAGACGGAAACAAGACATAATCATATTTCA
>NPIF01008857.1_pt1 | contig 19481 bp, 13 predicted proteins | sample 8637461 | NCBI WGS metagenome assembly NPIF01 (sample SAMN07420641, study PRJNA396082) | bioreactor metagenome | isolation source: sample BR12 brine-fed electro-methanogenic bioreactor BR | place: Japan: Kochi | collected 2016-12-09
CGTAGCGATCACCGCGAGGCTTGTCGAAGCGACGCCCCTGGGCCTTGCCCGAAGAACCGCCCTCACCACGCTCGTAACGATCACGACGCGGCTTCTCGAAACGGTTGCCGTGGGCCTTGCCCGAAGAAGCGCCCTCTCCAGGCTCGTAACGGTCACCGCGAGGCTTGTCGAAGCGACGCCCCGTGCCCGAAGAAGCACCCTCACCACGCTCGTAGCGATCGCGACTAGGCTTCTCGAAGCGACTGCCGTAGGGCTTTCCGGGAGCACCACCCTCGCCACGCTCATACCGATCACGGCGAGGCTTCTCGAAACGACTGCCGTAGGACTTCCCGGAGGCACCACCCTCACCACGCTCGAAACGCTCGCGGCCGGGCTTGCCCTGAGCCTTGCGGAACTGCCCCCCTTCGCGACTCAGGTCGAAGGGCCTACCCTCGCGCCTCTCGTCGAAGGGCTTGCCCTGAGCCTTGCGGAACTGACTCCCCGCGCGCCTCTTGTCGAAGGGCCTTCCACTACTCGGATGCCGATAACGCGGCTCGTCCTCGACGGTCGGGGCCGGCCCCACGCCAGGGATCTCGGCCGGGTCTAGGCGAGGGATCGGTTGCTGGAGCCTGCGCTCGACTTCGCGCAGCAGCGACATGTCCTCCGGAGTGACGAAGGTGACGGCCTTGCCGCTTCGCTCGGAGCGCCCGGTGCGCCCGATCCGATGGGTGTAGGCGTCCGGCGTGCTCGGCATGTCGAAGTTGACGACGTGGGAGACCTGCGAGACGTCGATGCCTCGCGCGACGATGTCGGTCGCGACGAGGATCTGATAGCGCCCGTTCCGGAAGCCTTGCATCGCCCGATCGCGCGCCGCCTGGGACATGTTTCCCTGCAGCGCGACGACCTGGCGTCCGCTGCGCTCGAGCCGCTCCGTCAAACGCTTCGCGCGGATCTTCGTGCGCGTGAAGACGATCGCCGTCACGAAGTCCTTCTCGGCGAAGATGTGCTCGAGGACCCGCTGCTTCTGCCGTTCGAGCAGGTTATAGACCGAGTGCTCGATCGCGGACGGCGGCGTCGAATGAGCGAGCTCGACGACGTGGGGCTTCGTGAGGACCGCGTTGGCGAGCTTGCGCAGCTCGCGCGGCATCGTCGCCGAGAACAGGAGGTTCTGACGCTTCTCGGGGAGCTCCGAGAGAATCGTCTTCACGTCCGGCAGGAAGCCCATGTCGAACATGTGATCCGCTTCGTCGATGACCACGCTCTCGATCTTGCCGAGCTTGGCGTGACCGCGGCGGACGAGGTCGAGCAGGCGCCCGGGGCACGCGACGATGATCTCGGGCTTGCGTTTGAGCGCGGCGATCTGGTGGAACATCGACACGCCGCCGAACACGGTCGCCACCTTGATGCCGGTGAACTTCGCGAGCGTGAGGATCTCGGCGCTGATCTGATTCGCGAGCTCGCGCGTCGGCGCGAGGATGAGCACCCGCGGCAGAGGCTGGCGCGGCCCGCGCAGCCCCTCGATCAGCGGCAACGCGAACGCTGCGGTCTTGCCAGTGCCGGTCTGTGCGAGACCGAGCACGTCGCGCCCCGCAAGGACGGCCGGGATCGTCTCGGCCTGAATGGGACGCGGTTGGTCGAATCCGGCCTTCTCGACACCGCGTAGGAGGGCGGGGCTGAGGCCGAAGTGGGAGAAACCGCTAAGAGTCGGGGCAGAGGTCGAGGTCTTGGACACGGGGTCGTCACTCTCCACCGGAGCGCCGCTTCCCCACAGGAAGACAGACCCGTCCGGCCGAGTTCCTCCCCACACAACAGTGGTAGGCAAGGTTGAGGTTTCGTAGGCGGCGTGGCTCGTTTAGAAGACCCTGTTGTACGCCGCGGGCCGTAGAGATCGGCCGATAAGAACCCGGCGAACATAGCAGCGCCCCTCGGAGCGCGCCACTCGGACGAGAAAAACTCCCGGGCGGTCCACTCCCGCCCTTTCGACATCTACGGAGGTCCCGCGCCGCGCGCTTCTGCGGTGGTTTCGCCTCACTGCCCCTCACCTCGGGACGCGACTCACGGCTCGTGGCGGGCCGCACCGGAAGCAGATGCCGAGCAAGAACCCAGCCACCCGGCGAAAGAAGCCTCTGACAGAAGCCGGCTCGGGGAAGGCGTGAACAAAACGACGCGACCCACCAAGGACACTCGCTCGAACGGGCTAGGCGGCCGAGCACCGTGGCCATCTTCCGCGCAGGTTGGGACGGTCGACTCCTACCGGGCTCGATGCCAACAGAGGCGAGAGGAGTCGACCGTCCCGCCCGCACCGAGCACGCCCATCAAGGTCGAAGGCCAGACCCGAAGCCCCCCGCTCAATCGAGTCCCATGCAGTTCGCGTAGTAGGTCACCGTGCCGGGCCAGTCGGAGAAGATGCCGAGCACTCCCACCTCCTGCGCGAGGACATCGAGCAGCTTCAACATGTCGCCATCGTCATCCGTCACCTCGGCGATCGACTGGTAGTACCAGCCTCCGCCCCCCGAGAGCGGCCCTGACCGCTCGAGGGTCCAGGTGATGATCTGGAGTCCGGCGGCCTTTGCAGCGACGGCGTATGGGGAGGGCACGATCTGGTCGTCTTCACCCACGGTGACGAGTACCCACATCGGCGGCGCGATGATCTTGATCCCCGACGCCGCGATCTCGTCCATGCCCGGCTCCCACGTCGCCGGATCCATCGGGTCGAAGCCCTCGATGCTGTACCGCCCGTCGAGGAACACCGCCTGCTCACCGAAGCGCGGGTCGTTGTCGATCCAGTACAGGACATCGTCCGGGTTGAAGGACTGCGCCCACACGGCGCTCGGGTCCACCCCCGCATCCTTGTACTCGTCGATCATCTGCTGCGCGTACATCGCCTGGGTGTACTCCCCCTCGAAGGGCATCGCGACGCTGGGCGCCTTGAGCTCCGGCGTGAACTTCGCCCCGAGCTCGGTGAAGAGCTCGATGCTCTCGCGGTGGGAGAGGAGCGTGCCGCAGGACGCGTAGAGGTCGGTGCGCCAGTTGGCCGTTCCACCGAGATACTCCTCCACGGTCAGGGCGTTCTTGTCCGCGGCGTCCATCTTCCCGCAGAGGGTCTTGAACTCCGCGAGCGTGATGTCGCTGGTGCAGCACTTGGCGGTCGCCGGGAGTCCCGCGTCCGGGTCGGCGGGCTGGAACGGCTCCGTGCACTTCGCCGCCAGCTCCGGCACCGCGAGGATGTTCGTCGTCGTGTGCAGGTCGCACTGCGAGTGGCGGCAAACCAGCTCGCGATCGGCCGTGAAGGTGACGTCACATTCGAGGATGCCCGCCCCCATGCGCGCGGCGGCGATGTACGACTCCCGGGTGTGCTCGGGGAACGCCAGCGGCGCGCCGCGATGGCCGATCGAGAAGTCGGTCTTGGCGAAGGGACCCTCCGCGCACCGCTGGAGTTTGGTCTTCAGCGCACCTTCCTCGAGCGCCTCGACGAGGAAGTAGGGCCGTGGACCGACTTGCACGTTCTGCCAGGACGCGCCTGGCCGGGGTTTGATGACGATCTGTCCGAGGCCGATCCGGCCGAGATCGAAGATGCCCTCGCGGGCAGGCTGGGGCGCACGCGGCGCGCGGCCTTGCGCGACAGCGGGCAGAACCGCGCTCGCGGCGAGCGCGAGCGCGACCGTGATCGCCACTCTCTTGCTGAACATGGCACTACCCTCCTCTATCTTCCTGTCCGTGACAACGAGCCGACGCGGCTCGAAGAGACGATGGCAGAGAGGGCTTTCAGTCCAGCGACAGCGGTGCAATTCGAGGAGTCGTCGAGGTGACGCCGCATCACCTGCGGATCAGCGCTCCGAAGTGGCTTCGACGGCCAGCTCGACGCCCTGGGGAACCACGTCGCCTGCTGTGCCGAGTCCACTCGAGACGATAGGGAGCTCCTCGGCGCGTTTCCACGGCAGCTCCGGCCACCACCTCGTTGGCGTGACCGTGTCCGCGACGTCGAGGGGTTGGCCCACCATCGGCGTCGCGACGCTCACTCCCTGCACCGCGGCTGCGGCGAGCACCCGTTCGACGGGCTCGGTCCAGCCGTGGAGCGCCAGGTCGAAGGTGCCCCAGTGCACGGGGAGCATCACACGTCCGCGCACCATGCGATGGGCGGCGACCGCCTGCTCCGGCCCGAGGTGAACGTCGGCCCACCGCGGGTTGTAGGCACCCGAGTCGATCAGCGTCAGGTCGAAGGGGCCGAGGCGCTCGCCGATTTCGACGAAACCCGGGAACATTCCCGTGTCGCCGCTGACGTAGACGCGGTGCGACGAGCCGACGATTGCCCACCCGCACCAGAGGGTCTGCTCGTGGCGGGATCGCAGGAGAGAGCGCCCCGAGAAGTGACGCGCGGGGGTCGCCACGAGACGCAGCTCGCCGAGGACGTGCTCCTCCCACCAGTCGAGCTCGACGATCCGGGTTGGCGCGACGCCCCAGGCTTCGAGATGAGCACCAACGCCGAGCGGGACCACGAAGGTGACCCCGCGGGGCGCGAGCTGGCGGACGGCATCCATGTCGAGGTGATCGTAGTGATCGTGAGTGATCAGTACGACGTCTGGGAGCGGAAGGTCCTCGAGCGCGATCGGNNGCGAACCGCTTCGGCCCGATCCAGGAGAACGGCGCGGCCCGTTCGCTCCACACCGGATCGACAAGCACGCGCCGCCCCTCGAGCTCGATGAGCGCACTCGAGTGCCCGAGTCGGGTCACGCGCAACCCCGAAGACGGACGGTCGAGCAGCGCGTCGGGTTCGAGGGGGCGAAGAGGAACGGGGTTCTCGGGGGTCTTGTGCGGGGTCTTGTCGCGCAGATAGTCCATGAGGATCGGCACGATCTTCTCGCCCATTCTCGGCAGGGCGTTGACGAAACGTTCCCCGTCCCACTGGGGCGAGGCTTCGATGCGCGCGCGGCGCGCACCGGAGGGTCGGGCTCCAAAGGCTTCCCAGGCGTTCATCGAGACTCCAAGTAGGGCCACCGCAGCGACGAGCAGCCCGAGACCGAAAGGGCGGAGGAGGCGACGGAATCGGCCTCGCAGAGTTTTTCTTGAGGAGCGCTCACTCATGCTTCTTCCCGAGTAAGGGGAGGGCGTCGTCCCCTTGGTTCTGGTCGTGCCGCGAGCGCGCACGGGAGGCACCGTGCCACGCCGCTCGGAAGGTCCCCGAGACGAGCTCATCGCCTTGACCGGTCCCTTGCGAGCCGAGAAGAGCGAGAAAGCCCGCCGGGCCGAAAAGCAAAGCCAAGAGGACGGTGCGGGGCAAGTCGGCAAGACCACCCGTGCGCACACCTCGATCGACGACCTCGACGAGCCGCTCGAGCACCCTCTCGCCGACTCGGCGCGCCTCCTCCCCGATGTACGGAGAGCTGGTGCACTGCTCGAGGAAGCGGCAGCGCGCGCTTCGCTCCGCATGCACACGGACGGTGTTTCGGAAGAGACGTTCAGCGGTCTCGCGTGCCGGTTGCTCCGCGCTGCAGCCCTCGAGCAACTGTTCACAGAGCAGCCCTTTCTCCCGGGCGTAGAGCGCCCCGACCAGATGCTCCTTACTTTCGTAATAGCGGTAGATCGTCCCGGCGCCGACCCCTGCCCGCTCCGCGATCGCGGACATGGGCGTCCCGTGGAAACCGCGCTCGCTGATCAGCTCGAGCGTGGCGTCGAGGATCGCGTGCTCTTTGGGGCTGGGGGCGTCGGTCATGGCTCTTTCCGTGAACGAATGTTCATTCACGTCCAAGGTACAGCCCCGCTCCCGTTCGCGCAAACCTCGGCCCCGGAACCCACGACGCGGGGCACGCCCCAGTACGGCGCCGCAGGCCGCGCCCGCATCACTAGTGGGAGCAGAAGGTCGAGCGCGGCCCCGACTTATGCCCGGGACGGTTATGATCCTGCGCATGATGAAGAAACGATCTCTCGAACTCACCGTCCTTTGTCTCGTCCTCATGCTCATCCCCTTCGCCATCGCTGCGAAGAAGCCGCCCAAGGCCGAAGAGCCGCCTGCGCTCGAGAAGGCCTCGCTCGGAGGGCTCGCCTTCCGCAGCATCGGCCCCGCGATCACGGGGGGGCGCGTGATCGACATCGAGGTCAACCCCAAGGATCACTCCGAGTACTTCGTGGCCTCGGCGCACGGCTCCCTGTGGAAGACGACGAACAGCGGCGTCACCTTCACGCCGGTGTTCGATGCTCAGAGCACGTTCGCGATGGGCGCGGTGACGATCGATCCCTCGCAGCCCCACATCGTCTGGGTGGGCACCGGAGAGCACAACGCCCACACCTACGTCGTACCCGGCGACGGGGTGTACAAGAGCGAGGACGGTGGGAAGAGCTTCAAGAAGGTCGGGCTCGAGGAGTCCGAGCACATCGGTGAGATCATCGTCCACCCCGAGGACTCGAACACGGTCTGGGTGGCCAGCTACGGTCCTCACCGCCGTGCCGGCGGCGACCGCGGCGTGTACAAGACGACCGACGGCGGCAAGACCTGGAAGAACGTCCTCCGCCCGAACGAGTACACCGGCTGCTGGGAGCTGCACATCGACCCGCGCAACCCGGATGTCCTCTACACCGTGGCTCACCAGCGCATCCGCTACCTGACGACCGAGATCGGCGGTGGGGGTGAGAGCGGGATCTTCAAGAGCACCGATGGCGGCGAGACGTGGCAGCGCCTCGCCGGAGGCCTGCCGCAGAAGATGGTCGGCAGGATCGGGATGGACATCTCCCCTGCCAATCCGGACGTGCTCTACGCGGTGGTAGAAGCCGGCGAGCGGAAGCAGCGCGGCACCTATCGCAGCGACAACGCGGGCGCGAGCTGGACCAGAGTGAGCGGCTACGTCACTTCGTATCCGTTCTACTGCCAGAAGCTCGTCTGCGACACGGTGGACGTGAACCGCGTCTACGGTCTCGACATCTTCAACCAGGTCACGATCGACGGCGGCAAGACGTGGTCGCGCATGGGCGAGGACAAGAAGCACGTCGACAACCACGCCCTGTGGATCGACCCGGACGATCACCGTCACATGCTCTCGGGCACCGACGGGGGCGTCTACGAAACCTTCGACATGGCGAAGACCTGGCAGTTCAAGGCCAACCTCCCGCTTGCGGAGTGTTACAAGGTCACCGCCGACAACGCGAAGCCGTTCTACAACGTCTACATCGGCACGCAGGACAACAACAGCCTCGGCGGACCGTCGCGCACGCGGAACTCGAGCGGCATCACGAACGCCGACTGGACCTTCACGCTCGGTGGTGACGGATTCGAGACCCAGGTCGACTGGGCCGACCCGAACACGGTCTACTCGCAGTGGCAGTTCGGCAACATCGTGCGCTACGACAAGCGCACCGGCGAGCGGCTCTACCTGCGCGCCTTCGAGCCCGCGGGCGATGAAGCCTATCGCTACGATTGGGATGCGCCGCTGATCATCTCCCGCCACGACCACAAGCGGCTCTACCACGCGAGCAACAAGGTGCTGCGCTCCGACGACCGCGGCGAGAGCTGGCGCGAGGTGTCGCCCGATCTGACGCGTGGCGTGCCGAAGAAGCTCCACCGCTTGATGGACCGGAGCTGGAGGATCGACGAGCTCGTTCGCAAGCGCTCCTTCGCCCACATCGTGACCTTGGCCGAGTCGCCGCTCGACGAGAAGCGTCTCTACGCCGGCTCCGGTGACGGCCTCTTGCACTTCAGCCACGACGGTGGGACGAGCTGGAACAAGGCCGAGCTCGAGGGCCTGCCCGAGTTCGCGCGGATCCACCACATCGTCGCCTCGCCGCACGACGTGAACGTCGCCTATGCAGCGTGCCACCACTTCTTCGCGAGCGACTACGGGCCCTACGTCTACAAGACCACGGACGGGGGCGCCCACTGGAAGGCGATCACGGCCAACCTGCCCAAGCGTGGATCCACGTACACGATCGGCGTCGATCACGTGAACCCCGACCTGCTCTTCGTCGGCACCATGAGCGGCGTCTACGTCTCCAACACGCCCGAAGTCCACTGGGTGAAGCTGAGCGCCGGGCTCCCCGCTTCCGTGCTCGTGATGGACCTCGACATCCAGCGCGACGAGGACGACCTCGTCGTCTCCACCTTCGGACGCGGCGTCTACATCCTCGACGACTACTCTGCGCTGCGGGAGCTCACCCCGGCGACGCTCGAGAAGCCCGCCGCGCTTTTCCCGATCCCCGAAGCGTTGATGTTCATCGAAGCCGACCCTCTCGGCTTCGGCGGCGTCGCGTTCCAGGGCGCCAGCTACTTCACCGTGCCCAACCCCGAGGTGGGCGCGACGATCACCTACTACGTCAAGGAAGCGCACAAGACGCTCGAAGACAAGCGCAAGGACGCGGAGAAGAAGCTGCAGGAGAAGGGCGAGGACGTCGCCTACCCCAGCTACGACACGCTGAAGAAGGAGGCGCTCGAAGAGAAGCCGAGCCTGCTCTTCGTCATCTCCGACTCCGAAGGCCGCACGGTGCGGCGCATCAAGCGGCCGATCACGGCCGGCGTGCAGCGCCTGACCTGGGACTTCCGCACGAGCCCGGTCGAGCCGGTCTCCCTCGCCGGACCGGGTGAGCACGTGCCGTGGGAGTCGAAGCCGATGGGCTTCATGGTGCCGCCAGGCCGGTACGACGTGGCGATGTACCGCTACGAGGGCGGCACGCTCACCGCGCTTGCAGACCCGCAGCCCGTGACCTGCACGCCCCTTGGTGTGGCCGAGCTCTCGGCGGCCGAACAGGCGAAGCTCGACGCTTTCAACCGCGACGCAGCGGCCCTCTCGCGCACCGTCTCCGCCGCAGAAGCCCACCGACGGGATCTCAAGGGTCTCGTGCCCTACCTCGAGCGCGCGATCCTGGGCACCCCCGCGCTCGACGCATCGACGCTTGCGGAGCTCTCCGCGCTCGATCGGCGCCTCGACGAGCTTGGTGAAACCCTGAACGGCGACTGGCTCCTCACCCGCTACGAGGAGCAGGCGCGCACATCGCTCAAGGGCAAGATCGACCTCGTCGTCGGTGCACTCTGGGCGACGACGTCCGCGAGTACGGGCACCTTCGAGCGTGCGTACAAGGAAGCGAAGGCCGAGACCGGGGCCGTGCTCACGACACTGAAGGAGCTCGACGCTGACATGCGTGCGCTCCAGGACAAGCTGGAGGAAGCCGGCGCGCCGTACACGCCGGGACGCCTCCCGCGCGAGCTTCACTGAAGCACGGCGGCATGACACGCTGAAACGCCCGTCCCGGCCGCGGGACGGGCGTTTTCTTACTCAGGCACGTGTACAGGATCGGCGTCAGGCGTTCTTCTCGTCGCGCTGCATCACGAAGAAGACGTAGCCGAAGCTCCCCGGGTACTTCCGGTAGATCTCGATCTCGAGCTCGCTGCGCGCTGCGACGGCCAGCGCCTCGGGGTCGTCTGCGTGCCTCTCCCGGAACCTCTCCAGGCTCGCGGCGAGGGGCACGTAGTAGTTCTCCCACCAGCCGACCTCTGGCAGAACGAAGTCCTCGAGCAACGTGTACCCCGCTGCCACGATGTCCGCGCGCCGCGCGCCGACTTCGGCCGCCGCCGCGCCCTCGTCTCCGAAAAAGGCGCGCACTTCGGCGGGCGGGTCGTCAACGAGCCAGCAGAGCTCGGACACGACGAGGTACCCGCCCGGCGCGAGGAGGCGCCGCCACGCGGCGAGCCCCTTCGCGAATCCGACGATGAAGATGGAACCTTCGCTCCAAATGACGTCGAACGCTGCGCTCGGGTAGTCGAGGGCACACATGTCACCGACCTCTGCGGTGATCCGGTGCGCGAGGCCGGCTTCTTCCGCCTGCCTCGCGAGCGTCTCGAGGAACGGTGGGTGGACATCGACCGCCGTGAGCTGCGCGTCACACGCACGCGCGAGGTCGAGGGTCTGCACTCCTGCGCCGCAACCGATGTCGAGGATCCGCTTTTTCGCGCTCAGAAACGGGAGCGCGCGTAGCGCACGCCGGGTGCTCTCGGCGTCACCGGGACCTTGGCGCGGGATGGACTCGTAGATCTCGAAGAAATGCTGCCAGAACTTCTCTTGGGACTGTTTCTCGTTGGACATGGTGTCGCTTCCTACACGCGGACACACGGGTGTCCGCGAAAGACGTTGGTATTCGAAAAGCGTCTCGGGTGCTAAGCGACAGTATCCATGCGGGGCTGATGCTGAACGCTCCATCCTCGCGTGTCAAGAAAGCGGTGGCGGCGTGAGGAGTCCTCCCAGAAGACAATCCAGCGCGTCGGTCGCCAGATGCAGAAGACAACCGAGCCCCACTGCGCGCGCCTTCCAGGAGGGGACGACGAGCAGAGCGGCGTAGACCAGGCCCGCCCACAGCGTGTGGAGGGGATGCGAGCCGATGCTGCATCGCGCTGGATCGAAGACCGGACTGGCGAGCAGGTGGTCGAGATCGATGAGCATCGTACTCAACATCAGCAACCCGGCCTTGGTGCCGCGCTCGCGGAAGAGCAGCTTCCCGAGAACGAGTGGGAGCACGAGGTGAGAGGCGTAGTGAATGACGTGCCGCCCGAGCTCACCTCCATCCATGATCGTCGCTCCTACCGCGCCTCTCGCATCGAAACCCTGCTCCGCATGCTGCCCATCCCGCGAACCCATGCCGCCCCGCGAACCCTGGCCGTGGCCCGCGCCCTCCTCGTGAGCTTCCGCTCAGTCTCCCGCCACGCTGCTAAACTTGTCCCCCGTCCGGCCCCGAACGCCTTGGACCGTTCGCAGAGAAACCCATGCCGAAACTGACCAAAATCCTACTCACGTTGGCGGTATGTGCGATGGGCTCGAGCGCGTCTTTCGGGACCGCCCCGGACGACGATGCGCTGCTAGTGGATCTGCTGTTCCCAGAGAGCGCATCGTGGCAAACCCTCGCGGACCTGCCCGAGCCCGACCCGTCGTGGTTGGCACGTCAACTGGAGAGGATTCGATTGTTCCACCGCCTCTCCCCGGAGACGAAGAGCGGCCCCTGCTCGACGATCGGCCGCCTCACCGGAGACTCGACCTATCGCGCTTCGGGCCTCTTCCGAGTGCTCGATGTGGACGCCGACGGCACCAAGGACCTGCTCTACTCCGGCGGCTCTCCGTGTGCGGAAGCTCCCGTCACGTTGATCTGGATGCACGCCTGGCCCGACGTCACAGACCGGGCTCCGCTCCAGTTCCCGTTCGAGCTGCTGAAGGTCCAGCCGGGCCCGGACCCGAACATGGTCCTGGCGAAGCCGGGCTGCTGCGGCGACCCGATGACGAGCTACCTCTCGAGCCGGCTCTCTCGGCCCCACAGCGGAACGCAATTCGCGATCGACACCAGAATGGAGTTGCCCTCGCCCAACCTGGAGATTCCCACCGCGGAGACCCGCTTCACCGCGGAGAGTGAGCTGGTCCTGCGCTCGGAGCCCACGGTGAACGACGCGTACGACGCGTCGCAGAGCGATTTCGCGGGACGCGCCGTCTTCGGCAACGTGTCTCGGAAGTACATGAGGGGGGTCACCGCCCGGGTCCTCGGAAGCGTGACGGATCCGCAAGGAGCGCGCTGGAGCCTCGTCGCGGTCGATCGATCCCATCTCCCGCAGGTCTTCTACGAAGCTTGGCCGGCCGATGTCGGCTGGGTCGCGAGGTAACGCTGCCGATCGCTATCGGCTCGAGCCCTGGACGCACGAAACGGGCCTCGCGGCCCGCTTTCTTCGCTGCCAGATTGGCTCCTGGAGAGGGACTCGAACCCCCGACCCGGTGGTTAACAGCCACCTGCTCTACCAGCTGAGCTATCCAGGAACACTGGGTCGAACGACGCCAAAGAGTACGGTCCGCCCTGGGGGCTGTCAAACCGTTTTCGCAAAATGCTGAGGCCACGGGAAATGCCTCTGTTTGTCCCTGCTTGGAGACACTCTCGCTCGTGTTGGGCCCCCTGAAACGGGCCCAAAGAAAAGGCGCCGCGCATGATGCGCGGCGCCTTGAATAGTATCGAGGAAGGAATTCTAGAACCGGCCCTCGCCCGGGCGTGCGGTCGGCAGGGGGGGGAGTGCGCCGACGGTTTTGGTTGGGGTGCAGATCCCGGGGGAGTGGCCCCGATCCGGCTCTTCGAGTTCCCTCCTCGATTTCGTCTTGGTCTAGGCTCGGTGTGGCGTCCTTTTTGTAATCTGTTGCGGCTACTGTCTTCTTAGTTGTACCGCGTTAAGACCGATCCTACCACTCGGAGAATCCTCGGCCGCCGCGTTCAACAACTACGTCTCATTCAGCGAGGATCATTTTAGGCCAGCTCGCGTCGAGAAGCAATACCCAGCTTTCCTTGCGAGTTCTAGCCGAAGAAACTCAGAAGCGGTCACGCTGCGCCTGGACTGTTTTTGCGCCGCGCCCGCTCCCTCGTCGCCCCCGCGAACAGGCTCACCATAAGTGGAACCCTACTCAAAAGCAACAGGCCACGAACGTTTACCTACGACCCAAACGCGTAAGTGAAGCAGGAATAGGGCTCCCGACACGAGCAGATGCCGCACCACACGGAAACTCTATCGGATGAAGGATTCGCGAACCCTGCCACGAATTCGAACCGTCAAAAAAGTGCAGATTCCAGATCACTTATCGCCGTGGAGAATGGCGTACTCTTCGAGCCACCCCACCGCGCGTTCAAGAGCCTGGCCGCGGTGGCTGACGCGCTCCTTCTCCTGCTGCGTCATCTCGGCGAAGGTCATTCGCATGTCCTCGAACAGAAAGATCGGGTCGTAGCCGAAGCCATCCGATCCTTCCGGCTCGAAAGTGATCCGGCCCTCGACGGAGCCGTCGAAGCTGGCGAGCAGCTTGCCTCGCCGCGCAATGGCGATGGAACAGCGGAAGCGCGCCCCACGCTCCTCCCACGGCACCTGCTCCATGCGTGCGAGGATGAGCCGGACGCGATCCGCGTCCGTCGCGGAGACGCCGCCCAGGCGCGCCGAGCGCACGCCGGGCTCCCCTTTCAGTGCATCGACCTCGAGACCGCTGTCGTCGGCGAGCACGAGGTGATCCACCCGCTGGCTGTAGTGGAAAGCCTTCTTTCGGGCGTTCGCCTCGAAGGTGTGGCCGTCTTCGACTGCCGGGGAGAAGTCGTCGATGACATCGGGGCCGACGACGAAGAACGGAGTCTCCTCGAGCATCGACTGCAGCTCCCTGACCTTGCCCGGATTCCGGGTGGCGAGGAAGAGCTTGTGGGGTCGTGGGCGAGTCGGCCGTGTGGGAGCAGGGCTATGGGGGCGGCCGCCTCGCGGCCCGCCGGAAGATCGTCTCGATCGATCGTCACGCATGGGTGTTCCTCGTCGTCAGTGCGATCGCAGAAGCGGCGCGAGCGCCTCGCCGAGCGTGTCTCGTTGCGCGGCGTGCAGAGCCGCGAGGCCGGGCTCGGCCATGTCGAGCAGTTCGTCGAGCCGGGCTCGCGAGTAGGGCTGATCCTCGGCCGTACCCTGTAGCTCGACGAGTCCGCCACGACCGGTCTGGACGATGTCGAGGTCGAGCTCGGCCGCGGAGTCCTCGGTGTACTCGAGATCGAGCAACGCCTCTCCGGCGACGACGCCAGCGGACACGGCCGACACGGTATCGAGCAGAGGCTTGCCGCCCAGCTTGCGTTCACGGTGCAGGCGGGAGAAGGCGAGCGCGAGCGCGACGAAACCGCCGGTGACCGACGCGCAGCGCGTCCCGCCATCGGCTTGCAGCACGTCGCAATCGACGACGATCGAGCGTTCGCCGAAGACCTTCCGGTCGACGACGGCGCGCAGCGAACGTCCGACGAGGCGCTGGATTTCGTAGGCGCGAGCTTGGGGGCGCGACCCGGCGCGCTCGCGGCTGCTCCGCGTGCTCGTCGCGCGCGGCAGCATGCCGTACTCGGCAGTCACCCAGCCTTCGCCGCAACCGTGCAGCCAGCCGGGGACCCGGTCTTCGATGCTCGCCGTACAGAGGACGTGCGTCCCGCCGAGGCGGATCAGGCAGGAGCCCTCCGCATGGCGGTTCACGTCGATCAACAGCTCCAGGTCGCGCAGGGCGCCCGGAGCCCGTCCCGAAGTTCTCACGCTCACAGATCAACCTCTCAGCCACTTGGGCTGCGGCATAGTCTGCCCGATTCGGCGGTTTCGCAACAGCGAAGACGCGCTTCGCGATCAGCGGCGCTGTAGCTGAACGGTCTCGAGCGCCGGCAAGGGGTACCCGAGGAAGCGCGCCGCGACCTCGGCGAACGCCCCTCCGCCATCGGTGACACAGAAGCGGTGCTGGTCGCCGTTCTTTCCGCCCGCGCCGGCCAGCGCGCGCTCCCGCGCCTCACGCGCGACGGCACTCGCCGAGTCGACGAGACGCACCCCTTCCCCCATCACCTGCTGCACGACGTCGGTGAGAAGCGGGTAGTGCGTACACCCGAGCACGACGGTGTCCACCTTGGCCTCGCGTAGCGGAGCGAGGTACCGCTCCGCAGCGAGCCGCGGCACATCGCCCTCTGTCCACCCCTCCTCGGCGAGGGGTACGAAGAGCGGGCAGGCCTGCGAGACGACGGTCATCTCGGGAACGGCTGCACGGATCCGCGAGCCATAAGCGTCCGAGCGCACGGTGGCCGGCGTCCCGATCACGCCGATCACGCCGCTCCGCGTCGCCGCGATGGCCTCACGCACGCCGGGACCCACCACGCCGACGACCGGCCCGCCGAATACCTCCCGAAAGTCTTCCAGCGCGACGGAGGATGCGGTGTTGCACGCGATGACGACGCCATCGACGCCGGACTCGAGCATGAACGCTGCCGCCTCCCGGGCGTACTGACGCACGGTGTCGACGCTGCGCACGCCGTAGGGCACCCGCGCGGTGTCTCCGAGATAGACGAGGGGCGCGTCCGGCAGCGCGAGCTCGAGGGCGCGGAAGACGGTCAGCCCCCCGACCCCCGAGTCGAAGACTCCCCAGCTCATATCAGGGCCCCGTCCGCGACGCTCTCGTCACCGCCATCGACGCTGCCGTTCTCCTCGCCGACGAGCGGCCACTCGTCACCACGGTAGGTGCGGCCGAGGTCGACGTGCCCAGCGAGCGTGCGGCGATCCTCGCCGCCGACGAGCAAGCCGATGGCGCGGACTTCGTCGACCCCTTCGACCAGTGATCGCGCGAGGCACGCCACCAAGGCCTGCTCCTCGTCGGAGCCCCGGAGGCTCGCGACGCCCGCGGACTCGAGGTCGACCCACGCGATGCCGGCCGCGTCGATGAAGACCTCGCGATAGCGCAAAGGCACGCTGGTCGGCGCGAGCGCGCCCTCCTCACCGCCGCCCTCGAGTACGAGGCGCACGATCTGGCGCGCGCGATCAACGGGCGCGGGGAACCACACGATCTCCCGCGAGAGCGGCACGAGGCGCAGCTCGAGGGTCTCGGCGCGCTGGTAGATCGTCACCGGCATCGAGCGGACGACCGGAGAGCCCGAGGGCGGCTCCGCGCCCTCGCGGAGATGGACGGGCTGCTCTGCAGCCGTCGCCTCCCCCGGCTCGCCGCGCAGGGATGCCGCGATCAAAAGGATTGCCACCGCCAAGGCAGCCCCGGTCAGGAGCCCGAGGGCAACTGCCTGCCCCCGGCTCATGGCTGCGTCCCGAAGAAGGACGCCGGCAGGCCAGGCTTCTCGTCGCGGTAGGCGAGGATGGCGTCGCCGAGCGCTTCGGCGAGGATGCGCCGGTACGAGGAGCTCGCGAGCTGACGCTCCTCGGCGGCGTTGGTCAGGAAGCCGAGCTCGACGAGCACCGCCGGGCAGGTCGCGCCGACGAGCACGCGGAACGGAGCTTGCCGGACGCCGCGGTCCGTGATGCCGAGGGCCACGTTGAGACGCCCCTGGATCCGTTCCGCGAGGCTCTTGCTCTCCTCGAGGTACTCGATCTGCGCCATGTCCCACAGGATCAGAGAGAGCTCACCCTGCCCGTTCGCCTGCTCCCGGGGCGCTCCCGACGCGTTGTTCTCGAGCGCAGCGGTCGTCCGCGCGGCGTCGTCGGTGGCTTCGCGCGCGAGGAAGTAGGTCTCCGCGCCGCGGGCCCGCTCGAAGCGGGACGCGTTGGCGTGGATCGAGACGAACAGGTCGGCCCGCTCGCGATTGGCGATCGCGGCACGATCGTCGAGCGAGATGTCCTCGTCGCCGTTGCGCGTCAGCACGACGTCGATCCCGGCAGCCCGCAGCCGCGCGGCAAGCAAGCGGGAGACGTCGAGGACGAGGTCCTTCTCCTTGAGGCCGCTCGCGCCCACGGCGCCATCTTCCTCGCCGCCGTGCCCCGGATCGAGAACGACCTTCTTGACGCGAGGGCCGTTGTCCGCGCCCGCCACGCTACGGGCTCCAACCGGCGCCGCGTAGAGGATCAACTCGATCCCTGACGCGTCCCGCCGCTCCGCGGCACGCAAGTCGACGAGTCCGGCACCCGGCAGCACTTCGAGCAGATAGGCCCGGCGGCCACGCTGGTGAATGCGGAGCCCGTCGAGCAGGTCGTGCCCGAACTCCCGCCGGTCCCACGGGAAGCGCACGCTCCGAGGAGCGCGGAATCCGACCAGCCACTGTCCGCCGTTGCCACGGTCGACACGAAGGCCCGCCGGGTCGCCCGGCAGATCGATCAGCACCTTGAGCACACCCGGCCCTGCGCCGACCAAGGAGATTCGCCCTTCGTCGCTCGCCGCGGTGGCCGCCTGGCGGCCGAGGCCCTGCATCAGCGGGCCAAGCGCCGTCAGAGGCACGAAGAGGTCGTCGCCCTCACGCAGCGCATCCGTACCGAGCGAGACGTAACCGCCCGAAACGCGCGCCATCGACGGCAGGCCGGACGGGAAACGCACCTCGGCACCGTCGAGACGGAGGACGAAGCTACCGTCGTTCGTGCGCCTGAGGTCGGCGCCGAGCGCCTGGGCCAGGCCGGAGACGGAGAGGAAAGTGTTCCCCGCCCGCTCGATCGAAGGCACTTGGGCCTCGCGATCGCCGAGCTGGACGGGTATCGCGTCCTCTGCGAGAGAGACTCCGGCGAGGAGCAGCCCTGCGAGCAACAGAACGGCGAAGGGAAGGAATGACGTCCGAATGAATCCGCGTGAGTTCACGCGGGTGATTCTAAGTCCCAAGTCGACGGAGCGGTAGGAAGCTTCGCCGTGGAAATCCGGCAAAGAAGAAGGGCTCCCGGCCGGGAGCCCCTCTCTCGTCGCGAAAGACAGCATCCGTTACGGGCAAGCGCCGATCTCGACGTCCCGCTGCGCGCTGCCCCAAGTCCCCGTCGTCCCGCCGTTCCGGCCGCGGGCGACGTAGTAGAAACCGCTCCCCGCTCCCGGCTCGGCGGGGTCGCTCGCGCTCGTACTGGCTTGGTTGCAGACCAGGCTCGACGCGGCAGAGAAGTTCGTGTCCGAACGAAGGACCACGAGGCTGCCCGTCGCGACGTCGTAGGTCAGGGCTCCCGCCGCCGCGCCCCACGAGAAGTCGGTCTTGCTCGCGCCGTCGAAGCTGAGGGAGCCGGTCTCGCCCACCGTCCCGGTGGTGAGGCCATCGCCCACCGTGAAGACGACCTCGTAGGCGCCGTCGAGGCGGGCGAACGCAACGAGAACGTCCTCGTTGTCCGAGTCCCACTCGAGCACGGGCTGCTCCATGAAGGAGCCCGGCGAGACACGGTGGACCGGCTCGGGCGCACTGTAGCTGACGCCGCCGTCCTCGCTGATCGTGTAGAAGATGCCGACGCCCTGGGAGGTGCCATCCTCGAGCACCCGGATGACCTTGCCCTCGTCCAGCGCCCGCAGATCCCAGTAGAAACCACCGGGCAGCAGACCCTGGTCCGTGTGCTGATCGTTGTTGGTCAGGTTCTGCTCGGTCTGATAGTCCTCCCCGTCGGAGCCGCTGTGGTTGACGTAGAGGTCGAGCGAGATGTTGTCGCCGCCCGCGTTACGCGCGGCCTCGATCCAGCCGACGTGGATCGTATCCGTCACACCCTCGTCCAAGAAGACCGGGAGATAGAGGAAGCGGTTGGTCGCCGGGAAGTCGTCCATGACCCGCTGCGCGGGACCGAAACTCGCCCCGTTGTCGCCGGAGTGCGCCGTCGCCACGTACCCGAAGGCCGAGAGGTCTTCCGTCGAGTAGCTGAGGAAGACGTCGGTGTCGACCTTGGAGATCGCGAGCTCCGGCAGACAGGAGGTGACGCTGCGGATCGTGTTGTCCGCGCCGAAGTTCACGCCGCCGTCGGAGCTCGTGCGCAGGATGACGGTGGCGGCCCCGCTCGAGCAGTCCGTCGAGGTGTCCCACGCGACGTGGACCCAGCCCCCCCAGGCCGCGACGGTGTTGATCGAGCTCGGGTTGCTGCCGTTCGGAGCGAGCTCCATCGACGTGACCGTCTGCCCGCCGTCGGTGCTCTTGACGAGGACGACCTTCCCGTCCGTGCGGCCGTAGACGATGAACGCGCGGCCCGAGTCGTCGATCGACATGTCCGCGTAGGCGTTCCAGTAGACCACCGACGGGCTCGTCTCGTTGACCTGCACCGCCGTGCTCCAGGTCGCGCCGTCGTCGGAACTCGTCGTCAGCCAGAGGTTGCGCGGCTCCGAGTGACCGTCGGAAGGGAAGTACTCCTGGGTCGCGATCAGCAAGAAGATCCGCCCGCTCGGAGCGCGGCCGATGTTGATCGGGAAGTGATCGTAGCCGGCCACGTCGGGCACGGTGACGATGACCTCGGAGGGGAAGCTCAGCGCGCCTCCGTTCGGGAGACCGTCACACGCATCGCCCACACCGTCGGAGTCGGTGTCAGTCTGGCTGACGTTCGCCACGAAGATGCAGTTGTCGGTGGAGTCGGCGACGGAGTCGTCGTCGTAATCGCCCGGTGCCGGAGGGATCGCCTTCGTCAGGTCGGCGGCGCGGCGCGTGCTCGCGCCGCGGTGCTCCGGTGCGGGGGGATCGGCGAGCAACGCCGTGCCGCAGACGAGCGCCAGCGCCGCGGGCCCCAGCCAAAGAAAAACGGATCGGGAGATCTTCTTCATGGCCTGACCTCAGTGAGCGAGAGTGGGCCGCGCGCACTCCAGGGCGAGGGACCCGGAATCTGCGGCGGCAGATTGCAGATACGCCGATTCAGGGTGTTATCCCACGCCTTTTTCGCACTGGCGGCGTGGCTGCGACGGTTGAGAAACACCGGCATCAACGCTTGTGAACAAGTGCGGGGCATATCGGCATTATTAAGAATCGTCATTAACTTCGAGATTTTTGGTCCGAACTGGCTCCAGCCGAAAAAAACCCCGGGCCCGTGGGCCCGGGGTCTTCACAGTGACTCGAAAGCGCGCTACTTGCCAGGGCAAGCCGCGACGATCGCCGCGTCGAGGCCCTTGTCGCCGTAGGCCTTGTCGAAGTGCGCCACGAACTCGGCGGCGAGCTTCTTCGCCCGCTCGTCGTAAGCCGCCTTGTCCTCCCAGGTGTTGCGGGAGAAGAGGACCTCGGCCGGCACGCCGGGGCAGCTCTTCGGGACGGCGACGTGGAAGAGCTCGTCTTCCACGTACTCGACGTCGTTGAGCTTGCCGGAGAGCGCCGCGTCGACGATCGCGCGG
>NPIF01000193.1_pt2 | contig 19479 bp, 14 predicted proteins | sample 8637461 | NCBI WGS metagenome assembly NPIF01 (sample SAMN07420641, study PRJNA396082) | bioreactor metagenome | isolation source: sample BR12 brine-fed electro-methanogenic bioreactor BR | place: Japan: Kochi | collected 2016-12-09
GTCGAGTACTCACGGATTCAGGTCTTAAATAAGCAGGGAGCCCGAATCTTTCCCCGTTGCGGCATGCCGTTTGCAAAATTTGTCGACAGACTTCCGGAGGCATTCGCGGCCGCCCGCCGCTGCCCCCGCCATCGCCTCTCTTTTCGCATCCGGGCCCATGCCACCAGAGCACCTTCTCATCGTCGACCAGTCCCTGCGGGAGACGGCGCAACTGGCCGAAACCATTGCGACGGTCACGGCTCGCTACGGTTTCGACGCCTTCACCCTGCGCCAGCGCCTGCGCGGCCCCGGCCGGGCCCTGCTCGCCAAGGGCCCGCGCGAGAAGCTGGCGGGCCTGGCCAATTGTCTGACCGCCAGCGGCATCGCCTGCCGCCTGCTCGCGGCAACCCCGCCGCGTCCGCACCCGGCCCGGGTGCGCGGCTTCGCCCTGAGCGCCGACGCCCTTTCCTTTCTCGACCAGGGCAAGACCCTGGCCACCCTGAACCGGGGCGAGCCGGCCGTGGCGGTGCTCGCCGACCTTTCCGGAACGGCGGTGGAAAAGGGCATGCAGCGCCTGCTCGCCCAGAACACCTACGGCGGCGCCGCCGCCGTCGCACCGCTTGCCGGCGACGAACTCTACCGCACTCTCCTGCGCCAGCAGCCGGTGCTCGATCTCTACCTGCTCGGCGAAGACCGCAGCGTGCGCTCGGCGCTGCGGGTTTTCGGCGGCCGCTTCGACCCCGCCGGACTGGGCGGGCACGCCACCTACAGCGTCTCCGGCAACATGGACAACCTGATCGGGCTGGTGCGCGATCTCGCCGGGGAATTCACCCTGGCCACCGACTTCGGCCTGTCCCAACTCCCCGGCGGCCAGATGCTCAGCGCCCGGGACGGCCCGGACTGGCAGCGCAAAAACCTCGCCCGCCTGGCCCGCTTCGGCCGACTGACGGTCGACATCGTCCTCACGCCCCCCCTCATCGCGCAAGGTGCGGCAGCCGCCCCGACCGCGGCGCTCGACCCTCTGCCGATCGCTGGCGCGGGCGCTCTCGCCCCCCCAGCGCCGCAGCCGCCCCGGGATGAGGGTCGCGCGAACGAGCAGCTATCCAACGGGCGCCGCCTGCCCCTGCCGCCCCCCGGCGACAACGGAGAAGGGAGCTTGTTCAGCCGCGAGCGCTTTGCCCTGATTTTCGGCGGCATCGGCGGCAGCGCTTTGCTCTTCGGCCTCGAGACGACCAGGCTGGCCGAAGGACTGCTCGGCTTCGGTCTGCGCACCGGCAGCCTCCCCGCGGCCCTTGCCCTCGCCTGCCTGCTGATGGGCGCGCGGCAGATGCAGATCAGACGCCGGATCGAGAACACCCCCACCAGCCGGGTGCGCTCCCTCGCCATGGGCATGGTCGAGGTGCATGGACGGGCGCTGCGCCGCTGCGCCCTGGTCTCGCCCATGACCCAGAGCGCCTGCGTCTACTACCGGTTGCGCAAATACCGCCGCAGCGACCGCGGGTGGCACCTGAAAAGCACCCTGACGAGCGGAAACGTGCCCTTTGTGCTCGAAGACGACACCGGCCGGATCACCATCGAGCCCCGCGGCGCGCGGGTGAAGCCCCGCACCCGCAACGAAAGCTTTTCCGAAGGAGGGGCCGCGATCACCAGGGGCGGCCGCGGCGGACCGGATGAAAAATGGGTGGAAGAGGTGATCTGCGAGGGGAGCGCCCTCTACGTTCTGGGCTTCGCCCGCCGCCCGGAGCGCGGCCCCGGCCTGCGCGAACGCACCATCGCGGCCCTGCGCCGACTCAAGCGCGACCGCCGGGCCCTGCGGCGCTATGATGCCGACGACGACGGGCGCATCAGCGAAAGCGAGTGGGAAACCGCCCGGGGCGAGGTGGAACGGCGGGTCCTGCAGGAGAGTCTGCTCTCGGAGCAGGAGGGCGCCCGCGACCTGAGCCCGGCGGTCATCGGCCGGCCCCATCCGCGTTCGCTGCCCTTCATCATCGCCGAAACCGAGTCGGAAGCGCGGCTCACCGGCCGCTTCGCCTGGAGCGCTCCAGTGCTGCTCGCGGTGGGGCTTGTGCTGGCGGCGGTCGCGGGCTGGCAGGCGATGCGGCATTTTGGCGGGTTGTGATTTTTCAAGAGCGTTTTTTTACCACGAAGGCCACGAAGGAAGACCAGAGGAAAAGCATTCAAACTGATGTGAAAAGACCTGGAGGGCAAGGATCAAACAAAGGTTGTCTTCGTGTTCTTCGTGTTCTTCGTGCTCTTCGTGCTCTTCGTGGTGAAAAAGCCCTTTCCGTCTTTATACCCAAGAAAACAAGGAGAAAAACCATGACCTTCTGGATCGTTCTTCTCGTGCTCGCGCTGGTGCTTCTCGCGCTGGCGGGCTATTTCGTCATGATTTACAACGGCTTCGTGCAGCTGCGCAACGACGCCGACAAGGCCTGGAGCAACATCGACGTGCTGCTCAAGCAGCGCTTCGACGAGCTGCCCAAGCTGATCAAGGTGTGCGAGGGCTACATGCAGCACGAGCAGAAAACCCTCGAGGCGGTCATTCGCGCCCGCGCCATGGTCGGCAGCGCCCGGGGCGATAAAGAGAAGCTCGCAGCCCAGAATTTTCTCAGCGACACCCTGCGCTCCCTGTTCGCCGTCAGCGAGAGTTATCCCGACCTGAAGGCCGATAAAGTCTTTCGCCAGCTCGGCAACCGCATCTCCGAACACGAGGACCAGATCGCCGACCGCCGCGAGTTTTTCAATGAGTCGGTCAACCTCTACAACATCCGCCTCGACCAGTTCCCCGACCTGCTGATCGCGCGCCCGTGCAACTTCACCCGCCGCGCTCTGTGGCAGACCGATCCGGCCCACCGCCAGGACGTCGCGGTGAGCTTTCAGCACCTGGGGGCCTGACCGGCAAACAGCCCACGCAGGCGACCCGCGTGGGCTGTTTGTTTAAGTGAACGGATGGAAGACGGGCGATCAGCCGACCGGGGTGATGCGAATTTCCACCCGACGGTTGAGTTGACGACCGTATTCGCTGCTGTTGTCGGCAATCGGCTTACTTTCGCCGTAACCGACGGTGGTCATGCGCGCGGCACTGACCCCCTGGGCGACCAGGGCATTCTTGACCGCGTCGGCGCGCTGCTGGGAGAGCTGCAGGTTGTACTGCTCGCTGCCGGTGCTGTCGGTGTGCCCGGAGATCATGAGGGTGGTCTGGGGATACTGGTTGAGCACGTTGGCCACCCGGTTGATCTCGTCGTAGGCGCCGGGCTTGAGCGTCGAGGAATTGACGTCGAACATGACGTCCGACTTGAAGGTCAGGGCGATGGTGTTGGCATTGCGCTGCACGCTGGCCCCTTCGACTCCCGCCACCGCCTGATTCAGGGCGGCTTCCTGCTGCTCCATGTAGCGACCGATGCCGCCGCCGGCCAGACCGCCGACCACTGCGCCGATGCCGGCGCCGATCAGGGTCGATTCGGTGTTGCGCCCGATCGCCTGGCCAAGCCCCGCACCCGCCGCGGCGCCGACCCCGGTCCCGATGGCCGCACCCTGCTGGGTCTTGGTCGGGGGCTGGGCGCAACCGGCCGCAATCAGGGTACCAACCATCAATGAAACCAGAACTTTCCTCATGTTGTCCTCCATTGTTGTTGAAGTGGCTGTCTGTACTCATACATTATACGCCGCCCAATTCCCAGCGCAAAGGTTGGCGCCCGACATGCCACCCGATGTCCGGCCACATCGGGCTCGGACAAATCGGACGGCCAGGCGCCTGGCCGCTTGAAAAGAGCCGGCGGGGCGTGGTAAATTTGCCATTTTCCAGACAAAATTCCCGACAGGAGTATTTCGATGAAGATGACCCGCGAGCAAGTGGAAAACGTGGCCAGGCTGGCCCGTCTGGCCCTGCCCGCCGACGAAATCGACCGGCTCACCGGCGAGATGGACGGCATTCTCGGCTACGTCGACAAGCTCGACCAACTCGATACCGCAGGGATCGTCCCCACCGCCCACGCCGTTCCGGCGGAAAACGCGCTGCGCGAGGACAGGGTCAAGCCCTCCATCGGCCTCGACAAGGCCCTGCAGAACGCCCCGGCCGCCGCCAACGGCTGTTTCAAGGTCCCGCGCGTCATCGAATAGACCACGCCACAACCACCCTTTTCCATTTGCCTGATAGCGGAGCACGCATGAACTGGACCGAACTGACGCTGCGCCAGCTGCAGCAAAAACTCACGGCCGCAGAGGTCTCCTCGGTGGAACTGACCCGGGCCTTTTTCGAACGCATCGCCGCCACCGACGAGCGGATCAACGCCTTCATCACCCGCTGCGAGCCGCAGGCCCTGACGGCCGCCGCGGAGGCCGACCGGCGCATCGCCGCCGGCGCGGGGGGGCCGCTGACCGGCATTCCGGTCGCGGTCAAGGACATCTTCAACACCGAGGGGGTGCTCACCACCTGCGCCTCGAAGATTCTCGCCAACTACGTCGCTCCTTACGATGCCACGGCGGTGGCGCGCCTCAAGGCGGCCGGGGCGGTGATCGTCGGCAAGCTCAACATGGACGAATTCGCCATGGGCAGCTCCAACGAAAATTCGGCCTGGGGCCCGGTGAAAAATCCGTGGAACCTCGACTGCGTTCCCGGCGGCTCTTCCGGCGGCTCGGCGGCCGCGGTGGCCGCCCGCCAGGCGGTGGCGACGCTCGGCACCGACACCGGCGGCTCGATCCGCCAGCCCGCCTCCCACTGCGGGGTGGTCGGGCTCAAGCCGACCTACGGCCGGGTCAGCCGCTACGGAGTGATCGCCTATGCCTCGTCCCTCGACCAGGTCGGCCCCCTGGCGCGCACCGTCGCAGACTGCGCCATCATGCTCGGCGCGGTCGCGGGCTACGACCCGCAGGACTCGACATCGATCGACGTGCCGGTCCCCGACTATCCCGCCACCCTCGCCGGCGGGGTGAAGGGCCTTAAAATCGGCCTGCCCAAAGAGTACTTCATCGAGGGACTCGACCCCGACGTCAAAAAGGCCATGGATGAGGCCATCGCCACCTACCGCGACCTCGGCGCCGAATTCGTCGAGGTGAGCCTGCCCCATACCGACTACGCGGTGGCCTGCTACTACCTGATCGCCACCGCCGAGGCGTCGAGCAACCTCGCCCGCTACGACGGCGTGCGCTACGGGGTAAGGGCCGAGGAGGCCGCCAACCTCATCGACATGTACATGCAGACCCGCGCCCGGGGGTTCGGCGCCGAGGTCAAGCGCCGCATCATGCTCGGCACCTATGCCCTCTCCTCGGGCTACTACGATGCCTACTACCTCAAGGCGCAGAAGGTGCGCACCCTGATCCGCCAGGATTTCCTCGACGCCTTCGAGAAATGCGACCTGATTCTCACCCCGGTGGCGCCGACCCCGGCCTTCCGCATCGCCGAGAAGACCGACGACCCGCTCAAGATGTACCTGTCGGACATCTTTACCATTCCGGTCAACCTCGCCGGCACCTGCGGCCTGTCGCTCCCCTGCGGCTTTTCCGCGGACGGGCTTCCCATCGGCCTGCAGCTGGTGGGCCAGCCCTTCGGCGAGGAAGCGCTGCTGCGCGCCGGCCACGCCTTCGAGCAGGCCAGCGACTGGCACAAAAAGACGGCACCGCTGTGAAAACGGAGATGGGATATGAACCTAATACCTTTTAACGAAGAGGCGCAGAGGCGGGAGAGAGGAAAACCTTGAGGTTTGTAGTTAATATTTTCTCTCCGCCCTCTCCTTCTCTCCGCCTCCGCGTTAAAGCCTTGCGGTTCTGATCGCGATATTTACATCAGGGAATCTGCCATGACTTCGAAATACGAAACCGTCATCGGGCTGGAAGTGCACGTCCAGCTCACCACCGCCACCAAGATCTTCTGCGGCTGCGCCACCCGCTTCGGCGCCGATCCCAACACCCAGACCTGTCCGGTGTGCCTGGGGCTTCCCGGAGCGCTGCCGGTACTGAACCGCAAGGCGGTCGATTTCGCCATCCTTGCCGGGCTCGCCACCAACTGCCGGATCGCGCCGCGCTCGATCTTTGCCCGCAAGAACTACTTCTACCCCGATCTGCCCAAGGGCTACCAGATCAGCCAGTTCGAGCTGCCGATCTGCGAGCATGGCTGGCTCGATATCGAGACCGAAGCAAGCGGTGCGAAAAGGATCGGCATCACCCGCATCCACATGGAGGAGGACGCCGGCAAGTCGATGCACGGCGAGACGCCGGAGACCTCCAGCTCGTCCTTCGTCGATCTCAACCGCGCCTGCACTCCGCTGCTCGAAATCGTCTCCGAACCCGACATGCGTTCGGCCGACGAGGCCATCGCCTACCTCAAGAAGCTGCACCAGATCGTGGTCTACCTCGGGGTGTGCGACGGCAACATGGAGCAGGGCTCCTTTCGCTGCGACGCCAACGTCTCGGTGCGCCCCCGCGGCCAGGCGAAATTCGGCACCCGTGCCGAGATCAAGAACATCAACTCCTTCCGCTTTATCAAAGCGGCGATCGAGTACGAGGTCGAACGCCAGATCGAGCTGATCGAAGAAGGCGGCAAGGTGGTCCAGGAAACCCGCCTGTTCGACACCGGCACCGGCATGACCCGCTCCATGCGCGGCAAGGAGGAGGCCCACGACTACCGCTATTTCCCCGACCCCGACCTGGTGCCGCTGGTGGTGGACGCAGCCTGGATCAAGCGCATGGGAGAGCAGATGCCCGAGCTGCCCGAGGCGAGACTGGCCCGCTTCATGGCCGACTACGGCATTCCCCGCTACGACGCCGAAGTGCTCACCGCCGAGCGGGGGCTGGCCGATTACTACGACGCCTGTGTCAAGCTGCACGGCAACGGCAAGGCCTGCGCCAACTGGGTGATGGGCGAGGTGACCCGCGGCCTCAACGACCAGGGGATCGCCATCGAGGCCTGTCCCGTCTCGCCGCAGATGCTCGCCGGCATGCTCAAGCGCATCGACGATGGCACCATCTCGGGCAAAATCGCGAAAAAGGTCTTCGACGAGATGTGGAAAAGCGGCCAGGACGCCGACACCATCATCGCCGAACAGGGGCTCAAGCAGGTCACCGACACCGGCGCCATCGAGAAGATCGTCGACGAGATCATCGCCGCCAACCCCGAGCAGGTCGAGGAGTTCCGCGGCGGCAAGGACAAGGTGCTCGGCTTCTTCGTCGGCCAGGTGATGAAGGCCAGCAAGGGCAAGGCCAACCCCGGCATGGTCAACGAGCTGCTCAGAAAAAAGCTTCAGAGCTGAATTGATTTTAACGGAGAGAGGGAGAGGGGGAGAGACGGAGAGGGATTATTGATGTCAAAAACCTCGATTTCTCTCCGCCCTCTCCTCCTCAGCGCCTCTCCGTTAGAGCCTTTTCAATACGCACGAAAAAGGATATCCCATGTCCATCAAACCGATCGTATTCAAGAACGACACCCTGCTGATGATCGACCAGCGGGTCCTGCCGACCGAGGAAGTCTGGCTCGCATACCGCGACTACCGCAGCGTCGCCGAAGCGATCCGGACCATGGTGGTGCGCGGCGCCCCGGCGATCGGGGTGGCCGCCGCCTACGGCGCGGCCTTCGGCGCCCGCGAAATCGAAGCCGATGATTTCGCCGCCTTCTGGCCCCGCTTCGAGGAGGTCTGCCAGCTGCTGGCCGAAACCCGCCCCACCGCGGTGAACCTGTTCTGGGCCCTGGAGCGGATGAAGACCTTCGCCCTCGCCCACCAGGAGCTGGCCCTGGCCGAGCTCAAGAACCGGCTGCTCGCCGAAGCCCACGAGATCGCCGCCGAGGATGAGCGGATCAATCGCACCATGGGCAAAAACGGCGCGGCGCTCATCCCCGACCAGGCCCGCATCCTCACCCACTGCAACGCCGGCGCCCTGGCCACCGGCGGCTACGGTACCGCCCTCGGGGTGATCCGCGCCGCCACCGAGGCGGGCAAGCAGGTGATGGTCTACGCCGACGAGACCCGCCCCTTTCTGCAGGGTTCGCGCCTCACCGCCTGGGAGCTGATGAAAGACCAGATTCCGGTCACCCTGATCTGCGACAACATGGCCGGCTACATCATGAACCAGGGCGAGATCGACTGCGTCATCGTCGGCGCCGACCGCATCGCCGCCAACGGCGACACCGCCAACAAGATCGGCACCTACACCGTGGCGGTGCTGGCGAAAGAGCACGGCATCCCCTTCTACGTGGCGGCGCCGATCTCCACCATCGACCTGAAGATTGCCGACGGCAGCCTGATTCCCATCGAGGAGCGCAGCGCCCGCGAAGTCACCCACGTCGGCGACCGGCAGCTGGCCCCCAATGCCATCGGCGTGCGCAACCCCGCTTTCGACGTGACCCCGGCGCGCCTGATCAGCGCCATCATCACCGAACGCGGCGTGGTGCGGGGCGATTTCCGCAAAGGGCTCAAGGACCTGGTCGACAAAGGATAATTCATGACCTCCCCCCTGCTTCAGGATGCCGCCGATCTCTGCCTGGCGGGTGACGAACCGGGCCTCGCCGACCTTCTGGGCGAACTCGGCTACCGGCAGCCGCGGCGCAGCGCCACCAACCTGGTGCTGATCCGCGACCAGCTCAATGACGGCGAACTCTTGCCGACGCTGATGGCCGACGCCCTCGTCGCCGCCAATCCCGACGACGCCCTCAACTTTCTCGAGCGCCTCGGCAACGGCGCGGCCGGCGAAGATCTGCGAGCGGTGATGCGCTCCACCGAATCCCGCCGACGGCTGCTCACCATCCTCGGCGCCTCCCCCTTTCTCGCCGGCATCCTCTGTCGCGACGAGCACTACCTGCGTCGCCTGCTGGTGGAGAAAGACCTGCTGCGGGGCAAGGTCGGCAAGGAGATGGTGGCCGAGCTGCGCCAGCTCGTTGCCGACGGCGCCGATTTCACCCTGCTGCAGCAGGAGCTGCGGCGCTACAAACGGCGCGAGATTCTGCGTATCGGCGGCCGCGACCTGTGCGGTCTGGCCGACCTGGTCGAGACCACCGCGGCGCTCTCCGACCTGGCCGGCGCCTGCCTGCACCGCGCCATCGAAATCTGCGACCAACTGCTACAGTCCGAATTCGGCGCCCCGCAGGTCACGGCAGAGGAAGGCAAACCGCCCGTGCCGTCCGAATTCTGCGTGCTCGGCATGGGCAAGTTCGGTGGGCGCGAACTCAACTTCTCCTCCGACATCGACCTGATTTATCTCTATGCCTCCGAGCGCGGCGAGACCGCAGGCCTCGACGACGGCCGCGGCGGTCGCAAGAACCGCATCGGCCTGCACCAGTACTATGTGAAAATGGCCGAAATGGTCACCCGCGCCATCGGCCAGGTCACCGAGGACGGTTTCGTCTTTCGCGTCGACTGCAACCTGCGCCCCGAGGGGAGCCGCGGCGAAATGGCCATTTCCCAGCGCGGCGCCGAGGTCTACTACGAGAGCTGGGGGCAGAGCTGGGAGCGGGCGGCGATGCTCAAGGCGCGCCCGGTGGCCGGCTCCATCGCCCTCGGCAAGCGGGTGCTCGGCGCCCTCGCCCCTTTCATCTACCGGCGCTATCTCGACTACGGCATGGTCGAGGACATCAAGTCGATGAAGCAGAGGATCGACCGCAACCTGGCCCGCGAGAGCGAAGAAGAGCTCAATCTCAAGCTCGGCCGCGGCGGCATCCGCGAGATCGAATTCTTCGTGCAGGCGCTGCAGCTGATCTATGCCGGCAAAAACCCGCACCTGCGCGAACGCAACACCCTCAAGGCCCTGGAGCTGCTGCGCAAGGAAGGGCTGATCAAGGCCGAGGACGAGGCGACACTGCGCGAGGCCTATGTTTTTCTGCGCAACACCGAGCACCGCATCCAGGTGGTGCAGGAGCGCCAGACCCACAGCCTGCCGAAGAAACCGGACGAACTGCTGCAGCTCGCGCGCCGCTGCGGACTGGCCGACAGCGAGAGCTTTCAGCAGACGCTCGCGCGCCATCGCGCGGGGGTGCAGGCGATCTACCGCGATCTCTTCTTCACCAGCGAAGAGAAGATCAAGGAAGAGGTTCGCCCCGAAATCGGCTTTCTCTTCGATCCCAACGCCGAGCCCGACCTGGTCAAGGACCTGCTGGAGGAGAAGGGCTTCAAGAATATCGAAGGGGCCTACGAGAGCCTGCTGGTCCTGCGCGACGGCGGGCCCCGCTCGTTTCTCACCGAGCGGGCGCGGCGCATGCTCGAACGCATCGCCCCGCTGCTGCTGCAGGAGGTGGTCGATTCGCCCGAGCCGGAGATGGCGCTGCTCAATCTCGAGCGCTTTCTCTCGGCCCTGCGCGCCCGCTACACCTTTTTCGCGCTGCTGGCCGAAAACCGCGAAATCATCAAGCTGCTGGTCAACCTGTTCGGCACCAGCCAGTTCATGTCGCGCATTTTCATCCAGCATCCGGAGATTCTCGATTCGCTGGTGTCGCGCCATTACGCCGTCATCATCAAGCGCAAGGACGACCTGCGCAAAGACCTTGAGGACCACCTCGGGCGGGCCGGCAATTACGAAGAGCAGCTCGAGGCGCTGCGCCGTTTCCGCAACGAGGAATTTCTGCGCATCGCCCTGCACGATCTCTCGGGCAAGCTCAGCCAGGCCGAGGGAACCGAGCAGCTCTCGCTGCTGGCCGAGGTCTGCCTGGAGCAGGCGGTGGCGATCGCCCGCGCGGAACTGCTGCCGCGCTTCGGCATCCCCATCTGTGGCCAGGACGACGAGGCCCACGAGGCGGCCTTCGCCATCGTCGGCATGGGCAAGCTCGGCGGACGCGAGTTGACTTATCACTCCGATCTCGACATTATCTTTATCTACGAGGCCGAAGGGCACAACCAGCCGGCGGCGGAGACCGAAGCGGAGCGCTTCCGCGAACTGAGCAACCACGAATATTTCTCGCGCCTGGCGCAGCGCATCATTTCGATCCTGACCCTGCAGACGCGCGAAGGCTACGTCTACAAAATCGACACCCGCCTGCGCCCCTCGGGCAACCAGGGACCGCTGGTCACGAGTCTGACCGCCTACCAGCGCTACCATCAGTCGGATGCCGCCCTGTGGGAGCGCCAGGCCCTGACCAAGGCCCGGGCGGTCACCGGAGCGGCGGTCTTCGTCGCTCGCATCGACGAGATCAACCAGCGCCAGGTCTACGAATTGCCGGTCCCGCAGGAATTGCGGGCGGAGATCTATCGCCTGCGCGGGCGGATGGAAACCGAAATCGCCCGGGAGGACGCCGCGCACTTCAACATCAAGACCGGCCGCGGCGGCATGGTCGACGTGGAGTTCATCGCCCAGTACCTGCAACTTCTCCACGGCGGCTCGAATCCCCAGCTGCGGGTGCCCAACACCATGGAACTGCTGGCGGCCCTCGAACGCGCCAAGGTCCTTTCCTCCCAGGATGCCACGGTGCTGGGCGACGGCTACGCGTTCCTGCGCCGCCTCGAGAACAAGCTGCGCCTGGTGCACGACCAGTCGATCAACGACCTCTGCGGCGAGCGCTCCTACCTGGTCAAACTGGCCCGCCGCCTCGGTTATCCCGATCGTCCGCGACGGGCGGACCAGGCGTTTCTCGAAGACTATCGGCGCACCACCGAAGAGATCCGCGCGATCTTTCAGCGCATTCTCGGACCGGGCGAGGAGTAGGCTGTACGATTTCGGCAAAGAATGACGGGCACCGTTGGGCCACAGAGGGGAGAGTCTATGGGCACGGCCAAGAAAATTCTGGTGATCGACGACGACCAGGGCATCTGCCGCTTTCTGTCGCGCTCGCTGCAGTTGCGCGGGTACGGCGTCGACGCCTTCAGCAATCCCGACGAGGGGGTCGATCGGCTGCTGCACGAGGAATACCACCTCGCCCTGATCGACATTCAGATGCCCGGCTGGTCGGGCCTGCAGGCCTGCACGGCCCTGCGCGGCCACACGTCCACCCGGTCGCTGCCGGTGATCCTGATGACCGCTTTCTACCAGGACCCGCAGGACATCCAGCTGGCCAAGACCAAGGCGGGGGCCACCGCCCTGCTGCTCAAACCCTTCACCCTCGACGATCTGTTCGTCAAAATCGAGGCGCTCATCGGCCCCGCGCACAAGCCGCCTGCAACCGACCACGCCCAGATCGAGGGCACCCTGGCCCGCACTTCGCTCCCCAACCTGCTGCACAATCTCTACACCCTCAAGGCCACCGGCCTGCTCCATCTCGAGCGCGACGAGGTGCGCAAGGTGGTGTACTGCCAGAACGGCTACCCGATTTTCGTGCGCTCCAACCTGGTGCGGGAATGCCTGGGCAAGATGCTGGTGCGCGACCGCGCCATCAGCACCGAGGCCTGCGAACTGTCCCTCGCGAAAATGAAGGAATCGGGGCGGATGCAGGGCACGGTGCTGATGGAACTGGGCCTGCTCTCCCCCCACCAGTTGCACGACGCCCTGCGCCGGCAGGTGACGGAAAAGCTGATCGAGGTCTTCGCCTGGAACGAGGGTAACTTTCGTTTCCTGCCCGCAGCCAAGTTCAAAGCGGGCATCACCACCATCGAGCTGTCGCCGGCCGCCCTGATTCTGCAGGGGGTGCAGCGCTACTGGACCGCGGTCAGGATCGACGCCTTTCTCGAACCTTTTCTCGAGCGCTACCTGACCCCCATCGCCAACCCCCATTTTCGTTTCCAGAACATGGAACTCTCTCATCGACAGGCCGATCTGCTCGCCGAGATCAAAGGCAGCCTCACCACCAACGACCTCCTTGAACGCCATGCCCTGGCCCGCAACGAGGTCAGCCAGTTGCTGACGGCCCTGATCATGTCGCGCATGATCGAGCCGGTGGCGAAACCGACCCGCGACAAAGCGATCGAACCGGGCGCGGCCCCCTCCCCCAGGACGACCGGGCGGCTGCGGGAAACGATCCTGACCGACTACGGCCGCATGAGCCGGCAGGACCACTTCGCCCTGCTCGGCATCGGCCGCGACGCCAGCTCCGAGGACATCCGCCGCAGCTACTTCAATCTGGCCAAGCGCTACCACCCTGACCGTTTCGTGCACGACCACCTCTCCGCCGATCTGCAGGAAAAAATGCAGACCATCTTCCACCAGCTCAACCAGGCCTACGAAACCCTGAGCGACCCGGTCAGGCGCCACGCCTACCTCAAGCAGCTCGACCACAAGGGCACCGAACAGAGCCGGGAGGCGGCGGAAAATCTGCTGCAGGCCGAAGTCGCCTTCCGCAAGGGGCAGATCCTGGTGCGCAAAGGCGATTTCGCCGGCGCCCTGAGCTTTCTCAAGCCGGCGCTCAAAATCAGCCCGCAGGAACCCGAGTACCTGACCACCTGCGCCTGGGCACTGCACCGCGCCCACCCCGGCGACAAGAGTGCCGCCGCCGAGGCGCGCGAGATGCTGCTGCAATCGGCCGACATCAACCCCGGGCTCGACCTCACCCACCTCTATCTCGGCTACCTGTTGCGCGAGGATGGTCGGGACAATGAAGCCGAGCGCCGTTTCGAGATGGCGGTCATGAGCAACCCCGACTGCACCGAGGCCCTGCGCGAGCTGCGTCTGATTCAGCTGCGGCGGGAAAACGCCGCGCCAACCGATGGCCTGCTGCGGCGCTGGTTTCGCAAGGAAAAAAATTCGCCCTGATGCGGCAGGATGACGAAACAAGGAATAAAAAAAAGCCGACCCGGCTATCCGGGTCGGCTTTTTTCATGGGTTCGGGTCGGGCTTTTTCGGCACCGGCGGCAGAAATTCGTGAAAATCGATGACGATGGCGGTGCAATCGTCATCGGGCGGGTTCGAGGCCCCGAACTTGTGCAGTTCGGAAAAAACATGATCGAGAAACTCGAGATAGTTGAGATCGCTGGTCATCAGCAGCTGGCTCAGGCGCCGCAATCCGAACAGGGTCTTTTCCCGGTTGGCCGCCTCGCTGATGCCGTCGGTGTAAAGCAATAAGCGATCGTTCTGCTCGAAGCGAAAGGTGCGCAACTCGATCTCGGGATGATCGAAGAACCCGACCGGCGGTCCGGTGGAATTGAGGGTGAAGAGGCGATCTTCGCGCCGCACCATGGGCGGCAGGTGACCGCAGTTGACGTAGTGCATCTCCAGGGTCTCGGGGTGGATGGCGCCGCAGAACAGGGTCGAGGAGAAGAAATGATCGTAGATCTGGGATCGCCTGGCAAAGGATTGCAGAAAGCCGTTGGCCTCGGTCACCATCTCGAGGGGATCGCAGTGCTTGAGGCAGGAGCGGTGGATGAACCCGTAGAGCAGCGACATCACCACCGAAGCGTGCAGCCCGTGGCCGGTGACGTCGCCGAGAATCACCGCCTGGCAGCCGTCGGGCATGGTCAGAAAGTCGAAATAATCGCCCCCCAGCCCATGGGCCATACGGTTCTTGACCCCGAAACAGCACCAGTGGCAACTGGGTGAGCTCTTGGGAAAAAGCAGCTGTTGCACGTGCCGGGCCAGGGTGATTTCGAATTCACCACCGCAGTCACACTTCATGAAACATCCCCCACTATGGCAGTCTCCCTATTTTACGGGGCCCGGGAAAAATGTCCACCAACAGTTCCCGGGCCACCCTGATCGGACCCGGAAACGCCTTTAGAATTCCTTTAACTGTTTGTCGAGCAGGTGCCGGGGCTGGACGTTGCCCAGCGCCGTGAGAACGCTCCGGCGGATGTGCGGATTGTCCGCGGCCAGTTCGCGGACCAGCGCCTTCATGCGCTTGCGCTTCTGGTCGACCACCCCGCACACCGGGCAGGCGCAGCATACGATGGGCATCTTGCTGCGGGCGGCGAAGGTGATGATGTCCTGCTCCGCGACATAGACCAGGGGGCGGATCACGGTGTGGCGGCCGTTGTCGGCCAGCAGCTTGGGGCTCATCGCCGCCAGGCGACCGATGTAGAACTGGTTGAGCAGCAGCGTCTCGACGAAATCGTCGAGGTGATGACCGAGGGCGATCTTGTTGCAGCCGAGTTCGTCGGCCAGGGTATAGAGCACTCCGCGCCGCAGGCGGGCGCAGAAGGCGCAGTAGGAGGTGCCGGGGCGGCGCTTCTCTTCGATGATGCGGTAGCTGTCGGTGCTCTGCATGCGGTGGGCGAAGTTGTGCTCCCGCAGGTGCGCTGCGACCACGTCCTTGCGGTAGCCGGGAAAGCCGGCATCGACATTGACCGCCACCAGCTCGTATTTGACCGGGGACTTGCGCCGCAGCGCCTCGAGGACGTGGAGCAGGGTGTAGGAGTCCTTGCCCCCCGACACCCCGACGGCGATGCGATCGCCCTCCTCGATGAGGTTGAAATCGCCGATGGCGCGGCCGACGGCCCGAGTGATCTTGCAAAACAGCGGATCGGTGCTGAAGGACAAGGACAATGCTCCCCGAAATCAATGGCTTGGGGGACTTTTTAAGGGATTTTGGCGCAGAAAGCAAGCCCTTTGCCTCAACCCGCCCCCCCTTGGCGGGCGGAACGGCCTCAGGAAAAAATGGCGGCGACCCGCTCGGCCTGGGCCTGCATCGCAGCGTGGTCCGGCTCTTCATCCGGAAAAACCGCGCCGGCGGCGACATAGTCGGCATATTCGCGCAGCGACCGGCGGATGGGGTCGTTGAAGCCGAGCTTGTCCAGGACGGCTTCGGCCTCGCGCAAGCGAGCCGAAAAATCGTAGCTGCCCTGCGCCTGCTGCTGGGCGAGCAGTTCGCGATGAAACAGATGGAGATGGCATTTGAGCATGTTGAACAGGCTCTCGCCCATTTCGTCGCGGGCGTGGAGCCCATCTTCGAGTGCCCTGATGATGTGCAGATCGTTGATGCGACTGCCGGATATACCGGCAGTCGCCACCTGATAGAAGATGTAGAGGGGGGTCAGTCCGAGCACCTTGATCTCCGCTTTTTCCAGTTCCATCGGGTCAAATCTCCTGAATCCTTATTTATTGGCGACTTGTGCGCCCCCGCAGCCGCAGGGCGCACCCGGATCTCCTGCCGGATTAAAAAGCAAGGCGTGTGCCGTTCGCCTCTCCCGCCCAGGCAAGGGGGGTAAAGATTTGACAAAAGCTCCGTATACGGGGTATCACAGGGAGATTTTTTCAACCCGGCTTACCGAAGAGGAGAACTTCATGATTCGTGCAGACCAGGGAGACACGGTCAAGGTCCGCTACACCGGACGCCTCAGCGACGGCACCGTGTTCGATGCCTCGCCGGAGGATCGCCCACTGCATTTCATCATCGGCCAGGGCGAGGTGATCGCGGGCTTCGACCAGGCGGTGGTCGGCATGTATCAGGGGGGCAAAAAAACGGTGACCGTCGCCCCCCAGCAGGCTTACGGGCCCCATCGCGAAGATCTGGTGGAAGAGGTCGAGCGCGCCCTGCTGCCCGCCGGCCTCGATCTGCAGGTGGGTCGCCAACTCGAAGTGACCCCGGAAAAGGGCGAGAACTTTGTGGTGATGGTCACCGCACTGAACGACGACACCGTCACCCTCGACGGCAACCACCCCCTGGCCGGACGCGAACTGACCTTCGAGATCGAGGTGCTCGAGGTGAAAAAATCCCCGAAACCCGCGGCCGCTCCCCCGATTCAGTAAGGGGAATTTTTCCCGATTGACACGGAAGCGGCTACGGCCTTAATATCGCCTTCCAGATTCATGACCCCGCAGGTTTCACTTCGGTGTCACCGTCCCGGGAATCTGCTTGCTGGCCGCCTGCAGGCGGCCGCTGAAAACCGACTGGCATCAGTCATGCCCCTCGCATCAGGCGAGGGGTTTTGTCGTTTGGGGTGAAATTTACCGCTCGCATCGCCAACCTGGGAGTTACAGACAAAAACGTATGCGCAAATCGACTGTCGCGATCATCCTCATCGTCATTCTGTCCAATCTCCTGCTGTGGGCCGCCTGCAACCGCCCCCAGCTCCCCCGCCCATTCACGGGAAACATCCACGGCGTCTCCTACAGCCCCTTCCAGAAGGGGCAGGACCCCTTCGCCAGGACCTATCCCAACCCCGCCGAGATCGACGGCGACCTGGGCCTGCTCGAGGGCTGGGTGCGGGAAGTGCGCACCTATTCCTCGACCGAGGGCAGCGAGGCGATACCGGCCCTCGCCCGGGCTCACGGCCTCAAAGTCACCGCCGGCGCCTGGCTCGACCGCCGCGGCGCCAACAACGAGATCGAAGTCGCCAACCTGATCGCCAACGCCAACGGCTGCGACAACGTCGCGCGGGTCATCGTCGGCAACGAAGCGGTACTGCGCGCCGACCTGAGTCCGGCGCAACTGGCCGATTACCTGCGCCGGGTGCGGGCCGCGGTGGGGGTGCCGGTAAGCACCGCCGAGCCCTGGCATGTCTGGCTCAAGCACCCTGAACTGGCGCAGGAGGTCGACTTCATCACCATCCATCTGCTCCCCTACTGGGAGGGCATCCACGAGGACCGGGCGGTGACCTGGGCGCTCGACAGTTTGCGCCGGGTGCAGCAGGCCTTTCCCGACAAGCCGGTGCTGATCGGCGAGGTCGGCTGGCCCAGCGGCGGCATCCGCTTCGAGGAGGCGAAGCCCTCCCTCGTCGGCCAGGCGCGCTTCGTGCGTGAATTTCTCAATGCCGCGGCCAACCGCGGTCTCGAATACTTCGTGATGGAAGCCTTCGACCAGCCGTGGAAGAAGCGGGCCGAAGGGGTTGCCGGCATGCACTGGGGCCTGTTCGACGCGGAGCGCCGCCCCAAATTCTCCCTGACCGGCGCGGTGACCGAAGTGCGCCACTGGCAGCTCCAGCCCCTGCTCGCCTCTCTGCTCGCCCTCGGGCCCATCGTGGTCTTCCTGCGCCATTGGGGGCGCCTGCGCCGCCGCGGCAAACTCTTTTTCGCCGCCCTGGTGCAGGGGGTGACCTCGCTGCTGATCTGGACCGCCGCGGTTCCCTTCACCACCGACATGACCACTGCCGGCCTGGTGATCTGGGGGCTGCTCCTGCCGGCCCAGGCGGCGCTGTTGCTGGTGGTTCTGAGCAACGGCCTGGAGATGGCCGAGGTTCTCTGGATCGAGAAATGGAAGCGCCATTTCCGCCCCCAGCCGCCGAGCCGCTATCAAAAACTGCCGCGGGTCTCGATTCATCTGGCGATTCACAACGAGCCGCCGGAACTGGTGCAGAAGACCCTCGACGGCCTTGCCCGCCTCGACTACCCCGACTTCGAAGTGCTGGTCATCGACAACAACACCCCCGATGACGCCGTCTGGCGGCCGGTGGCCACATACTGCCGCCGCCTCGGCCCGCGCTTTCGCTTCTTTCACCTGCCCAACTGGCCCGGCTTCAAGGCGGGGGCGCTCAACTTCGCCCTCTCCCAGACCGATCCCGAAGCCGAGATCGTCGGCGTGATCGACAGCGACTACGTGGTCAGCAGCACCTGGCTGCGCTCGCTGGTCCCCCACTTCGCGCGGCCCGAAGTCGGCTTCGTCCAGGCCCCCCAGGACAACCGCGAGTGGCAGGGCGACCTGTTCAAGACCATGATCAACTGGGAATACAACGGCTTTTTCCAGATCGGCATGGTGCACCGCAACGAGCGCAACGCCATCATCCAGCACGGCACCATGACCCTGGTGCGGCGCGCGGCGCTGCAGGGACTCGGCGGCTGGAGCGAGTGGTGCATCTGCGAAGACGCCGAACTCGGCCTGCGCCTGTTCAGCCGGGGGTACGAATCGGTCTACGTCAACTTCAACTGCGGCGAGGGGATCACCCCCTTCACCTTCGCCGGCTACAAGGGGCAGCGCTTCCGCTGGACCTACGGCGCGGTGCAGATCCTGCGACGCCACTGGCGGCTGCTGCTCCCCTGGAAACAGACCGGCCTGAGCGCCGGCCAGAAGTTTCATTTCGCCACCGGCTGGTTCCCCTGGTTCGCCGACGCCCTGCACCTGCTTTTCACCTTCGCCGGGGTATTCTGGACCATCGGCCTGCTGGCGGCGCCGAAATATTTCGAATTCCCCCTGGCGACTTTCCTGGTGCCGACCCTCGGCCTGTTCCTGTTCAAGATCGGCCACGCCCTGATTCTCTACCGCGCCCGGGTCGACTGCACCTTCTGGCAAAGCGTGGGCGCGGCCATCGCCGGCATGGGCCTGACCCACGTTATCGCCCGCGCCGTGTTCAAGGGGATATTCTTCGCCAACGAACCGTTCCTGCGCACCCCCAAGGGGGAAAACAAACCGGCCTGGATCAAAGGGGTGCTGATGGCCTGGGAGGAGACCCAGATCTTCCTCCTGCTGTGGCTGTGCGCCCTGCTGACCTGGTGGCGCTTCGGCCTCTCCTCTCCCGAAGCCCTGCTGTGGGGGCTGCTGCTGGCGGTCCAGGCCCTGCCCTACGGGGCGGCGCTGGCGACCTCGCTGGCCAACTGCGCGCCGCGGGCGCATCTCTATCTGCCGCAGCTGGGGAGCGTCCTGCCGCGCTGGCGCTCCGGCATGCTGCGCTGGCTCGGCCTGTCGCCCCGGCGCACCGGGGCCGGCTGATTTTCTCCAGCCGCTGAAAACAACCGAGCCCCCAGGCGACCACGCCTGGGGGCTCTTTTTTTGCGGCTCGTCAGCAGAATCTGTGG
>NPIF01001501.1_pt1 | contig 19472 bp, 13 predicted proteins | sample 8637461 | NCBI WGS metagenome assembly NPIF01 (sample SAMN07420641, study PRJNA396082) | bioreactor metagenome | isolation source: sample BR12 brine-fed electro-methanogenic bioreactor BR | place: Japan: Kochi | collected 2016-12-09
CCGAGCGACCGGAGTACGAGAGCGCGACCTGGAACACCATGCCGGTGTTCGCGGCGGTCTCGCGGCGGGCGCGTTCGAGCGACTCCTGGACCGTGGGCGGCAGCTCGTCGAGCCGCCCGACCGGCTCGAAGCGCACGTTCTTCTCGGTCAGCGTGGGAAGCTCGCTCTCGATGTACTCCTTGAGCAGCTTCATCAGGGTGCCGACCTCGGCTTCGGGGCGCTTCCAGTTCTCGCGGCTGAAGGCGTACAGCGTGAGGGCCTCGAGCCCGAGGCGGGCCGAGGTCTCGAGCGCCTCCCTGACCGAGGTGATGCCGGCGCGATGCCCGGCGACGCGCGGGAGCCCGCGCTTCTTCGCCCAGCGCCCGTTCCCGTCCATGATGATGGCGACGTGCCGAGGCAGACGGCGGAAGTCGAGCTTGCCGAGCAGCTCACTCTCCCGCTGCGAGCGTTCGGAACGCTTCTTGCTCGTTCGACCTGCCATCACCACTGGACTCCTGGGACCGGCGCGCCCGACGTCGCGGGGCGGAATCTACCACTCTGCTCCCGATTATGCATGGACCGAGGAGTCCGAGGATCAGGGAATCGAGAAGCGCTCCGGGAAATGGGCGCGAACGAGGCAGAGGCCACGCGCAGGCGCCGTCATCCCCGCCGCGGAGCGCGACTCGGCCGCGAGGATCGCGGCGGCGTCGCTGGCCGGTCGACGGCCGAGCCCCACCTCGGCGAGCATCCCGACGATGTTGCGCACCATGCGGTAGAGGAAGCCGTCGGCTTCGGCCGCGATATCGAGGACGCCGTCGTCGCGTTCGAGCAGCTCGAGCCGCGTCATCGTCCGCACGCTCGTCTTCGACTGCCCCCCCGAGGTCGCGAAGGAGGCGAAGTCGTGCCGGCCGACGAGCGTCGCCGCCGCCTCGCGCATCGCCGCGACGTCGAGCGGGCCGCGCAGATGCCAGGCCCAGCGCGCTTCGAACGGGAGCATCACGGGGCGCCGGACGATCCGGTAGCGATAGAGCTTGCCGATCGCGCTCCGGCACGCGTGAAAATCGGGGGGCATCGGCGCGACGCCGAGCACCCGCACGGACTCGGGCAGGAGTGCCGCCAGGCCTGCCATCAACGTCTCCGCGCTCCGCGGAGTCGGAGGCCGGTACGAGGCGATCTGGCCGAGCGCGTGGACTCCGGCGTCCGTCCGCCCCGAGCCGACGACCGCCGCGCCGCGACCCGGCACGCCGTGGATCTTCGCGAGGGCCTCTTCGATCAGCCCCTGGACGGTTGGGCTCTTCGGCTGGAGTTGCCACCCCGCGAGCTCGGTGCCGTCGTAGGCGATGCGCAGGGCCCAGGGATCGACGCTCTCCCCGTTCACGCGCCGCGACCCGGAGGCGCCAGCACGAGCTCGCCGCGCCGGGTGTCGAGCTTGGCGGTGTAGCCGATCGGCAGCGCCCGCGCCTTGCGCCCGTGCCCGGCCGGGATCCCGGTGATGACCGGCACGCCGAGTGGGGCGAGCGCGTCTTCGAGGATGCGCCGCATCGAGCGCGAAGGCCTCCCGGGCACGGGACGGCATGCGGTGAGCTGGCCGACGGCGACGCCCCGGACACCGTCGAGGAGTCCGGCCTCCCGCGCCTGCCACAAGAGGCGGTCGATGCGGTAGGGCGCCTCCCCCACCTCCTCGAAGAAGAGCACGGCTCCCGAGAGCTTCGGCTGCCACTTCGTCCCCGCCAAGGAGACGAGTACGCTGAGGCAACCTCCGACGAGCGGCCCCTCGGCGCACCCTTCGCCGAGCACGGCCCGCGCCCCGAAGGAGAAGCGCCGCTCCTCGGCCGGCGCGGTGAGCATCTCGAGGAGGTCGCGGCGCACGAAGCGCTCCTCACGCGCGAGGTCGGCGACGAGGGGGGCGTGCCACGCGGCGATGCGCGCGCGCCACAGCGCGAGGTGCAACGCGGTGATGTCCGAGAAGCCGATCAGCCAGCGGGGGTTCTTGCGCAACGCCTTCCAGTCGATGTGCTCGAGCAGCGTCGCCGAGCTCCAGCCGCCGCGGGCCGCCCAGACCGCGTCGATCGACGGGTCCTCGAGGGCCCAGCGGAGGTCCGCGACGCGCTCCTCGATGGTGCCGGCGAGGTCACCGTCTCGGCGCCGGAGCCCCGGAGAGAGGCGAGGCTCGAAGCCCCAGCTCTCGAGACGCGCGAGCCCGGCGTCGAGGGCCTCGGGACGGACGGAGGAGGCGGGCGCGACGATCGCGATGCGGCCCCCCCGCGGCACGGCCGGGGGCACCTTGATGGAAGGACGCGCCATCAGGCTTCCTCCTGGTGCTCGACGACGGTGGCGGCGTGGCGCGGCGGCAGGTCGGCCACGGCCGCTTCGTGGGCCTTCGCGGCGCGCTCGCGAAGCGACGCGTCGGCGAGGAAGTCGAGCCCGGTCAGGGCGAGCGCGCGCGTCGCGCGCAGGGTGTTGCGGTAGGCCGCCGGCGCATTCGCTGCCGCGACGAAGGCTTCGGTGTGGCTGGCCGGAGCGTTGTCCGCGACGGGAAAGACCGGATGGAGCACCGGGATCGCATGCGAGAGCGTGCCGACGTCGAGCGAGCCGACGACCGGCGCCTCCGAGACCTCGGGGAGCGCGGGATCGAGCCCCGCATCCCGCGCGTGGGCCGCGTAGCTCTCGGCGAGCACGGGGCTCGCGACGATCTCGTCGTAGAGGTTGTCGATCGGGAGCACGTCGGCCGTTGCGCCGCGCCGCTTGGCGATCGCGCGCACCGTGCGCTCGAAGCGCGGAAGCACCTCACCCGCGAGCTTCGCCGAGGTCGCCGCGCGCAGCGAGAAGCGCGCCCGTGCGCGCGCCGGGACCACGTTCGGCCTCAGCCCGCCTTCGAGGATGACGCCCGGAATGCGCACCTCTTCGCCGAGCTCGGCGACCAGGCGCTCGCGCGCCGCGAAGAGCTCGAGCATCGCCTCGAGCGCGTTGACGCCCTGCCGCCTCGCCGTGACCGCGTGGGCCGCCGCGCCGGAGAAGACGACCTCGACCGACCAGGACGCGAGAGAGCGGACGAGGGCGGTGTCCCGGGTTCCAGGGTGCGCGATCAGGGCGGCGTCGACGCCTTCGAACGCGTCGCGCACGGCGAGGACGACCTTGCCGCCAATCGTCTCCTCCGCCGGCGCCCCGAAGACGAGGACCCGCGCGCCAAGCTCCTCGCTGACGCGAGAGAGCGCGAGCGCGGCGACGATGGCGCCCGCCGAGATCAGGTTGTGCCCGCCGCCGTGGCCGAGCCCCGGCAGCGCGTCGTACTCGGCGAGGAATGCGACGCCCGGCCCGCCTTCGGGACCGCGCACCGCGCGGAAGGCGGTCGCGAGACCGGCGACGCCGGTCTCGACGCGAAAGCCCTCCTCCTCGAGTTCACCGCTGAGCCGCGTCACGGCGTGGAACTCGCGGCAGCCGAGTTCCGGGTCGCGATGCAGGTCCTCACCGAGTCTGTGGAGCTCTGGAGCGAGGCGGTCGATTTCCGCGACCACGCGCGCGCGGAGTGAGTCGATCGTGGCGCTCGTTGGTGATCGCATGCCCTCTACTCGACCTTTCCGTCCTGCCGCGGCGAGCCGCGGATCGTGCTGGTGCCAGGAGAAGCCGGTCGTAAGCCGGATTCTGTTCCCCTTCCGGGGGAGGATCATTCATCTGGGACGACGGTCACCCGCCGCCTCGAGCAGCCTACCCGGGAGCGACGCGGGCCACGCCATGCTCCCCTATTTGGCCTTGCTCCGCGCGGGGTTTACCGAGCCACCTCGGTCACCCGAGATGCTGGTGGGCTCTTACCCCACCGTTTCACCCTTGCCCGTGCCGCCTCCGAAGAAGCGGCCGTCGGCGGTCTACTCTCTGTTGCACTTTCCGTCGGGTTGCCCCGCCTGGGAGTTACCCAGCGCGCCGCCCTGCGGAGTCCGGACTTTCCTCGACGACCCGGAGGCCGCCGCGATCCTCTCCCCGGCTTCGCCTGGCATGCGGATTCTACATCTTCGGCACTTCCGCGCCGAGCGCGAGCCCCGACCCTCCCTATAATGGCGCCTCACGATAGCCAGCGGAGCACGATCGATGAGCGCCGACTTCAGCCCTTCGTCCAACCGGCGGCCGCCGCGAGTCGGCGATGACGAACTCCGTCTGCCGTGGGACGACCAGGCCGAGCGCGCGCTCCTCGGCGCCGTGCTCCTCGAACCCGGTTCGCTCGACGCGGCCACCGAGCTGATCGTCGCGGACGACTTCCACCGCCCCGCTCATCAGCACATCTTCCGCGCCCTCACCCACCTCGCGACCTCGGGCTCCGCGGTCGACCCGGTCACGCTGCGCCACGAGCTCGAGCGCATGGGGCGCCTCGAGGAGTCCGGCGGCGCCGCCTACCTCGCCAGCTTGATCGAGGGCATGCCCCGCGGCGCCAACGTCAGCTCCTACGCGAAGATCGTGCAGGACCGCTCGCTGCTGCGTTCGCTGATCCGGGTCACCGACGAGCTCCACGGCGAAGCGAGTGAAGGCGCCAAGCCGGCGATCGAGCTGATCGACGACACGGAGCAGCAGCTCTTCAAGCTCTCGGACGCAGGCCGCCGCGGCGGCTTCGTCCCCGTCCAGCAGGTCGCGAACGAGAGCCTGAAGATCCTCGAGGAGCTCTCGGAGCGGCGCGAAGCCATCACCGGAGTCGCCACCGGCTTCAAGAAGTTCGACCGCATGACCTCGGGGCTGCACGCGGGCGACCTCGTCATCATCGCGGCGCGCCCCTCGATGGGAAAGACCGCGCTGACGCTCAACCTCGCCCAGTTCGCGGCGAAGAACGACGCGTCGGTCGGCATCTTCTCGCTCGAGATGTCGGCCGAGCAGCTCTTCCTCCGGATGCTCTCCGCCGAGGGCATGGTGCCGGCTCACAAGCTGCGCACCGGACAGCTCGACGCCGAGGAGTGGGAGCGCGTGATGCAGGCGTTCGAGACGCTGACGCGTTGCCGCCTCTTCATCGACGACACCCCGGGTATCAGCCCGATGGAGCTGCGCGCCAAGGTCCGCAGGCTTCAGAAGAGCGAGGGGCTCGACCTGATCATGGTCGACTACCTCCAGCTCATGCGGATGGGCGAGCGCGTCGAGAGCCGCCAGCAGGAGATCTCCGAGATCAGCCGCTCGCTCAAAGGCGTCGCCAAGGAGCTCAAGGTCCCGCTCGTCGCGCTCAGCCAGCTCTCGAGAGCGCCGGATCAGCGGATCGGCGATCACCGCCCGCAGCTCTCGGACCTCAGAGAGTCCGGCGCCATCGAGCAGGACGCCGACGTCGTCTGTTTCATCTTCCGGCCCGAGGTCTACGAGAAGGACCCCGAGAAGGTCGCGGAGAACGAGCTCGAAGGAAAGGCCGAGCTCATCGTCGCCAAGCAGCGAAACGGCCCGACCGGCACTGTCCCCCTCTTCTTCGTCAAGCAGTACACGCTCTTCCAAAACCGAGAAGAGGACTTCTGAGTTACGCCGGGGGCATCGCGCCCCCAACGGGGGCGCGATGCCCCCGCCTCCACTCAGAATCGGGGACAGTCACCTCCTGGAAACGAAGCCCCCTCCCGCGAAAGCAGGAGGTGACTGTCCCCAGCAGGAAGCGCAAACGCCAACAAACTAGAACCAGAAGTCACCGGGGAAGCGCCCGGATCGGTAGCACCGTCCGCCCGGATCGGTAGCACCGTCCGCCCGGATCGGTAGCACCGTCCGCCCGGAACGGTCACCCCAACCGACCGGGACGGTCACCTCCTGACGCCAAAGCCGCGCCGAGCGAAAGCAGGAGGTGACTGTCCCACCCGATCGACCACAGCCCCCCCACCCAACCCAGGCCCAAACGTGGTGAGACCCCGGTGGGGGCCGGGGTCTCGTGGGTGCGGAGGTTCCGAGAGGAGAGGGTATGTGCCGTCGGATCGGCGAGCATTGGAGTTGGGGGAATCGCCGACCCGTCCGTTGTGCCCTTCCTATATTCAACCTCCGTGCCAGGGGAGCACCGAAACCCTAAACCCTGCAATGTCAACACTTCCCCGCGAGCCCCGCGCCTTACACCGCCCCGCCACCCCACCCACCCCTACCCAACCTGTCCGGAAGCCGGCCAAGCGATCGGCCAGAGCTGTCACATCATCCGCCAGCCCCAAAAAGGCGGAACCCCGGCGGAGGGCCGGGGTTCCTGGGGGTGCGGAGGTTCCGAGAGGAGAGATTGTCACTGCAAGGCCCGCAATCTGAGGGGGGGTGTCGCGGGCCCATCATGCGTCGTTGCCCCCTACCAATGCACTCGCCGTGCCAGTACCGTTGAACACGCTCAACACGCAACTAAATAACGACTTAGCCCCGGCGCGCCCTCGCGCCCAGCACGCGAGCCGTCCCGCCAGGCGGACGTCTTGGCCAGTTCCCGGACGCGCCTCGGGCCAGCCTGTCCCGTCCGCTCCTTCGCTCGCGACTGGGAGCCAAGCCCGCCAGCGATCCAGAGATTCGCCTCGACGTTATCTTGTTGAACGCGCCCCAAAAAAGTTGGGACCCCGGCGAATGCCGGGGTCCCGGAGTGCGGAGGTCCCGAGAGGAGAGAGTGCCGGAACGAAGCCGAAGACCGCAGGGGACGGTCGAAGGGTCGGCTTCGCGCCTTCGGGTATCCGGAATCATTCCAAGAAACGTGCCAGATCCGGTCCGCCCCAAGGCGCGCCCGCCCGAAACGCGAGAAAGCGCGCAGTCCGGAGACTCGCGCGCTTCTTTCGGATCGACTCCCTCGCCGCTCCCGCAGCGAGGGCTCCTACTCGGACGCGGCCGGAGCGTCCACCCAGTCGCCGTGCGAGCGGATCAGCTCGATCAGGCGCCCGGGAGCTTCCTCGAAGGGCAGGTCCTTCTCCACCATCTTCCGCCCGACGAAGAGCGCGACCTTCCCCTCGCCCCAGCCGACGAAGCCGTAATCCGCGTCAGCCATCTCGCCGGGGCCGTTCACGACGCAGCCCATGACGGCGATCTTCAGCTTGAGGTGGCCGGTGAGCTCGCGGATCGTCTCCGTGGTCTCTTCGAGATCGAAGAGCGTGCGCCCACACGAGGGACACGCGATGAACTCCGCGCGCTCGAGCCGGCGTCGCGCTGCTTGCAGGACGCGATGGGCGAGATCACACGCGCCAGCCGCATCGCCGTTCGCCGGGAAGCTGAGGACGTCGCCGATCCCGTCGAGGAGCAGCGGCGCCGTGCGTCCGGCGCGAACGAGACGGGGGTCCCGGCCGTCCTCGAGCGGGCCATCCGCCAGCACGAGCGGGATCCGCGCGCCAGCACGATCGAGCGCCGCGGCGAGCAGACGCGCGCCACGTTCGACGTCCGCCCCGGGCTCGGGAGCGAGACCGACGAGCAGGTTTCGCGCCGCCCCGGCCAGGGTGCCGACGAAGGAGGTGATGCGCGCGGCGTCCTCCGGCATACCCGTGCTCCGCAGGAGGACGAGCAGCGGGAGTGGATCGACCGCCTCGGCCAGCGCTGCGACATCCTCGGTGGGCTCGTCGAGGACGAGCGCGAGCCGCGCGAGACCCGCGCGCGCACGCGCCAGGCGCTTCGGGTCGTCGAGCAGCGCGGAGCGCACGCTCGGAGCGAGCGTGAGCGAACGCGCGGGAAGCGACGGCGCGTCCGAGCACAGCTCGTCGAGCGCGGCGTCGAGGGCGTCCGGCGTGGCCACCATGCGGTCGACGATCTCGACGGGCGGCTCGAGGCGCGCGATCGCCGCGAGGTCGAGCGGCTCGTCCGGCGAGAAGCTGAGCTCCACGGCCGGCACCGCATCGCCTCCGACGTTCAGCCCGGCGAGCTCGACGCCCGCCGTCGCACGCCGGCTCGGAGCGAGCGGGTCGATCGTCTCCTCGACCGGCGAACGAGACTCCTCGCCGAAGGGGCGCTCGAAGAGCGCGACGAGCTCCCGGCCGACGGGGACCTCCGCGAGCGGGTCTTCGGTCAGCGAGACGCGGATCGTGTCGCCGAGCCCTTCGCCGAGCAGGGTCGCGATGCCGGCCGCCGACTTGATGCGGCCGTCGTCTCCCCCGCCCGCCTCGGTCACGCCGAGGTGCAGCGGATAGAGCTCACCGCGCACGAGCAGGCGGTCGGCGAGCAGCCGATAGGCTTGGACCATCACCTGCGGGATCGACGCCTTCATCGAGATGACGAGCTCGCGGTGCCCGCGGTCCTCGGCGAACTCGATGAACTCGAGCGCCGACTCGACCATGCCCTCCGGCGTGTCACCGAAGCGCTCGACGAGCCGGTCGCTCAGCGATCCGTGGTTGACGCCGATGCGCAAGGAGACGCCGAGCTCGCGGGAGCGATCGGCGAGCGGCGCGAACTGCTCGTAGGCGCGCTCCCTGTCCCGGTCCCAACGCGCGCCGTCGTAGCTCACACCCTTGAGGCTCTTCTTGTCGGAGAAGTTGCCGGGGTTGACCCGCACCTTCTCGACGTGCTCGACGACCTGGAGCGCGAGCCGCGGCGTAAAGTGGATGTCCGCGACGAGCGGTACGGAGACGCCTTCGGCCGCGAGCAGACGCCGGATCTCCGGCAGGGCCTCGGCGTCGGGCTTCGAGGGAACCGTCACACGCACGACGTCGCACCCGGCGCGTGCAAGCGCGGCGACCTGCGCTGCGGTCGCCGCCGCGTCCGAGGTGAAGGTCGTCGTCATCGACTGGACCGCGATCGAACGGCGGCCACCGACGACGACATCCCCGATGGCCACCTCGCGCGCGAGTTGACGCCGCGGGTTCAGCCGCAGCCCCTGCCCGCGCGCGAACAGGGCATCAGAGCCCATAGAGGTCGGCTCCTCGGTTGAGCATGCGCACCTGTCGATCCCACTGGTACTTCAGGATGACCATGATGCGGAAGGTGATGTCCGCGACGCGCCGCGTCGGGCTCTTCCAGTCTTTCTCGAGGCGCACCCAAGAGGCGTAGACCGGCTTGGCTCCGAAGTACTTCGCCGGCAGGTCCCAGCGGCCGTCCTTCTCCTGCTGAGAGAGCAGCCACTCCATGTAGCCCATCAGGCGCGGATAGCGGTTGACGAGCCCGAGGCGCGCGAAGAGCTCGAGCTGGTAGAGCAGCTCGTCGAGCTCGCCCTTCTCGAGGTACTCCTCGAGCGGCCGGAACTCGATGCCCCAGTCCCGCGGGATCGGGCCGCGCGTCGTGCGCACGGCGCCGAGCTGCGCGCCGAGATCCTGGTAGTCGGGCGACATCACGTAGTCGAAGATCTTCTTGAGCTGAGTGCGGTAGACGACCGAGTCGAGCAGCTCCGGACAGAACGCGAACACACGCTGCATGTACACGTCCGGGATGAAGCAGTAGCCATCTTGCATCGCTTCGCGGCGGAGCTGCGGAAGCCCGACACCGATGTGCTCGACGGGGTTGCGCGAGACCGGGTTCGAGACGAAGGCGATCACGCGCTCGAGCACGTCGATCACGTTCTCGTGGACCTTCTTCTCCTCGTGCCAGCCGCCACGAAGGAGCAGTCCGAGCGCCACGATGCGCAGGAACCAGCGCACGTGTCGCTCGCGAAGCGGGTCGCCCTTGACCGCGGTCTTGTACTCGTAGAGATCGAGGTCCTTCTTCTGCGTCAGGAAGGTCTTGAGCAGCTTCGCCGCCTGACGGATCTCCTTGAGCTCGCGGTCCCAGGTCAGCTCGTAGAAGCTCCAGAGGATCTTCTCCGTGCTGCGCACGCCCTTCTTCGGGTCCCCGATGTGGATCTGCCCACCCCACGAGCCGTCTTGCCGCAGGTAGCGCAGCTCCTGCTTCGCGGGCTTCCACGTGCCGAGCTCCTTCTGAAGCTTGGCCACGTTCGGATCGGCCGGCGTCAGAGCATGCAGCTCGGTGAGCAGTCGGTACTTGATCGGCGCCGAAGCGTTGAGTACCAACCACTCGCTCGGGTCGGCCCGCATGGGGGACTTCCAATCGGCCATCCTAGAAACCTCCGAACGCCGCGAGGCGATTCACGCTCGGCCACTCGCGGCGGAGACGGGGGGCTGCCCCCCGTCGATCAGCGCGGCGAAACGTTCGAAAAGGCGCCACGAGTCGTGAGGACCGGGCGCCGCTTCGGGGTGGAACTGCACGGAGAAGACGGGCAGCGAGCGGTGGCGCACGCCCTCGACCGTGCCGTCATACAAAGAGACGTGGGTCACCTCGAGCTCGGCTGGGAGCGACTCGGGGTCGACCGCGTAGCCGTGATTCTGCGAGGTGATGGCGACGGTCCCGCCCGCGAGCTCGCGGACCGGGTGATTCACGCCGCGGTGTCCGAACTTCAACTTGAAAGTGCTCGCGCCGAGAGCGCGGCACAGAAGCTGGTGTCCGAGGCAGATACCGAAGATCGGCACCTCGCTGACGAGCTCGCCGATCGTCTGCACGGCATCCGCGCAGACGGCGGGGTCGCCCGGGCCGTTCGAGAGGAACACGCCATCCGGCCGCAGCGCGAGGACTTCCTCGCTGCTCGTCGACGCGGGGACGACCGTGACCCCGAAGCCGGTGTCCGCGAGCAAGCGCAGGATGTTGTGCTTGACGCCGTAGTCGATCGCGACGACGCGCCGGCCCTGCCCTCCGCGCTCGACCGGCGCGCCTCCGAGGATCTCGCGCCCGCGCCGCCACTCGTGAGGCTCGGTGCAGGTGACCTCGGAGACGAGGTCGAGCTCCTCGAGGCGTGGCGCCTTCCGCGCGCGCTCGATGGCTTCTTCTTCGCTGCACCCGTCCGCGCTGATGCAGCCGCGGAGCACCCCCGCCTCGCGGAGGTGGCGCGTGAGGGCGCGGGTGTCCAGCCCTTCGATGCCGACGATGTCGTGGCGCCGCATGTAGTGACTGAGGTCACGCTCGGAGCGCCAAGAAGAAGTCGTCTCGGAGGCGGCGCGCACGATCAGCCCGCGCGCCTGAACCCGTGTCGACTCCGGGTCGTCTTCGTTGACGCCGGTGTTGCCGACGTGAGGCACGGTCAGCGTGACGATCTGACCGCGGTACGAAGGATCGGTAAGGATTTCCTGATAACCGGTCATCCCCGTGTTGAAGACGACCTCGCCAGTGACCGATCCCCCCGCGCCCAGGCTCTTGCCCCGGAAGACCCGTCCGTCCTCCAGGGCAAGTATCGCATCCATCGACGGACTCCTTCGTGGCGGGGTGGCGGCGAGCCGGCCGCACCCGGATCGCGGCAGACGACAAGCGCGTCCGCCGAAAAACGACGGACTCGCGACGCGGGATTCTATCGTCCGTCCTCTCCGAGTCGCAACATCGGTCACGAAAGTGCGCTCAATGTTGACAGTCCTGGGGACCACTGCTAGGATTCGCGGCGCTTCGGAGGTGAGCCTCCGCGGCACCAGACCAAAGCTCCCAGGCGCGTAGCTCAGCGGGAGAGCGCCACGTTGACATCGTGGAGGTCGGCGGTTCGAAACCGCCCGCGCCTACCAGTCCCGGTACCCGGCGGATCTTCCCCGAGGCATGAGGGGAGTGTCCCGCAGGGCCGGGCTTTCTTGCTGGTCTAGCCACGAGCGCCCACAGCGCGGCAGACCGGATCGGCAGAAGGGTGCCTGATCAGCACCCGGAGGCTGGTGACGATGAACGAGAGCGGACAGGTGCAGCCGAAGATGGTCGACTTGGTACTCCCTTCTGGGAAGACCCTGACGGTCACGGCTGGCACTACGCTCTTCGACGCCGCCAAGGAAGCGGAGCTCGACGGGCTCAAGACCGCGATCGCCGCCCGCCTCGACGGTAACCCCGTCGACCTGCACGCGCCGGCACGCGGTAACGCGCACCTCACCCTCATCGCGCCCGACGACCCCGAGGCCCTCGAGATCTTCCGGCACACGACGAGCCACGTGATGGCGCAAGCCGTCAAGGAGCTCTTCCCGGAGACCAAGATCGCCCAGGGTCCCGCGATCGAGGACGGCTTTTATTACGACTTCCGCCGTGACGAGCCCTTCACCGACGAAGACTTGGTGAAGATCGAGCAGCGGATGCGGAAGATCGTCAAGAAGAACCACCGCATCGTGCGCCACGAGCTGCCGAAGGACGAGGCGGTCGCCCTCTTCAAGGAAGAGGACGAGCCCTACAAGGTCTACTTCGCCAGCACGAAGTCGGGCCCGGTCGCCTCGTATTACGAGCAGAGCGGCTTCCGTGACTTCTGCCGCGGTCCCCACCTGCCCTCCACCCGGCGGGTCGGCGCGTTCAAGCTGCTCTCCGTTGCCGCCGCCTACTGGCTCGGCGACGAGAAGAACGAGACCCTCTGGCGCATCTACGGCACCGCGTTCGCCACGAACGAGGAGCTCGAAGCGCACCTGCACCGGCTCGAGGAGGCCAAGCGGCGGGACCACCGCCGGCTCGGCAAGGAGCTCGACCTCTTCTCGCTCCAGGAAGTGGCCGGCGGCGGGCTTGCGTTCTGGCACCCGAAGGGCTCGATCATCCGCCAGGAGATCGAGGGCTTCCTCCGCGAGGAGCTCGAGCGCCGCGGCTACGTCTTCGTCGTCACCCCGCACCTCGCGAAGGACACGCTCTTCCGCATCTCGGGGCACTACGACTACTACCACGAGAACATGTACACGCTCCGGACGGCCGACGAGGAGGAGTTCGCCCTCAAGCCGATGAACTGCCCGGGGCACACGATGGTCTACAAGACCGGGCTGAAGTCGTACCGCGACCTCCCGATCCGCATGGCGGAGTTCGGCACGGTCTACCGCTACGAGCGCTCCGGCACCTTGCACGGCCTGTTCCGCGTCCGCGGCTTCACCCAGGACGACGCGCACATGTTCTGCGCGCCCGACCAACTCCTCGGGGAAGTCGACGACTGCCTCGACCTCGTCGAGACCGTGTTCCGCACCTACGGCTTCTCCGAGGTGCGCTTCGAGCTCTCCGTGCGCGATCCGGAAGACCTCGAGAAGTACATCGGCTCGAACGAGGAGTGGGAGGCCGCCGAGAGCGCTCTCGTGCAGGCGCTCGAGAAGCGCGGCCTGCCGCACAAGCGCTACGAGGGCGAGGCCGTCTTCTACGGACCGAAGATCGACGTCAAGGTCGTCGACGCGATCGGCCGCCCGTGGCAGCTCTCGACCATCCAGTTCGACTTCAACCTGCCCCGTCGCTTCGAGATCTCCTACGTCGACGAGGACGGGCAGCACAAGCCGCCGTACATGGTGCACCGCGCCATCTACGGCTCCTTCGAGCGCTTCTTCGGCATCCTGATCGAGCACTTCGCGGGCGCGTTCCCGCCGTGGCTCGCTCCGGTGCAGGCGAAGATCCTCCCGGTGTCGGACAAGACGCTGGACTTCGGCGAGAAGGTGCTCGAGCAGTTGCGCGCGGCTGGACTGCGCGTCGAGCTCGACCGCCGGCCGGAGAAAGTCGGCGCGAAGATTCGCGACGCCGAGCTCGAGAAGATACCGTACATGCTCATCATCGGGCCGCGTGAGGCCGAGGCGGGCGCTGTCGCACTTCGGATCCACCAGAAGGGCGATCAGGGTTCGCTGTCCGTCGAGGACTTCATCGACCGCGCGCGGCGCTGCATTGGGGACCGGGGCCTCGAGCCCTGAAGGAGCTAGCATGCCCAAGCTCAAGACCCACAGAGGGGCTGCGAAGCGCTTCCGCCCGACTGCGAACGGGAAGTTCAAGCGCTCCAAGGCCTACCACAGCCACATCCTCACGAAGAAGGACCCGAAGCGGAAGCGGCACCTGGACGAGGAGACCCTGGTCTCCGACGCCGACATCAAGAGTGTCCGCCACATGCTGCCTTACGCCTGAGCGTAGGGTTCGAGTCCACCACCCTCGAGGCCGGGACATCCCCTTTGCCCGTCCGGTCCGAGAGGAAGAAGGAGGCAGACGATGCCAAGAGTCAAACGGGGCAACACGCGACGCCAGCGGCGCAAGAAGATTCTCGCGCGCGCCAAGGGCTACTATCTCTCGAAGAGCAACTGTTACCGCATCGCGAAGGAGCAGGTCGAGCGCTCGCTCAACTTCGCGTACCGGGACCGCCGGCAGAAGAAGCGTCAGTTCCGCCGCCTCTGGATCACCAGAATCGGTGCTGCCGCGCGTGCCAACGGCCTGAGCTACAGCCGTTTCATCGACGGGCTGAACAAGGCCGGGATCGAGATCGATCGCCGCGTGCTCTCCGAGCTCGCCGTGCACCAGCCCGACGCGTTCACCCAGCTTGCTGAGAAGGCTCAGGCGGCTCTCGCCTGAGTGTGATGCGGCTCCGTTTCGGCGTGTCCGCCGGCCTCGAGCCGGCCGTCCGCCGGGAGCTCGAGCTCCGCGGGCTCAAGCCTTTCGATGAGTCCCGCGGGGCCGTACACCTCGACGCGGATGCCGAGCTCGCCGCTCGGCTCACTCTCGGCATCCGCACGAGTTCCCGCATCGTCTGGGAACTCGGCGATGGCATCCCCCCCGCAACCGAAGCGCTCCTCACCGAGCTGACCGCGTGGCCCTGGGAGAGTTGGCTGCCGCGTGAGCACAGCTTCGCGGTGCGTGCGGTCGGGCGCTCGGATGCGCTGCGCCACAGCACCTACGCCGCCCGCGTCGTCAAGGACGCGATCCGCGACCGCTTCCGCGCGCGCGGCCTCGAGTGCCCCCCCGTCGACCCCGTCTCGCCCCGGCTGCTCGTCGATCTGCGCATCGGCCGCGACGGCGCCGCGCTCGGGCTCGACCTCGGCGCGGGTTCGCTCCACCAGCGCGGCACCGGCCGCCGCGGTCGGGCGCCGCTGCGCGAGGACGTCGCCGCGGGCCTGGCCCACCTCGCCGCGGTGGACTCGGGCACCCCTCTTCTCGACCCCTTCTGCGGAACCGGCACCTTCCTCGCGGAGGCCTTCGCCGTGGCGCACGGCCTGCCCGCCGGGCGACACCCCGCGCGCACCGCGCTGATCCGCCTGCCGGCGTTCCGGGAGCTGCCGCTCTCCGAGCTCGCGGCGGCCGAGCGCGCCACGCCACCAGAGGAGCACCCGCCGGTGCGCGGCTCCGACGCCGACCCCGCAGCCGTCGACGCCGCGCGGCAACAGCTCGCGCGCCTCGGTCTCGACGAGTCGATCAGGGTCCGGGTGTGCACGCTCGACCAACTGCAGCCGCCCCGCGGTGAAGCCGGCTTGATCCTGACCAATCCGCCCTGGGGACTCCGCCTCGACGAGGGCGTGGAAGAGAGCTGGCATGCGCTCGGGCAGTTCGCCCGCCAGCTTCCGGGCTGGCAGCTCGCCGCGCTCTGTGGCGACCCCGCGCTCTCACGTCAGCTCGGCCTGAAGGCGTCGCGACGTCATCCGGTGCGGATCGCCGGGATCGACACGCGGCTCTTGATGTACACGATGAGAGCGCCTCGCTGAGCCCAGGAGCCCGTCTCAGTCGGTCGCGGGGAGACCGGGGCCTGGCTCTTCGCTCGTCTCGTCGAGTCCCACCGTGCCCGCCGGAAGATCGGCCGGCACCCCGAAGAGGTAACCCTGGCCGAGCGGGATGCCCCGCACCTCGAGCCAGCGAAGCTCCGCACGCTTCTCGACGCCGAGCGCGATCGCGGCCGCGCCCTCCTCCCGGCATGCGGCCGCGAGACCCTCGACGAGATCCTGGCGTAGCGGGTCGCGTTCGATACCCTGCACGAGGTCGCGTGAGAGCTTCGTGTAGTCGGGACGCAGGCGCCTGAGCAGGTCGACCGAAGCTCCCGGCCCCCCGAAGTCGTCGAGCGCGATGCCGACGCCGAGCTCGCGCAAGGACCACACGACGCGCTCGAGCGCGTCGTGCTCCGCCGCCGGGCATCCGGGGCCGATCTCGATCACCAGGCGTTTCGCGGGGGTGCCGAGCTCGGCGAGGAGCGCCTGGATCTCGGTGACGAACGCGTCGCCACCGAGCAGGCTCTCCCAGCGACTGTTGACGAAGATCGTGCCCCGCGGAATCCGCGCCCGCGCCGCCTCGAGCGCGCACCTCCTCGCGGCGCGGTCGAGCTGGAGCAGCAGGTCGGCCTCGCACGCCGCGTCGAGCAGGCGGTCGGGAGGCACGAGGTCGTCGCCGCGAGCCACGCCGCGCAAGAGGACCTCGTAGCCGGCGATGCTCCGCGGGTGTCCGAGACGCACGATCGGCTGAAAGCGCGAGCGCAGCCTGCCTTCCGCGAGCAGCGAGAGGAGCTGCCGGCCCCAGTGGCGGGCGAGCACGCGGCGCAGCGGCTCCGCGGGCGGCGGATCACTCCCCTCGCCGCCTTCGACGAGCCGAGCGCGGCACGCGTCGAGGTCGCGGCTGTCGAGCCATCGCTCGAGGTGCACGCACAGGTCGTCGACCCGATCGGCGCGAATCTGTGCCGTCACGACGCCTTCGGCGGACTCCCAGAAGAGGAGCCGAGCTTCGCGAAGCGCCGCTCGGAGCTTGCCGAGCACCGACTCGCCCTGAACCGCGAGCTCGAGCGACCAGTAGCTCGGCATCGACGGAGGCTTGCTGGATAGGGTCTCGTCCGGGCCCATGGCATCCTCCTCGCGGAAGGAGCGGGGTCACGGACGAGGGGTCGTCCGTGCAACGCCCCCATTAATGTATTGCGTCGGGGGCGTTTCCGGAATCGCTTTCTTTTAGTCGCGCTGTTTCGGGCCTCTCTCGGCTCGCGAGCGGCGCCACTCGAGCAGCGGCTACTCCAGCGGCTGCTCGAGCGCCTCGAGGTCGAACTCGAAGAGCGTGACCGGGTGGATGATCCGGTGCGCTTCGAGCACCTCCGGGTGCACCTCGCCGAGCTGGCCGACGACCTGGCCGTTCAGGACGACCTCGGCGCCACGGCCTTCGAGGAAAGGACCGCCTTCGACCGGGCGAAGCAGCGGTGCGCGCTCCCCTGCCCAGCCGAACGCGCCGAGGAGCGCGTCCGCGAGCGAGCGCACGTCGGCGTAGCCGATGCGCCTCTCTCGGCTCGCGAGCGCCGCGAACAGACGCTCGTCGGCTCCCGTCTCCGCCTCGGGCACGAGCTCCGCGATGCTCCCGACCTCGAAGATGCGCTGCGGGTACGCGTGCGTGAGGTTGAGCGCGAGCGTCTCCATCAACCCTGGGATCAGCGAGACCCGGAGCATGGTCTGCTCGATCGAGATCGGGTGCTCGATCCGCACCTCGCGGCCGTGACGCGGCAGGCGGCAACGCTCGAAGCTCGCCTGCTCCGAAGTCAACGTCAGCGTCATCACCTCGAGCGCGCCGAGACCGACGAGCGCGCGGCGCGCTCTCTCGGCGAGCCGCTCGCGCGGATGGGCCTGGCCGAAGGTCGCGCTCTCGAGCGAGCGCTCTTCGATGTTGTCGTAGCCGTGGGCGATCGCGACGTCCTCGTAGAGGTCGCGCGGGTGGACGATGTCCGCTCGCCACGCCGGAACCTCGACGCGCACGAGCGAGCCCTCGAGGCGTGCGTCGTGACGCATGCGGCGCAGGAGCTCGACGACCTCGTCCGGCGTCCAGGGCACACCGATCAAGCGCGCGGCGTCGCCGGGATCGACTTCGACGACCTGCGGAGTGAAGTCCGGCGTGCGGCGGGCCTCCCCGGCCTCGTAGCGCACGGTCACGCTCTCGGCCCGCGCCTCGGGGCAGGTCTCGAGCAAGCTCGTCACGACGATGGAGAGCGCGCGCTCGATGTGCCGATCCTCGAGCCCCGTGACGTCGATGAAGACGTCGCGGGTTCCGAGGTGCACGCGGGTCGCTTCGCTGTTGATGATCGGCGGCATCGAGAGCACGCCGCCCTTCTCGTCGGCGAGCAGCGGCACACGGGCGCAGCCTTCGAGCAAGCGCGCGAAGGACTTGCCCTTCGGGTGCTCGGCGAGGATGCGCTCGGGAGTCAACGCCTGATCCTCGTCCGAGGTGTCGTAGCCGAGAGGCACGAAGCTCAGCTCCTCGCGGCCGACCGCCCGGTAGCTCAACGCCGTGCCCTCGACCTGGTCGAGGTCGTAGACGCCGATCGAGGCGAGCTTGCGATCACGTCCGAGTGCCCAGTGGATGTTCTCTTGCAGCTTCATCAACGAGCGCAGGCTCGCATCCTCGAAACGCAGGCCACGAACGACGGCGCCGACGATGCGCGGGCGCCGGACCTCGGGCCCCTCGAGCGCCGGGTCGACGTCGATCGTGTAGTCCCCTTCGGCGAGCGCGTACGCCGGCGCCCCGGCTTCGCGGCCGAGGAAGCCGCGCAGCGCGCGCGCGAGCCCCGCCGGGTCGAAGAGGTCCGGGCGGACCGCGAGCAGCTCCATCTTGAGCACACGGCCTTCGCCGGCGAGCTCGGGCTCGCGCCCCTCGCCGCGCATCACGGCACCGCAGCTTTCACAGGCCGCGGGCGGCAACTCGTGCTCCTGCACCTCGGAGAGCGCGTTGCAGCGCTCGCAGCGGTAACGCCGCACCGTCGCCCAACCCTCGACCGAGCAGCCGAAGCGATGCAGCTCGTTCTCGAGCTCGTCGTGAGGCAGCTCCGCTCCATACCGTGCGAAGAGCTCCTCGGTGGACAGTCCTACGACCGGCATGACGGCACCTCCTGCAGCCAGTCCAGATGGGAGAGGTAGAGCTCGCGGATGTCCCCGAGGTCATAGCGGAACATCGCGAGGCGCTCGAGGCCGAGGCCCCACGCGAGGACCGGGTGCTTGCAGCCGAGAGGCTCGGTGACCTCGGGGCGGAACACGCCGGAGCCGCCCATCTCGACCCAGTCCTTGCGGCGCTCCATCCAGACGAAGACCTCGACGGAGGGCTCGGTGTACGGGAAGAACGCGGGACGGAACTGAATCCGCTCGAAGCCCATCTTCCGGTAGAAGGTCTTGAGCAGCGTGAGCAGCGTCGCGAAGGAGGCCTTCTCGTCGATGACCACGCCGTCGATCTGGTGGAAGACCGGGAGGTGTTTGTAGTCGATGGTCTCGCGGCGGAACACGGGGCCAACGCAGAAGACCTTGCGCGGCGGGTTCGGGTCTGCGTGGAGCGCGCGGATCGTCGCCGCCGTCGTGTGGGTGCGCAGCACACAGCGCTCCGCCATGTCCCGCTTCCACGCGTAGCGCCAACCGAGCGAGCCCGTCTCGCCGCCATCCTCGTGCGTCGCGCTCACACGCGCGACGAGCTCGTCCTCTGGCAGCCGGGCCTTCTCCGGACGCGCCAGGTAGAAGGTGTCCTGCATGTCGCGCGCGGGGTGATCCTGCGGCTGGAAGAGCGCGTCGAAGTCCCAGAACGCGGACTCGACCCACGGCGACGCGATCTCCTCGAAGCCCATCTGAAGGTAGACCTGCCGCGTCTCCTCGAGCACGCGCCGGAACGGATGCTCCTTGCCGACGCTGACGCGCGGCCCGGGCAGCGTGACGTCGTAAGGCCGGATCTCGGCCTCGCGCCAGCGTCCGGAGAGCAGCAGCTCGGTGCTGAGCTCGTTGACCTGCTCCTTCGCCTCGAGCCCCGCCGCGACGCGCGCCCGGCCGTCTTCCGTCAAACGCACCAAGCGGCGGCGGCGCACCTTGACATCGACGATGCCTGCGCGTTTGGCGAGCAGCGCGAGGCCGGCGTCGACGTCGACGCCGCGCTCCGCGAGCTCGCTCTGCCGGAGGGCCTCGCCCCCGGCGAGCGCCGCGACG
>NPIF01000072.1_pt1 | contig 19428 bp, 16 predicted proteins | sample 8637461 | NCBI WGS metagenome assembly NPIF01 (sample SAMN07420641, study PRJNA396082) | bioreactor metagenome | isolation source: sample BR12 brine-fed electro-methanogenic bioreactor BR | place: Japan: Kochi | collected 2016-12-09
AGGCAAGGGTTTTAGCGCAATGCACCCACGAGGGGGCTTGGCCGAGCTGTCGGCGGACATTGCGCCTTCTTTTCGATTTGCGCTACAATGCCAGCCGCCAGGGAGGTGGCCCGTGTCGTTTTATTTCGAAGTCTCCGAAGAGCAAGCGCGCCGCGAGCGCAACAAGGCGCGCGAGCTGCGCCAGAGCCCGTGGTGGAAGAACCGCATCGCCCAGGGCCAATGCCATTACTGCGGGACCCGGGTGGCGCCGAAGGAGTTGACCCTCGACCACATCGTGCCGGTGACCCGCGGCGGCAAGTCGAGCAAGGGCAATTGCGTGCCCGCCTGCAAGGAATGCAACAACCAGAAGAAATACCTCCTGCCCATCGAGTGGGAGGCCTACCTCGAGCGGCTGCAAAAAGAACAGGGGCAGGAATAAGCTCCTGCCCCCGGCAATCGTCTCGCTCTGGCGCGGGCCGCCAAGGCCCGTCATCCTGTCTGTTCAATCCTCTTCGTTCTCCCCGTCGTTTCCGTCCTCGTCCTCCTCCCCGTCGAGGTCGGCGGCGAGGTCCATGAAGGTCTCCAGAAAGCGGCGGTTGTCGGCGATGCGCCGGGCCACCTCCTGCTGAATCTGGTCGAGGTCGTCCAGACTGTCCGGGGTTTGACCTTTGTCCGGTGAATCCGCGGGGGGGGTGGGCTGCGTCACGCTTTCCTCGTGAGGCCTGCTGTCAGACCGGTTTGTGGCTCATCGCCCGGCGGTAGAGCTCGACGTATTTCTCCGCCGCGGTGAGCCAGGTGAAATCTTCGGTCATGCCGCGCTTGACCAGCTTGAGCCACTGGCGGCGGTTCTCGTAGTTCTCCAGGGCGCGGTCGAGGGTCGCCAGCAGCGACTCGGGGGTGGTCTGGTCGAAGAGGAAACCGTTACCCTGGCGCGGCCGCTCGTCGGCGTCGATGACCGTGTCGATCGGCCCGCCGGTGCGGTGCACCACCGGGATGCTGCCGTAGCGCAGGGCGATGATCGGCTCCAGGCCGAAGGGCTCGTGGCGGCTCGGCATGAGAAAAATGTCGCTGCCGGCGAAGATGCGCCGGGCGATGCCCTGGTCGTTGCTGAGCAGCACGGCGGCCTTGCCGCGGTGGCGTTTGCCGGCCTCGGCCAGGAACTGCTCCAGCTCGGGATCGCCGGTGCCGGCCACCACCAGTTGCAGGTTGCGCTCCATCAAACCGTCCCAGGCGGCGCGGATCATATCGATGCCCTTGGCCCGGACCAGAGGCGCCACCACCCCCACCACCGGCACCAGGGGTTCGAGCTCGAGGGCGACCTCTTTCTGCAGGGCGCGCTTGTTGCCCTTTTTGCCGTTGAGGTTCTGCACATTGTAGGGGAGGTTGAGATTCATGTCGAGGGAGGGGTCCCACGACTTGGTGTCGATGCCGTTGAGGATGCCGCGAAACATCTCGCCGCGCTGCTGCAGCAGGGGGGCGAAATCCCGGCCGATCTCGGGGGTCTGCAATTCGTCGCGATAGGCCGGGGAGACGGTGGTGATCAGGTCGGCATAGGCCAGGGCGCCGCGCAGAAAGGAGATCTGGTCGCCGAGGGCGAGACCGTTGGCGCCCTTATGCCCCGGCTCCAGACCCAGGCGGTCGAGCGTTTCGGGAGGGAAATTGCCGGTTTTTTCCACGTTGTGCAGGGTGAAGAGGGTGCTGATGCCGGCGTAGAAAGGGTCGGCCTTGAGCACGGTACGCAGCAGCACCGGGATCAGGCCGGTCTGCCAGCTGTGCAGGTGCAGGGCGTCGGGGCGAAAGTCCATGCGGCGCAGAAGCTGCAGCACCGCGTGGCAGAAGAAGGCGAAGCGCTGGGCGTTGTCCTGGTAGTCGTCGGTACCGTTGCCGTAGAGGCCGTCGCGGTGAAAGTATTCGCGGTTTTCGATGAAATAGACCGGAACCCCCTCGAGCAGGGTCTGGCGCAGCAGGCCCTTGTGCACCTGCCCGTCGATGGCGACCTCGACGCTCTTGCGCCCCTTGCGCAGGGAGAAGCCGTTGTTGTCGATATCCTTGTAACAGGGGAGGATGAGGCGGGCGTCGTGGCCGAGCTTGCGCAGGGCCCGGGCGAGGGAGCTGGTCGCGTCGGCCAGTCCGTTGGTTTTGGCGTAGGGCGCGACTTCGGGGGAGACGAGCAAAATCTTCATGGCCGGTGTCCTTTTTCCCGGCCCGCGCGCCGTTGCGCGAGCGGGGGGCGGAATGGACCTCGCGAGAGGTCAGCCCGCCCGGGTTGTTTCTCGCGAAACCTCCTTCAGGTGGCGGGCCATTGGTTGAATCTGGTAACCGATCGTCAGCGCCTTCGCGATCAGCTGGCGACCCTGCTCGTGCAGGGCGACGATCCCCTCCAACAGTGCCTGATTTTTTTCCTCCCCCAGGGAAAGCCCGAAGGCTCCCAGCAGACAACTCCAATGGACCAGATTTTCGAAACGTTCACGGTTGAACCATTCGATTCCCTGGTGAACGTTGCATTCGAGGTAATCCCTGCCTGCAGGATTTTGCAAAAACGCTGCCAGTCTTGCGGGCAGCTCTTGGGCCGCCGCCACCGGCGGCTGTTCCAGCATGAGCATCAGCAGGCGAATTTCGGCCTGGGCCCGCTCCGGCGTCAGGTCGAAGGGCGGGCTGTCGCCGGCTTGCAGATTGACGCACAGGGTCTCGTCAAACAGGCAGCGCGTGGCCAGATGAGCCGGGCTGGCTTGCGGATCAGGCGAATCGGCCCCGGGCTGCAGCCGGTGCCAGAGCAGCCAGGGGAGCAGAATCCGCTGGGTCTGGCCTTTTTCGCCGCCGAGGGCCAGGCTTGCGTCGGCCGCCTTGTCTTCCGGCTTGGCCGCTGCCGTTGGCGTTTTGGGCTTCGCGGCGGCCGTTTTCGGCGCCGCCTCGGGCTCCAGCAGGCTCCCCCGCAGCCAGCTCAGGGCTTCCTGGGCTTTTTTGCTGCGGCCGCTCAGGCCGGCCAGTCTTTCGAAGGCCGCGAGGTCGGCGGCGAAGCCCCGTTGCAGTTCGGCGCAAGATCCGATTAATGATAGATTTTCAATAATACTGGTCCAAAAATAGTTGATTTTTTGTTCGAAGTCAATAAATTCTTTATTTGCTTTAATTTTAATCGGCTTATCTGTCAGTTTGCGGTACAGGGCGGTGAGGGTCGCGGGAGCCGTCAGTTCGCGAGTTTTCGCAATAAGTTCCGCGTAATGGCGGCGTCCCCAGAGGCGGTCGAGGTCAGGCGCGGGACGGCCGGCAAGTTCGCGGTAAATCTGCAACCAGGCCCCATCGCTGGCCGGCAGTTCCCGGAAGTCGAGAAACACCTGGCTCTGGTAAGCATGAAGTTCCACGTACAGCCCCTGCTCGGTCAATTCACGGCCGGTGCGCAGATACTGCCCCCCGCTGTTGTGCTCGCGGAAGCGATAGAGGATCGCCTCTTCGTTTTTCAGCTCGAAGGCATGGCCGAGGGTGGTCTGCTCGAGCCAGGCCGGGTTGCCCGAGGGATCGACCGCCCAGGCGGCCGAGGTGCGAATCCAGCCACGGGTTTCGGCGTATTTGTTGTGGTAGACCACCAGCGCCCGTTCGTGGCCGCAGCGGTTGGAGTAGGCGAAGACATCTTCGTCGACCCCGTGCTCGCCCCAGAAGTCGTAGAGCCGGAAATTCTGCGACCCGCTGAACAGGTAGCGCTTGCGCAAAAGCGGAAAGATGCGCCGTTCGTGCTCGCGCACCATCCCCTCGTCCACCTCCTCGTCCCAGTAAGCCTTGCTGTATTCCATGCCGTACTTTTCCGACAGCCCCTCGACCTGGCCGTGACCGAACATGGGCAGCCCCGGCATGGTGGCGAGCATGGTGGCGACCCCGTAGTACTTCTCGCCCTTGCCGAACTGCTCGACCGCGGTCGCCTCGTCGGGGTTGTTCATGAAATTGGTGAAGCGCTTGAGGATCTCGTGGTTGAACTCGAGGGTGTTCTTGATGGTCAGGCGGTACTTGGCGTTCTCCTCGTTCTTGAGCATGTTCATGAAGGCGCTGTTGTAGACCCGGTGCATGCCGAGGGTGCGCACGAAATAGCCCTCCATCAGCCAGAAGGCCTCGGCGATGAGCAAAGTGTCGGGGACTTCCGCCGCCACCCGGTCGACCACCTCGCGCCAGAATTCCTTGGGAAAGGCGCGCTCGAAGTCATCGCGGGTCATGGCGTGCTCGGCCCGGGAAGGGACGCCGGCGCCGCCGCCGGGCTGGGGGAACCACAGGCGCTGGAAATGTTTCTTGGCCAGAGTCATGGCGGCGTCGAAGCGGATCACCTTGAAGCGCCGGGCGATGTGCAGGATGGTCTGCACCATCGCCTCGCGCACCTCGGGAATCAGGTAGTTGAGCTGGGCGGTGTCGTTCCACGGCATGTGAGTACCGTCGTTGCCGTGATAGACGTAGCGCACCCGGCCGTCGCGGTGGTCGCTGAGCTTGAACACCACCGCGGCTTCCGAATGGTCGTAGTAGCCGTCCTCGATCTGGATGGTGAGCTCGGGGTCGGGGGAGAGGTCGCGCCCGGTAAAGCGGTAGCTCGGGTAGGGTGGGTAGTCGAGCTGCACGTACCAGTCGGGGTGCTCCTTGAGCCAGCGCGAGTAGAGCCCGGTGTGGTTGGGCACGATGTCGGAGGCGAGGCGGATGCCGCGCTGCCAGCAACGCCGCTCGAGCTCGGCCATCGCCTCCTCGCCGCCGAGATCGTGGGCGATGATGTAGTCGTAGAGGGAGTAGGCCGAGGCGAGCGCCTCGGGGTTGCCGCGCATGTGCTTGATCCACTGGGAGACGCTGGAGCGCTCCCAGATGCCGATCAGCCACAGGCTGTTGAATCCGGCCCGGGCGAGTTTGTCGAGCTCCTGGTCGGGAATCTGGTCGACCCGCACGATCGGGCGCTGATAGCGCTTGGAGAGCTGGTCGAGCCAGACGTAGGTCGATTTGGCGATGAGCACCACGTTGCTCATCCAGTCGGCGTCGGCGGTGAAGGCCTCGGGCTCGGGGTAGTGGTAATCGGGCTGGTACTGGCGAAAGTCGATGACCCGGGTCGGTCCGGGGCCGAAGCCGCGCATGCGGGTCTCCTCCGCGACGATGTCGAAAGCGGTGACGATCTCGTTCTGCAGGTCCGGCGGCAGGTACTCGCTCCAGCGGGTGCGCACGAAGCGCAACTGCTCCTGCAGCGAGTCGGGCGCCGCCTTGATCGGCTCCTCCAGCAGCGCGAGCAGAGAGCGGCCGAGGGCGCCGCCGATCGCCTGCTGCTCCAGGCCGCGGTCGATATCGGCCAGGGTCTGGCGGTAGGAGGTGCGGCGGGCGAGGTCGCCGTCGTCGAACAGCTCGCGCACCCGGTGCACGGCGGGGTTGGCGTTCTGCACCGCGAGGATGAAGAGTTCGTTCAGGGTGGCAAGACGGTTCTCTGCGCCGGCGGGACCCTTGAGAAACTTCTCGGCGGAAAGGTGTCCGTCGCGTACCGCCACCGGCGGGAAAAATTCGACGAAGCCCTCCAGCATCGGCACCAGGCGCGGTTCGGCGATCTCCTCTCCCGCCAACAGCAGGCGGTCGCCCTCGATGCGGCAGGCGTGGGCCTGAAAATGGCGCTCGATCAGATGGCGAAAGACCCGGGTCAGCAGCGCGGTCAGGTTCAATTCGCCCGCACTGGTGATGGCGGCGCCGTGGCGGCGGTTGACGGTGTCGGCCACGACCCGCAGCCGCATCGTCAGGGGGGCGTGGCGAAAGGGAAGCAGTCCTTCCTCGAACCGGTAGCGCCGCCAGGCCGCGGCCGAGGTCTGCAGCGAAAGATCAAAGTATTCGAAGGTCGTGCGGGTGGTTCGGGGCATTGCTGTCCTCCCTTGGCGCCGCGGCAATGATTTTCGCCGCGGGGTGATTCACGGGCATTGCAGGGTGGGTGCGGCAAGGGACCGCGGGGCGGGGAGGAAGAAGCGTCTTACCTCCCCGCTGGGCGGCCCCTTGTCTGAGACGAACCGAAAGCGTGACGGGCATCAGGTGTTAAGCAGCTCTTTCTTCCACTCTTCGACCTTGCGGCGGTATTCCTCCACCAGCCGCTCGGCTTCGGCGGCGTTGTTCGATTCGGCGATGACATGGGCGAGCGGGCGGTGCTGGTCGGGCAGCATCAGCACCCAGCCCTGCGCCAGGTGCACCTTGACCCCGTCGATGAAGCTGGCCTCGCGATCGACCGAATCCTCGCTCATCTTGCGCATGATCCCCCCCTTGAATTCAAGGGAGCAGGGGATCTGCACCTGCCGGTAGGCGCGCCGGGGAATGGTTTTGCGGATCGCGCCCAGGGTCTGGCCGGTGCGGGCCAGCAGCTCCAGGGTCTTGGCCACGGTGAACAGGCCGTCGAAATTGGAGTGGAAGGAGGGAAAGATGAAATGTCCCTCGGTCGAGCCGGCCAGTTGCACGTGCTTGTTCTTGGCCGCCTCGACCAGCGAGCGGCCGTCGCTCTTGGTGCGGGTCACGGTGAGTCCCGATTCGCCGGCGAGATCCTCGATCGCCTGGGGCGCGGGCACCGGCACCACCAGCTCGCCCTTCATTTCGGCGCGGCAGACCAGGGCGGCGAGCGTCGCGAGCGCCTCCATGTCGGAGAGCACCTCGCCCTGCTCGTCGATCAGCACGCAGCGCTCGCCCGAGGGGCCGATCCAGAAGCCGGCGTTGGCTTCCAGGGTGACGACGATGCGCGAAAGCTGTTCCTTGGACCGTTCGCTCTGTTCGGTGGTGGCGCCGACGCGGCTTTCGGCGACGTGGGAATTGAGCTCGATCACCTCGCAGCCGAGCTCGTTGAGGATGCTCGGCAGCAGGTCGCCCGCCGGCGAGTGGTTGAGGTCGACCACCACTTTGGGCGCCGCTTTGCGGATCGCCTCGCCGTCGAGGGCGCGCAGGTAGCCATCGCGGTAATAATCGTAGATGCGCGGCAGCTCCGAGATGCCGCCCGGTTCGCTGTAGTGCACCCGGCGGAAGTTCTCTTTGAAGTAGACCCGCTCGATCCCCTTGGCGGCCGAGGACGACACCTCCACCCCGTCGGCGTCGAAAAAGATGATTTCGGTGGCCGCCGGGTCGTCAGGCGACTGGCGGAAGTGTACGCCGCCCACCTCGCCGAAGGTGGTGAGCTTGTAGCGCAGCACCGGCAGCGAGATCATCTTGACGTCGATCACGTTGACCCCGGTGGAGAGCAAGCCCCCGACGAAGGAGCGCTTGAGCATGCGCGAGGAGCGGATGGCGTCGCGCCCGGCGAGAATGAAGGCGTCTTTCGGCAGGGTCGAACCGTAGGCGGCCCCGAGCTTGGCGGAGAACTCGGGGGTCAGCTCGACGTTGGTCAGCCCGCGCACCTGGGCGCCGTCGAACAGGGCCTTGCGCCATTTCTCCCCCCAGATCAGGTTGGTGGTGACGATGGCGCCGCCCTCGATCACCTTCTGCGGCCAGATCTTGACGTCTTTCTTGATGAAGGCTTCGTCCCCCACCAGGGTCTGGTCGGCGATCACCGCTCCCTCCTCGACCACCACGCCCTGGCCGATCTGCACGCTGTTGCACAGGGTGGCGCCGGTCAGCCGCGAGCCCTTGCGCACATAGACGTTGCGCCACAGGATCACGTCTTCGAGCTCGACCCCGTCCTCGATGATGCAGTTGCGGCCGATGACACAGTTCTTCAGTCTGGCATTGCCCTGCACCTGGGTGTTGTCGCCGAGCACCACCATCCCCTCGAGCAGGGAGAGATCTTTCTGCTCGACCAGTACGTCGCGGCCGAGAAAGATTTTCTTGCCCGGCTTCTCCACCGGGGTGCCGGGCAGGTCGATCCTGACCTGGCCGGCGAAGACGTCGCGGCAGGCCTCGAGATAAGAGTCGGTGTTGCCGACATCCTGCCAGTAGCCTTCGAGGTTGCAACCGAACAGGGGGGCGTTCTCGGCGAGCATGGCGGGAAAGATGTCTTTCGACCAGTCGCGGTTCTCGTTGTCGGGCATGCGCTCGAGCACCTCGGGTTCGAGGACGTAGATGCCGGTGTTGATGGTGTCGGAGAAGACCTCGCCCCAGCCCGGCTTTTCGAGAAACTTGGTGATGCGGCCGTTCTTGTCGGTGATCACCACCCCGAACTGCAGGGGGTCCTTCACCGAGGTCAGCACGATGGTGGCCTCGGCCTTGCGCTCTTCGTGAAATTCGAGCGCCTGGCTGATGTCGAAGTCGGTGAGGAGGTCGCCGCTGATGATGAGGAAGCGTTCCTTGAGAAACTTGGCCGCCTGCTTGACCGCGCCGGCGGTGCCGAAGTCTTCGAGGGGGGTGACGTAGGTGATCTTCACCCCGAATTCGCTGCCGTCGCCGAAGTAGTTCTTGATCACCTCGGGTTGGTGATAGAGGAGCAGGATCAATTCGTTGATCCCGTTTTTCTTGAGCAGCTCCATGATGTGCAGCATCATGGGGCGGTTGAACAGGGGGATCATCGGTTTGGGCATGTTGATGGTCAGGGGGTGGATGCGGGTGCCGAATCCTCCGGCCATGATGACGGCTTTCATAACAGTGCCTCCTGGTCAGTATAAGAAATAAGGCGATTGAAGGTGGAAAAGGTTCAATGCCGGCGCGCGGGGTTACGGGTTTCGTTTTGCCAGGACCCTGCGCACCTGGTCCTTGAGCTCGCTCAGATCGGAGCTTTTCACCACGTAGGCGTCGGCCAGCCAGGAGGAAAAGTCGTCCTTGTACATGCCGAAGGCGGTGCTCAGGATGACCGGCAGGCCCTTGTTGTCGCGGGCGATGTCCTTGAGCAGGTCGAGGCCGCTTTCGCCCTTCATCTGGATGTCGAGGATCACCAGATCGAAATCGGTCTGTTCGAGCAGTTTGCGGGCATCTACCCCGGTGCCGGCGGTGTGCACCTCGTAGCCCTCGTCCTCGAGCTCGTCGGCGTAGAGCAGTCTCAAATCGTCTTCGTCGTCCACCACCAGGATTCTGGCCACGGCACTCCTCCTTGTCAGGCGCAAAGGTCGGTTTGTATTAATAAAATGATTCTTCAGTATAGCAACGCTCGGCCCCTTTGCAAAAAAGAGACAGGTGGCCGGAGGGCTCGGTTCACCGCTATGTGTCGCTTTTAAACTTTTGAAAGTATTGGAAATTTCGTGGGCTGGCAAGCAAGAACCGAAGCCTGTGAAAAAAATGTTGGCGAACGATAAGGCCTCGCCTCTTGCCCGCTCTTCCCGATGCTGGCATCATGCCGCCATGACCAAGCGCTATCGTCTTTTCTCCGAACACCTCAAGCGACATTTCGGCGGGCGGGTGCACAAGATTTCCGTCGATGCCGGGTTCTCCTGTCCCAACCGTGGCGACACCCGCAGCGGCGCCGGCTGCCTGTTCTGCGATCCCGACGGGTCGGGGGCGGTGGGCATCGAGCGCGCCCTGCCGGTGGCCGCGCAGATCGAGGCGGGCAAGGAGGTCATGCGCCGCAAATACAAGGCCACCCGCTTTCTCGCCTATTTTCAGCCCTTCTCCAACACCGCCGGGCCGCTGCCCCGCTTGCGGCGGCTCTACGACGAGTCGCTGGCCGTCGCGGACGTGGTCGGTCTGGCGGTGGGAACCCGCCCCGACTGCTGCCCGCCCGCGGTCCTCGATCTGCTCGGCGACTATCACCGCCGCACTTATTTCTGGCTCGAGCTCGGCCTGCAGTCGGTTCACGACCGCACCCTGGCGTTTCTGCGACGCGGGCACGATTACCGGGATTTTCTCCGCGCCTACGAAGGGGCCAGGGCGCGGGGGTTACGGGTCTGCGTCCACGTGATTCTCGGCCTGCCCGGCGAAAGCCCGCAGGAGATGCTGGCCACCGCCGACGAGATGGCGCGGCTGCGGGTGGACGGCATCAAGATTCATCTGCTGCACGTGCTGGCGGGAACGCCGTTGGGAGAGCTGTACCGGCGGGGGGAGATCGCCGTCCTCGAGCAGGAGGCCTACGTCGGGCTGGCGGCCGATTTCATCGCCCGGCTGCACCCGGAAACCCTGGTGCAGCGCCTGACCGGCGACGGTCCGCGCGAGCTGCTGCTGGCACCGCTGTGGTCTGTGAACAAGTGGGAAGTGCTCAACGCCATCGATGCCGAGCTGGAGCGGCGGGGAGTGCGGCAGGGCGATCTCTGTGCCGCTCGGTGACGAGCGAGGGGGAAGGGCCTGGATCGAAGAGGGGTCAGCGGGGCGCGGGAGCGTCCGTCGTCTGGTGCGGGACCGGGTCCGGGGTGAGATCGTCCGCCTGCCCCCAGGAGATGAACAGCAGGCAGGCCCAGATGATTCCGATGGAGAGAATAAAGAATTTCGTCATGTCGACAGCCTGAGCGCACCGGCTTTTTCCCTAAAGGGAAAGGGCGATGGCGCGCTGCTAATGAAATTCGTGCCATGGGCACGTTGCAAATGTCTGGAAAATACAACAACCGGTAGGGCAAAATCAAGAGGTTTGACAGGTCGTCTCGCGCGACCGCAGCGGCCCGGCGGGGCGCCTTGCCGTCGCGGACCCGGCTGTGCTATCTTTGGCCGCTCGTGATGTTTGCCCGCCCCGCCTCCTCCGGGACCACACAGCTCAATTTTCTCAGTATCCGTCATTCTCCTTTTTCCGAACGGCTCACATGGACATCTCGCAACTCAACCCGCAGCAGCAGGCCGCCGTGCGTCATCGCGAAGGGCCGCTGCTGATTCTGGCCGGCGCCGGCTCGGGCAAGACCCGGGTCATCACCTGCCGCATCGCCTGGCTCATGGACGCCTGCGGGGTCGCCGCCGGCAACATCCTCGCCGTCACCTTCACCAACAAGGCCGCGCGCGAGATGCGCGAGCGGGTCGAGGAGATGGCCGGCAGGAAGCGCTGCAAGGGGATGGTGGTCTCCACCTTTCATTCGTTGTGCGTGCGCATCCTGCGCGAGGACATCGAAGCGCTCGGCTACAAGAAGAATTTCTCCATCTACGGGGCCGCCGACCAGGTGCGCCTGATCAAGGATCTGATGCAGCAGGTCGACATCGACGGCAAGAAATTCGATGCCGACCGGGTGCTCTACGCCATCTCCGACGCCAAGAACCGGCTGGTGCCGCCGGAGAAATTCGCGGTCAAGTATCACGACGACTACGAGTACATGGCCGCGGCGGTCTATCCCCGCTACCAGAAGGCGCTCAAGGCCTTCAACGCGGTCGACTTCGACGACCTGATCATGCTCACCGCCAAGCTGCTGCAGGAGCACCCGGCGGTGCTGGAAAAATACCGCCAGCGCTACCGCTACATCCTGGTCGACGAGTACCAGGACACCAACGCCGCCCAGTACCTGCTGCTCAAGCTGCTGGCGGGCGCGCACCGCAACCTGTGCGTGGTCGGCGACGACGACCAGTCGATCTACGGCTGGCGCGGCGCCGACCTCGGCAACATCCTCGAATTCGAGCGCGATTTCCCCGGCACCAAGGTGGTCAAGCTCGAGCAGAATTACCGCTCCACCGGCACCATCCTCGCCGCCGCCAACGCCGTCATCAAGAACAACCGCAAGCGGCGCGAGAAGGCGTTGTGGACCTCGGGCGGCGCCGGGCCGAAGATCGACTACCTGCTGTGCGAGGACGAGGAGGACGAGGCGCGCGCGGTGATGGAGCGCATCCACGGCGAGCGCTTCCGCCAGGATCTCGCCTACCGCGATTTCGCCATCCTCTACCGCACCAACGTGCAGTCGCGCGCCTTCGAGGAGCAGCTGCGCTACGAGAACATCCCCTATGTGCTCATCGGCGGCCAGCAGTTCTTCGACCGCAAGGAGGTCAAGGACACCGTGGCCTATCTCAAGGTGCTGGTGAACCACCGCGACGAGGTCAACCTGCTGCGCATCCTCAACTATCCCAAGCGCGGCATCGGCGAAACCACCGCCGACCGCCTGATCCGCCACTCGGCCGAGCACAACCTGCCCCTGTGGGAGGTGCTGAAAAGCGCCGGGGACATCGAGGATCTCGGCGACAAGGCCCTCGAAGCGATTCGGGGCTTCGTCGAGCTGATGGAGCGCTACCGCAATCGCTTCAACCGCCATTCGCTCATGGTCGAAACCCTGCGCGAGCTCATCGCCGAGCTCAAGCTCGAGGACGAGCTCTACCGCACCGTCGACGACCCCGCCAAGGCCAAGCGCCGGGTCGAGAACATGGAGGAGGTGGCCAACGCCATGGCGAGCTTCCTCGAGCGCGAGGAGAGCCCCACCCTGGCCGGCTTTCTCGAAAAGGTCTCGCTCCTCGACGACGAGCAGCCCAACCGCGACAGCAAGGAGAAGAAGCTCGCCCGCGACGCGGTGGTGCTGATGAGCATCCATTCGAGCAAGGGGCTCGAATTTCCGCAGGTTTTTCTCGTCGGCATGGAAGAGGAGTTTCTCCCCCACAAGAAGACCCTGACCGAGTCTTTCGATATCGACGAAGAGCGGCGCCTGTGCTACGTCGGCATTACCCGGGCCCGTCAGGGGTTGGTCCTGACCGGAGCCCGTCGCCGCAAGAAATACGGCGAGATGCAGCAGCGCGTCGCCAGCCGGTTTCTGCAGGAGATCCCCGGCGAACTGCTCCAGGCCAACCACAGCGAACAGAAGCCCGAGCTCCCCGAAGAGGAGAAGGACAAGCTCGCCTCCAAGGCCTTTGCCAATATCATGAACATCCTCGGCGATTGAGCCGGCTCAGAGCCTGGCCTCATGCGTCGGCGGGAATGCCGTGCCGGCGATCCGTTTATTTTTTATTCATTAAAGAGCCGCCCTTCTCCGATTGTCTTTTGCTGGCTCGCTGCTAGGCTTGCTGTAAAGAACATACCGGGGAGGCGGGTTATGCAGACCTGATGGGGAGATGCCGCAGCGCTTTTGACAGCCGCCTGCGGCATTTGTTTTTTGCGGCATCCCGTCCATCGGGTTTATTCGACCGCCGGCGTCAATAAAACCTTTCAGGGAGAGGAGGAGAGCCATGCTGTTCATCACCAACCGGGCCCTGCGGCAGAGCCGGCGCTCGCGCGCGGGCCGCAATGTCGACTTCGATCTGAACAACGCCGAATCGCAGCAGTCGGTCTTTTTCTGTCGGCGCAATGGGGCCGGGGATTATGTCGAGATCCTGAGCACCCCTTTTATGGGGGAGCTGCGCGAGAGCAAGGCGGAGCAGATTCTGATCCTGATTCACGGCTTTTCCAATCTTCCCGAGGACGATATCTTTCCCCGGGCGGAGATGCTGCAGAAGCTTTTCGATGGGCGCAGGAAAGGGATGGTGCAGGTGGTTCCCCTGATCTGGCCCTGCGACAACGACAAGGGGATCATCAAGGACTACTGGGATGATCAGAAGGCGGCCGATGCCAGCGCTTTCGCCTTCGCCCGGGTGCTGCAGAAATTCATGGCCTGGCGCTGCCGGCCCGAAGCGGAAGACATCCCCTGCCTCAAGCGCATCAACGTGCTGGCCCATTCCATGGGCAACCGGGTGCTGCGCGAAACCCTGATCAACTGGGTCAAGTACGACCTCAAGCAGCCGCCGCCGCTGCTGTTTCGCAACACCTTCCTGGTGGCGGCGGACATCGTCAACGAGTCCCTCGAGCGCGGCCGCATGGGCGAATTCATCGCCAGCGCCTCGCGCAACCTGGTGGTCTACTACGCCAGCGACGATCTGGCGTTGCGGGCGAGCAAGGTGAGCAACCTCAAGAACCGGGTGGCCTCGCGGCGCCTGGGGCACACCGGGCCGGAGAACATGGACAAGGTGCCGCAGAACGTCTTCGCCGTCGACTGCGACGACTACAACACGCTCTACGACCCGCTCAAGGGACACAGCTACTTTCTGACCGACGACAAGAATAAGCCGGGCAAGGTCTTCGAACACCTGTGCGACTGCGTGCAGACCGGCCGGGTCACGGATCTGATCATCCTGCCGAAGCGCCGCGGCATTCTGGCTTAGAACCCCAGGGCGATCGAGCCACAGAGCACACAGAGAGCACGGAGGGCGGTCTTCTGTGAGGTCTGGGGATATTGCAGCGTTCAGGCGAGGTAAGGGCCCTTCATCGATCCCCGGCCCCGCCGGTCGGCGCAACGGCGCGGCAGCCGCCATGGGCCGAAACACCGAGGCGCAGCAACGCCTCGTCTCCCTTGCTCCAGAAAATCACGTCGTTGTTGCCGTACTTGGCCCCGGACGCCGAGATCAGCCGGGGAACGGTGAGGGTTTGCCCCTGATCCAGAAAAAGCTGTGCTTCCTCCGCCAGGGTGCGGGCGCGGAAGCGAAAGCCGTCGAGACACTCGAAGGTCGTGACCGCAGTGCTGGGCGCCGCCATCGGCGTGGATGCGGGCGTTTCGTGGCGGGAATTCGCGGCGCTGCAGCCGGCCAGGGCGAGAAGCAGAAGAATGCAGAGTCGGTTGCGGAAGGGCACGGATGTCGTCTCCTTGCAGAAAATGATTTTCCATTCTAGCGCATCCCCCGCCCGCCGAGAAGGTTTGAAAAACGCCCCGATTGCCGCTACAATCGGCCGGTCCCGCCCCACCGCCGATCTGCAAGGAGTCGCTCCGTGGCTATCCGCTATTCCCTCGACGAAAAACTCGCCGCGCTCCCCTGGCTGCTGTTCGGGCTGCAATGGCTGGCGATTGCCCTGCCGTCGCTGATCATCATCGGCCAGGTGGTGGCGGCGAGCCATTTCGCGACCTTCGCCGCGCAGGTGCTCTACCTGCAGAAACTCTCCTTCGTGGTCGGCGTGGCGATGCTGCTGCAAATCGTTTGGGGGCATCGCCTGCCGCTGGTGATGGGGCCCGCGGCGGTGCTGCTGGTGGGAGTGCTGGCGAGCGGCGGCGCTCCGCTGCCGGCGGTCTACACCGCCCTGATGATCGGCGGCGCGGTGCTCGCCCTGGTCAGTGCCGCCGGCCTGTTTCGCAGCGTGCAGCGTCTGTTCACGGTGCGGGTGGTGGCGGTGGTGCTGCTGCTGATCGCCTTCACCCTGACGCCCGCAATCCGCGATCTGGTGCTCGACCTGGACCGTCCCGGCTCCCCCTTCGCCCGTCTGACCTTCGCCCTGGCGCTGGTGCTGGCCATGTTCCTGGTGCAGCGCCGCCTCTCGCCCCTGGGGCGTTCGACCCTGGTGGTCGCGGCGCTGGTAGGGGGGAGCGTCCTCTACCGCCTGCTCTTTGCGGCACCCGAGCTGCCGGCGGCCGAAGCCTTGCCGGTGGTGGCCGGCTTCTGGTACGACCTGGCCTGGCCGCCGCTGTTCGAACCGGGCCTGGTGCTCTCCTTTCTGGTCTGCTATCTCGCCCTGGCGATCAACGACCTCGGCTCGATCCAGGCCCTCGACGGGCTACTGCAACCGCGGGGAATGAGCGGACGGATGACCCGGGGGATGACCCTGACCGGCCTCGCCGGCGCGCTGGCGGGGTTTCTCGGCGTGCTCGGGCCGGTCAATTTCTCCTTGAGCCCGGGGGTGATCGCCGCTTCAGGCTGCGCCTCGCGCTTCGCCCTGCTCCCGGCGGCCGGAGCGCTGGCGGTGCTGGCCTTTCTCCCCGGCGCCCTGGCCCTGGTCGGGGCGGTGCCGGCGCCGGTGATCGGCGCGATCCTGCTCTTCATCTTGAGCGCCCAGGTGGCGGCCGGGCTTCAGGCCCTGTTCGCCACCCCGGGGGGGATGCGCTTCGAGCACGGGCTGGTGGTGGGGCTGCCGGTGCTGGCCGGAACCCTGGTCAGCTTTATTCCGGGGGAGGTGACAAACGGGCTGCCGGCGCTGGCGCGGCCTCTGGCCGGCAACGGTTTCGTGGTCGGGGTGCTGCTCGTTCTGCTGCTGGAGCACGGGGTTTTTCGCGGCGACGGCTGAGAGTTGGGAATCGGCTGCTGCTGCCGTTTATCCGCCGATTGGTCCGACCTTTGTGGCCGGAATCCCGGGCGCGATGCGCCGGGAGGAGATTGCGTCGGAAGGAAACGCATCGGTTGGTGCCGCCTAACCACCGGAAAAAATGAGCCTTTGAGACGGTGTTTGGCTTTTTTGAGCCATCCTCTTCAGCGAAAGTATTTTTTCTGTCCGAATTCCGGGAAAGTCGCTCCTTTTGCCGATTTTCTCCAGCTTCTTTTTCGATAACGGTATTTTACGATTTTTTGCCGATTGACAGACTGCGGAAGTGGTCTTACCATTCCTGAAAAATTACTGTACCGCATGAATTTAACAGAGATTTTTTTCAGGAAGGCCGACCGCCGTGACCGTGTTCAGTCAAACCATCTCCTTCGCCTGGCCCGTCTTGAACCAGAAATTGCGCTCCTCCCGAAAAATCGATACTGCGCGGCCGGTGGCGCTGAAGTTTTCCTCTGCGGCCCGCAAGCGCATGGGGTGGCTCCAGTTTCTCAGCCGCGGTCATTATTGAGCAGGTAGATACTTGAAGAAATTCCCCGAAGGGAGGCGCTGCCTCCCTTTTTTTGTGCCTTCGGGCAGGGTTGTGCGATGGGGGAGGCTCAGATCGGGACCGTCGGGCCCCGCTTTTTTTCCAGTTCAGCGGCATAGCGGGCGAGCAGGGCGCGGCGCGAGAGCATGAAGAGCACCTGGTCGGGGCGCTCGGCGGCGACCACGGGAATTTCCTCGAGGCCCCGGCCCGAAAGGGTGCGCAGGGCCTGGCTCAGGGTTTCCTCGCGATTGACGGTGATGACCTGGGAGACGGCGATGTCGCGGGCACAGACCAGGGCGGGCGGAATGTCTTCGGCGAGGATGCGGCGGATGTCGTTGACCGAGAAGATCCCGCACATACGCTTGTCGGCGTCGACCACCGGATAGTAGGCGCCTTCGGCGACGGCGATGGTCTTGAGAATTTCTTTCAGGTTGAGATGTTCGGGAATCAGGGTCGGCCTGCGTCCCTGGTCGGCAAGGTCGCCCACGGTGATCCCCTCGAGCACGTCGATGACGAAATCGCCCACATGGGCCGGTGAATCGATGCGCCCGGCCACCTGCTTTTCGTAGATGGTGTTGCGCCGCGCCGCGATCATCGCCACCACGCAGACCAGCATCAGCGGGGCGAGCAGGCCGTAATTGCCGGTCAGTTCGCTGACCATGATCAGAGTGGCGATGGGGGTGTTGGAGACCCCGGCGAAAAAGCCCGCCATCCCCACCAGCACGTAGGCCCGGGGGTCCTGGATCAGGGTGGGGAAAAAACTCTCGGCGGTGGCGCCGAAGGCTCCGCCGAGCAGCGCCCCGATCACCAGGCTCGGGGCGAAGACCCCGCCCGACCCCCCCGAGGGGATGGTCAGGCTGGTCGCAACGATTTTCGCCAGCGCCACCACCAGCATCACCCACAGCGCCATCTTGCCGTACAGGGCCGCCTGGACCCAGCCGTAGCCCGAGCCGAGCACCTGAGGCACGAACAGGGCGATGAGCCCCACCAGAAAACCTCCCAGGGCCGGCTTGAGGGCAGGTGGCAGACGCAGGCGCTGGAACAGATCGCGCATGCCGTAGAACGACCTGACGTAGCCCACCCCCATCACCGCGCAGAAGACGCCGAGGAGCAGGTAGGCGATCAGCTCCGGGGGGTGGTGAAAGGAAAAGCGGGGGGTGACGAGCAGGGCGCGCCAGCCGGTGACCAAGCCGAACAGGGAGTAGGCGGTGATTGACGAGATGATGCAGGGAATGAGTGCTTCGTGCTCGAATTCGGGGTCGCGGTAGAGCACCTCGACGGCAAACAGGGCCCCGGCCAGGGGGGCGCGGAAGGTGGCGCCGACCCCGCCGGCGATGCCGGCCAGGAGCAGAATGCGGCGTTCGGCCGCGGTGAGGCCGAGGCGGGTGGCGAGAAACGAACCGAAGCCCGCGCCGATCTGGGCGATGGGCCCCTCGCGTCCGGCCGAGCCGCCGGTGCCGATGGTGATGGCCGAGGCCAGAGCCTTGATCCAGGGCACCCGGCCGCGAATCAGGCCGCCCTTGTTGTGGTAGGCCTCGATCGCCGCGTCGGTGCCGTGGCCTTCCGCCTCGGGCGCGAAGGTGAAGACCAGCCACCCCGAAACCAGGCCCCCCAGGGCGGGGATCAGAAAGAGCAGCCAGCGGTAGGGGTAGGCGAGGGTGGTGATCGTCTCCCACGCGGCGGGGTCCGAGTGGCCGTGGATGGCCGGCGGGGTGAAGCCGCCGATCTCGCCCAGCATCACCCGGTCGACGGCATTGGTGCCGTAATAGAAGCCGATCGCCCCAAGGCCCGCGATCAGGCCGACGACCGCGCTCAATACGACCTGGCGATGGACGATGCGGATGATGAGCGTGCGCAGGGTGCCGAGCAGGCCTGGTCGGATGGGCAAGAAAAATTCTCCAGGGGGAGCGCAGAATAAATAACTACCAATGATAGCCGGTCGGGACGGGCCATTGTCAAGGTTTTCGGGTCTTTGTCCGATCTGCAAGTGCAATCAAGGGATGTTCATTTTTCGTTATTTGTTCAAAAAATATGATCTGAATCCGAGATGGAAAAGTGGCCGTCCGCTCGCCGGTCGCGCAGGCTTTTCGTTGCGGCGCGCGGGATAACGGCCGTCAGGACAGGGTCACTGCGGTTCCGCTGACGCTGACCATGAGCATGCCGTTTTTTTCTCCGAGCACCTCGTAATCGATGTCGACTCCGACCACCGCATCTGCGCCAAGGGCCTCGGCGGCGGCGGTCAGTTCCCCAAAGGCGATCTCCCGCGCTTTCTTCAGTTCCTTTTCATACGATCCCGAGCGGCCGCCGACGATGTCGCGCAGTCCGGCGAAGAGATCCTTGAACAGGTTGGCACCGAGAACCGCTTCGCCGGCGACGACGCCGAGATAGGCGGTGATGGTGCGGCCATCGATCTGGGGGGTGGTGGTGATGATCATGGCAGAAAACCTTTCCGTGAAATGCCGGTTCGGTCGGCGATTTGACAATTTGCCGGATATGAATGACGATATCGAATCGAAAAACCGCTTTCCCGGTAAGAACGGCAAATCAGTCCTTTAGGGTGATTGCGAAAAATCGCGCGGCAATTGGCTTAATTCTTGATTGCTCACGGGATGTTCTCATATTATAGACACTTCAACCTGCCGCAAATAGTCCGAAAACCCAGTGAAGGAAAAAAGGGGAGTCAACACATGAAGAAATTAACTATCGCCTGTATTGCCCTGGCGTTGAGCGCAGGCCCCGCCCTCGCCGAAAAAGTCGGTTACCGTCATGAGATGGACGACTGCCAGAAAGCCTGCGTCGATACCTACGGTCCCAAGGTCGATGCCTATTCGGAAGGGGCTCCGTCTGGCGGGGAATCCTTTGGAGAGCACCGCAAGAAGACCCTTTCGGCGATCGATGAACTTAACGCTTGCCTCAAGGCCTGCAAGGACAACCCCGCCAGCCAGCCGGGCGCGCAGGAGTCCCGGAAGAAAAACAAGAAAGAGAAGAAGAGCGACAAGAAAAATCGCGATTGATTCGTTCTTCCCGGTTTTAACCTGAATCCGATGAGATGGTCTCCCCCCACTACCTAATTCGGTGTCAAAGCGCCATGATGGAGAAA
>NPIF01000469.1_pt1 | contig 19414 bp, 17 predicted proteins | sample 8637461 | NCBI WGS metagenome assembly NPIF01 (sample SAMN07420641, study PRJNA396082) | bioreactor metagenome | isolation source: sample BR12 brine-fed electro-methanogenic bioreactor BR | place: Japan: Kochi | collected 2016-12-09
ACCCACCCCGCGTCAGATGTGCTGATTCCCCGTCCGCGGTGCAAGCCGGGTCACCCCGACCGACCGCTCGACTCTCGACGGCACCCATCCTTGGGCGGCGATTCCATGGCCTCCCGTCGAGCGCTCTGGCTGGCATCGACTGACGCCTTCAGCCGATCGTTTGTTAGGATACTGTTCGGGCACATGCCTGTCAAGCGTGTAGCCTGGAAAAATCGCTCACGGTCCCTCGATCTTGTAATCGCTGTGTTCCTTGTGTTGTTGCGGGGAAGAGAGGGAGGTAGCATCAGCAATCCACGGGAGTACCTCAAAGGAGTTGCTCGCCATGACCCAAGCTCGTTGCCATCTACGAAATACGACACGCTGGTTCTGCTTCGCAGTCGTAGCCGCACTGTTCCCAGTGCTTCTGGGTGCAGATCACGAAGTAATCCAAAAGCCTGATTACGGAACGCCACCGCCGTGTGTCCTTCAGTATTTTGGCGATCTCGAGGGGTACGGCGATCAGGAGTTCTACGTGACGGTGAGCATCAACGACGAGATTCAGAAGGCGATAGGGATTTCCTCAGCGCTGCTGCAAAGCAAAGTGGAACTGGGACTCAGGAAAAATGGGTTTGCGATATCCAGTGGCAAGTTCGAGAAGTTGGAGGGCGCTCGATTCGACTTCCTGACTGTCATGATAGACGGCATCGTAGACGGTTCCGAAGTTTTCGTAGGCATCTCAGTGAGATTCCATGAGGGCGCCTATCTCTACCGAACCAAGCGCCATACTTGGCGAAACGCGCCATATTTGATGAGTTGTGGGACTTGGGCCAATGGCTATATTGCAAAGTACCGTCTGGGAGATGCGCGCGAATTGGCGATTCGTCACACAATCGAGTTGGTAGAGGTATTCATGAACGATTTTATGCGCGGCAATCCCGAGTTTGCGCATCCGCCCAAACCGACGACAACGGCACCAGCAGAAATGGGTAGCGAACAGTAGTGTCCATGAAAGGCCTATTCGGTATACTCACATGCCTTTTGGCCAGCACGAAGCGCCATCGCATTCACAGTCGCGGAACAAATGCGAAATATCTTCGACCAGTACGAATCTCCTGAAAACCGGCTGACCCACGCGCTCGGGTGCTGCCTGCAACTGGACCGAAACCTCCTGCGTCCGTTCGTGACGTGGCTGACTGGCCGACGCAGCCTGGCCTGGGGAAAACTGGAGGTTCTCGAGCAGCAAGTCCCGGGCGTGCCGGTCGATACGACGAATGACGGCGAGTTGGGCCTGCCCGATCTATGGATTCATGGCGACGGCGACTGGTCCCTCATTATCGAGAGCAAGGTCCAGGCGAAAGTCACCACGGGCCAACTGCATCGACATCTGCGTCGGGCTCGGCGTAACGGGTTTGGCGATGTGGATCTCGTTGTGCTCGCGCCGACTCTGCCGAAACAGCGCAACCAAGGTATTATCTATCGAACCTGGCCCGAGGTGTATTGCTGGCTTCGCCGGCAGGCGCGTAATTCCCAATGGGCCTCCTCACTGGCCGAGTACTTCGAAGTTGCGGAGACGAAAATGACGGCCGACGGCTATCTACAGGACGGCTCGCTGACCGAGTTCGACGGCATTCCGTTTGGACCAGATCATCCGTACAGCTATCGTGAGGCCAAGCGCCTGCTCAAGCTTGCCATGGGCGAACTCCGCAAGCGCCGCGACCTCGAGAAGTTGGGGATGAATCCGCGTGGCCAAGGTCGTCCCGCGATCACCGGCCAAGCCGGATCAGCGGTCTGGGATTTCATCCCATTGAAGGCCGCCGGCGGAAAGGCGGCATTCACTTCCTGTCCGCACCTGACGCTCAGCATTCAATCCCAGCGACTGGTCGTCATCGTCACCCTGCCCAACGCCGTCGGTTCGGCAATGCGACGCAACCTCGTGGATCTACCATATGACGAGTTCTGCGACCTGGTGGGCTCTGTCGAACGCGGCGTCAGCAAGGCCGTTCGTCGAATCAAGAGGGCATGCCCCCATATCGAAGCGGTTCAGCGGCACTATCCCTCGCAGAGAGCCAGGCCGATCGTGGACGCCCGGCTGGAGTTCGACCTACGCACCGCGACGGGCAATCGCCGAGCAGCCGTCAAGTCGCAGCCGCAGTGGCTCGAGTCGGTTTATGCGGCCCTGCAGGCCAAGAAATCGAATCTTCAGGTTGGGATCGGCGCCCTCCTGCCGTACGGCGACTCCGCTCTGCGCTCCCGGGAGGTGCTCAAGGTGATCGCGGGCGTTTGGCTCGGCTGCCGGCCCTGGATCGACGCCATTGTGCATAGCAAAACGTAGCCCGCGCCCCGTCGCCGGAAGAGAGCCCGATCGGCAGGACGGTTCCGGGCGGAGCAAACTCGCACGCCCTCGTGGGCGAATTGCTGTCCCCGGGGACTGAGAGCCAAGCTGCAGACGGCTTGGCAGGGCTGGTAAGCCTGATAATCTGGGCGACATAATCCACCTTCCAAGACTGACCAACCCGCCAAAATCGACGCCCTTGATTGAGTAGATGCGCTACAAATTCAAAAACGCATTGACCGGCTCCCGGGGGCGTGCTATGCTTATTCGTCAGCGGGCATCTGGAGTCCGTATAAAAAAAGCCCGGCGCTGACACGCCGGGCCGGATGATCCTGAGACATTGGCCGGGGTGAACCGACCGCACAGGACCTCGTTCCGTAGGTGATCTAACCGCCTGCCTGTGCAAACGTCAAGCCCCGACCGCAGAAGAAGGGAGGGATTTACAAGAGCGGTTCATCGGTTTGACAAGATGCTGGTCGAAGGACCAGCGGCGCGTTGGCACTATATGTGCCAGGAAGGCAGGTTCGATGCCCATGATATTGAGCATCCCTGAAGCCATCAACAATTACATGAAAGCATGTGGCGGCGAATATTCGGATTGGTACGTGGGAATCGCCGCCCATCCCCGTGATCGGCTCTTCGGCGAGCACAAGGTGGATGAGAACCGGGGCGCATGGATCTTCCGCGATGCCGGCTCCGAGCCAGCGGCCCGAAATATCGAACGCGGCCTCCTTGCCCTTGGTTGTAGAGGGGGCGGGGGAGGTGGGACTTTCCTGACCCGCTATGTTTACGCGTACAAGGTGGCGCCCCAAACGCTGCCCTAGACGGGAGATACCGCCGGCGGGCGGGTCACCCGTCCGCCGGCTTTCCGGCCATGAACAATCAGACGGTTCAACTTGAGCAGATCGCCGACGTGTTCCCCGGGCACTACGAGAAGGGCTCCGGCGCCGACGATCCCAGCGGTACCCACCGCCTGTTGTTCATCGGTTCCATCGATCCTGCTCCCGGGCACCGAGTGCTTCTGGAAAAGTGCCCGCGGTTTACACCCAAGACTGACCCGAAAGACGCAGTCCTGCATCGGGGCGACCTGGTCATCCCTGCTCGCGGCCAACGGCAGACGGTTGCCCGCATTGGGAAATCCATAGATGACCGAAAGCTCATCGCCGCGTCGTTCCTGCACGTAGTACGGCCCAGGCCGAAAGCAGTCGACCCCAGTTATCTTGCCTGGTGGCTGAATCAACCAACCGTGCAGTCGCGAATTGGCGCCCTCGTACGGGGATCAAAGATGCCGTTCCTGCCCCTATCCGGGACGCGCGGTATCCGCATCAGCCTGCCGCCGCTCGACACGCAGCGGCGAATCGCCAAAGTGTATGCCTTGTCAATCTCGGAACACGAACTTGCCACGGCCATCCGCGACCGGCGCCGCCAACTCGCCGACGCCCTCGCGCTTCAGGCCGTGCACGGAACAACAACCCAATGAGTCAAATCAAACACAATCCCAAGGAAATCGCGAACGCTGTGTGGGCGGCCTGCGACACCTTCCGCGGCGCCGTCGACCCGGCGAACTACAAGAATTACGTCCTGACCATGCTCTTTCTAAAGTACCTCTCCGACATGTCGCATGAGCGGCGGGAGGATTTGGAGAAAAAGTACAAGGGAGACAAGACCCGCGTCGAGCGAGCCTTGAGAAACGAGCGGTTTCTCCTGCCAGCGGAATCCGATTTCCGGTACTTGTACCAAAACCGCGACGCGGACCACCTGGGCGAGCTAATCAACACCGCCCTGGCCACCCTCGAAGACGAGAACAAGGCCAAGCTCGAAAATGTCTTCGGTAACGTCGACTTTAACAGCGAGTCGGAACTCGGCGACACGCGCGACCGCAACACCCGCCTGAAGAGCCTGCTGCTCGATTTCGAGAAGATTGACTGCCGCCCCTCGCATCTCTCCGGCCGTGACGCCATCGGCGACGCTTACGAGTACCTGATCGGCTGGTTCGCCGCCGGCGCCGGCAAGAAGGCTGGCGAGTTTTACACCCCACCGGAAGTCTCCGAACTGGTCGCGCGGCTCGTGAAGCCGAAGAAAGGTGCCCGTGTCCTCGACCCCGCCTGCGGCTCCGGCTCACTACTGATCAAGGTCGGCCGGCAGGTCGGTTCCGACGATTTCGCCCTCTTCGGCCAGGAGTCCAACGGCTCCACCTGGGCGCTGTGCAAGATGAACATGTTCCTGCACCGCATGGACCAGGCCCGCATCGAGCGCTGCGACACGCTCCGCTCGCCCAAGCTGATCGAAAGCGACGACCTGATGCGTTTCGACGTGGTCGTCGCCAATCCACCCTTCAGCCTCGACAAGTGGGGCCAAGACGAGGCCAAGAACGACCGCTTCAACCGCTTCTTCCGCGGCATTCCACCCAAGAGCCGCGGCGACTACGCCTTCATCAGCCACATGGTCGAAACCGCCCTCGACGGCGTCGGCCGCGTCGGCGTGATCGTGCCGCACGGCGTGCTCTTCCGCGGCGGGGCCGAGGGTCGCATCCGCCGCCAGCTCATCGAAGACAACCTGCTCGACCTGGTCGTCGGCCTGCCGCCGAACCTGTTCTACGGCACAGGCATCCCGGCCGCGATCCTGATCTTCGACAAGGCCCGCAAGGGCAGCAGGAAACGCCGCAGCGTGCTGTTCATCGACGCCAGCCGCGAATTCGACCAGGGCACGAACCAGAATCGGCTGACCGACGAGAACCTCGCCAAGATCTGCGCCACCTACGACGCGTACGAGGATGTCGATAAGTATGCCCACGCAGCACAATACGATGAGCTCGCCGAGAACGACTTCAACCTCAACATCCCGCGCTACGTGGATACGTTCGAGGAGGAAGAGGAAATCGACATCGCCGCGACGCAGCGCGAAATCGAGCGGCTGGAAGGCGAGCTCGCCGACGTGCGGGCGAAGATGGGCGAATGCCTCAAGGAGCTAGGGGTCCATGCCTGAAATCGTCGCAAGCTATTTAGGCGAATTGCCTGACCGATGGGAGGCGCGAACGCTTGCCGAAGTGTGTTCGGCCGATCGTCCAATCGTGTACGGAATCGTGCAAGCTGGCCCGCATGTGCCCGACGGTGTACCGTACATTCGAAGTTCTGATGTGAATGGGCAGTTGAGGCCTGATCGGTTACTCCGCACCGCGCCAGAAATCGCTCGAAAGTACCACCGCGCCTCGCTTCAACCTGGCGACCTTGTCTTCTCGATCCGCGGCAATATCGGAAACAAGTCCTTTGTCCCTGCCGAACTGGACGGGGCTAATCTCACACAGGGCACGGCGAGACTCGCTGTCCGCGCCGAGTATCTTCCCGCGTTCATTGCCTACGCGCTCGACTACACGCCCGTGCGGCGGCGCATAGAAGTGGTTTCGAAGGGAAGCACGTTTCGGGAGATTACGATTGAGGACTTGCGGAAGATCGCCATACCGGTACCACCGCGGCAAGTCCAGGAGAAGATGGTTCGCACGTTAGATGCACGGGACAACGCCATTGCCGTCCTGCAGAGGCTAGTGCGCCGCCACAAGAAACGCATTGCCGGCCTGATGCAGCAACTGCTCACCGGCCGCCGGCGGCTGCCCGCCTTCGCCGACCAGCCGTGGGATGACGTGCACATCGGCGACGTCATGAAGGAGGCAGATCGCCCCGTAGACTGGGATGAAGACGCGATCTATGACCTCGTGAGTGTTCGGCGTTGGGCAGGCGGCGTTTATACCCGCCAGCGGCTCGCCGGCCGCGATATCAAGGTCAAGAAGCTCAAGCGGATTGAGACCGGTGATGTCCTCATCTCCCACATTCAGTCAGCTTACGGAGCCATGGCGATGGTCGGTGGCGACCATGACGGGCATTGCGTGTCCGAGCTGTACACGGTTCTGGTCCCGCGCAATCGCAAGCGATTCGAGCGCCGGTTTTTTGCTTGGCTCTGTCGGCGCCGCTGGATGTGGCACCAGGCGTATGTCGCCAGCAATGGGTTCCTGGCCGAACGTCTCCGCATCAACTTCGACCCGCCCTCGTTTCTGAAGCGGCCGATCCAGATTCCCCCGACAGTTCAGGAACAGCGCGCCATCGCTGACGTACTCGACACGGCCCAGCGTGAAATCGACCTGCTCAAACAACTCCGCGACCAGATCCAGCAACAGAAACGCGGCCTGATGCAGAAGCTGCTGACCGGCCAGATTCCGGTGCCTCAACAGAAAAGGAGAATAGGGTTATGAATCCTTCGACGCCAGAAGAAGCTGCCGCGCTGATCGTGCTCGTCCGGCCGGTACCTGCCACAAGCCGGTACAAGGTAGTACTTCAGGTCGCGGATCGTCCAGCCATCGATCTTCAAGGCGAGTTCCAGACGCCTCAGAAGGCCAACGAGTGGGCCGCGCCAGTCCGTGAGCAGCTGGGACTCTTCGCTCGCGCGCAAGGCGATGCCATGAAACAGACAGTTCAGGCAGCGTTGGCCCCGCTTATTGAACAGGTCCGGGCGACGAACGTGAGCCTCGCAGATCAAATCGTCCAACAGGTTGCCAACACCAGCAGATGATGAGGGCCCTACTCCACCTGCTGTTTCCCTGGATCCCGGCGAAAGGGGCATGAGTTGCCATCGAAGGCTCTGACACTGTTTGAGACAAAGCTCATTACCGAGGTAGACCGCCTCATTCAAACACATGCCTACCTCAACGAGCACCAATACAATGCCGCTCAGGGGCGACGTGGTCTCGGACACATTACCCGTAGCGGGATCGTGATGCTCTGCGCTGCCTGGGAGCGCTACATCGAGTTGGTGGTTCCTGAAACCGCAGCTCATCTTGCGAAACGTGCAGCCTCACCCAAGGATCTACCGAAGGCGACGCAGAAACAACTAGCGAAGCACGTTACCGGCCACAAGCATGAACTCAAGGCGCTCGAACTGGCGGGAAGCGGCTGGCGTGCAGTATATCAGGCGCTCGCAATAGACCAAGCGGAAGGCCTGAACACGCCGAAGAGCACCATCTTGGATCCACTGTTCGAGCGCATGCTGGGCATCGAGACGATATCTGACTGCTGGTCCGCTGGTCGGGATGAGGTCAACGGATTCGTGACCACACGAGGCGGTATCGCACACACAGGTAGCGATGCTACGTACGTGAAGATCGAAACCCTCTGGTCCAGTCGCGACCTTGTGGCGAGAACTGTCTGTGAGACGGACAACCGCCTCTCCGAGTTCGTCAAGGAGCTGTTTCCCAACGAGTCCGTCCCCTGGCGAAGGAGGAGCCTACGTTGATGCTGACCGGCCAGCGAGAACCGAGGGAGACAGTTCATGGATGATCTGCTCTTTCACAAGGCGCCACTGCACGCGGTAATTGAGGCGCACACCGAGAAGATGAAAGCGTACGTCGGAGACCTGTCTCCGGAACGCATGAACGCCGCGAGCGACGACGAAATCGTCGCGCACGTCGTTTCCGAATATCGCATTGAACCGCTTCAAGTCGATACTGACCGGGCCGAAGCGGAGCACGCGGAGACGCAGGTCGATGTTAGCCGACACTTCAACCGCGCGGTCTTTGACCGGTCGCGGCCGTGCTTGATCAAGGGTAATCAGATCACCCTCTTCGTTCCGTTTACTGGCGACCCGCAGCTTCCGTTACTGACGCCGAGCACCCGGAACTTGAATCCGCCCCGCGGCACAATCCGGAAGACTGGCGAGAACTCGGGGACGATCCAGATGTCACTGGCCCTGCCCGCAGACGTGGATGAAACACAGTTCAACCGCTGGATCGACGAACAGCTCAACGGACTGAAGCAGCACGCAGACTGGTCCCGGCGAGATGTCGAGGCATACAACAACAAGCTCGAACCACAGGTGCGCACCGCCGTAGTCGCTCGCCGCACACAACTTGAGAGACAGGGCTCATTGTTGAAGAAACTCTCCGTGCCACTTCGCCGGCGTGACAGTGCGCCCAATCCCGCTCCTGTTCCGATGCCGAAGCGAATCGTCAAGCCCTTGCCGGCCCCACGAAAAGTGGAGCAGGAGTACGGCCTCACTGAGGCGGACTACGAGTATATCCTCAAGATCCTGCGTCATGAATCGCGGTCCTTCGAGGCAACTCCCGACGCGTTCGTGAAACTCGACGAGGAAGAACTGCGGGATGTCGTACTCGCCCACCTGAATGGCCACTTCGAGGGTGACGCCGCCGGCGAGCGCTTCCGCCGGAAGGGCAAGACGGATATCTGTATCGAGTACGAGAGCCGGGCCGCGTTCGTCGCGGAGTGCAAGCTGTGGAAGGGCCCCAAGGCGTTCGGCGCGGCAATCGACCAGTTGCTCGGCTACCTGACGTGGCGCGACACGAAGACCGCGTTGTTGGTCTGGAACAAGACCGTAAAGGACTTCGCAAAACTGCAGGACTCCGTGCCTCAGCTCCTGCAGGAGCACGCTAGATTCGTCCGGACCGCGTCCGCGGGACACAGTGGAGAGTGGCGCGCCGTTTTCCGAGCCATGGGCGACGATGGGCGAGAGATTGTCGTGCATGTGTTCCTGGTTGATCTTATGGCGTCCCCCAGCGAAGCAGAAGAAAGGAACGCATCATGAAGAAGGAGATCATCGTCCGCCTGCACACCCAGTTCGAGGAGATTGCCCGGACCTGGCCCGAGACCGGGACCGAATTCTGGCTGGCCCGGGACCTTCAGGAGGTGCTGGGCTACACCCGCTGGGAGAACTTCCGCAAGGTGGTCGACAAGGCCGTAACTGCCTGTCAGAAAGCAGGATATGAGCCTGCGGACCATTTTCTTGACGTCACGAAAAAGGTCGAGCTGGGTTCGGGGGCTGTCCGGGAGATCGAGGACACCGCCCTGACGCGGTATGCCTGCTACCTGATCGCCCAGAACGGCGACCCGGCCAAGGACCCCATCGCGTTCGCCCAGACCTACTTCGCCGTCCAGACCCGCAAACAGGAGATTATCGAGAAGCGGCTGAGCGAGGTCGAGCGGCTGGAGGCGCGGAAAAAGCTGACGACGTCGGAGAAGCAGCTTTCGGGGGTCATTTTTGAACGGCTGGGAGAGGGGCAGAGCTTTGCGCGCATTCGCAGCAAGGGCGACCAGGCGCTCTTCGGCGGCCGGACGACTGGCGACATGAAGCAGAAGCTCGGTGTGCCGAAGAGCCGGCCGCTGGCCGACTTCCTGCCGACGATCACTATCAAGGCGAAGGACTTCGCCAACGAGATCACGAGCTTCAACATCAAGCGCGACGACCTGCGAACGGAGGCGACCATCACAGGTGAGCACGTCAAGAACAACCAGGATGTGCGGAAGCTGCTGCTTGACCGCGACATCCGCCCCGAGGCGCTGCCGCCGGCCGAGGACGCCAAGAAGGTCGAACGCCGACTGGCTTCCGAGGAGAAGAAGCTGCCGAAGCTGACGGAGAAGCTTGATGCCCCGGAGGCTGACGAGCGGGGCGATGCTGATGAGTGAGAATCGTTTCCGCGTAACCCGGTGCCACGGAAGGTGGCGGAAAGGGTGACCACATGAGCAGGCTCAAGTTGTTGACGTTCGAAGAAGCACTGAAAAAGGCTGAGAAGCCGCCTCATGTACTTGTCGGCAACGGCTTCAGCATCGCTTGCCGCGCCGACATCTTCCAGTATGGGAAGCTGTTTGACCGCGCGGATTTCAAGAACCTCGACGACACCGCCCGCGCCGCGTTTTCGGCTCTGGAAACGACCGATTTCGAGGTCGTCATGCGGGCTTTGCGGCAGGCCGCCAAGCTGGCCGAGGTGTACGCCAAGGATCATCCCGACCTGGCCGAGAGGCTCGGCCGGGACGCAGACGGCCTCCGCGAAGTGCTGGCCAGCACGATTGCCAGCAGCCACCCCGACCGGCCGGCGGATATTAAGCCGGACCAGTACAGCGCGTGCCGCACGTTCCTAAGCAACTTCAAGTCGATCTACACGCTGAACTACGACCTGCTGCTCTACTGGGCCCTGATGCAGAGCGAAGTCGTGCCGCAGATCGGCGGCGACGACGGTTTCCGCCAGCCCGAAGGCGGGCCGGAGGACTATGTGACGTGGGAGGTGGACCGCACGGACGCGCAGAGCATCCACTACCTGCACGGGGCGCTGCACATCTTCGACGCCGGGGCGGAGGTGCAAAAGTACACTTGGTGCAACACAGGTCTGGCGCTGATCGACCAAATCCGAGCCGCCCTCGCGGCGAACAAGTATCCGCTGTTTGTTGCCGAAGGCAGCGCCAATGAGAAGCTTGAACGGATCCAGCATAGTGGCTTCCTGAACCGGTCGTATCGCAGCTTCGCCAAGATCAGCGGTCCGCTCTTCATCTTTGGGCACTCGCTCGCCGAGAATGATGAGCACATTCTGCACCTGATCGACCGCGGCAAGATGAACCCCCTCTTCGTTGGCCTGTTCGGCGATCCGGCCGGCGAATCGAACAGGCGCATCATCGAGCGTGCGGAGCGATTCTCGGCAGCCCGCACATCACGACGCGCGGCGACGGTGCATTTCTTCGACGTCGAAACTGCCGAGGTCTGGGGCTAGACCATGACCACGCACGTCACTCCACTCTCGACCGAAGATGCCGCTTCGAAGCTACCGGCGCTCAAGCTGCTAATCTCACTGGGGTGGGAGTATCTCTCGCCGACCGAGGCCAATGCAATGCGCGGCGGTCGCCGGTCGGAAGTGCTGCTCTTCGGCGTCCTGGAGCAGTGGCTCCGGGAGAACAACCGCATCGAGTACCGAGGCGAATCCGTTCCGTTCACCGAGGCGAACATCGCGGCCGCCGTCGCAACGCTTCGGGACGAGCCTGATGACGGCCTCGTGCGTACGAATGAGAAGCTGTACGACCTGCTCGTGCTGGGCAAAGCGCTGAAGCAAAGCGTCAAGGGCAATACAAAGAGCTTTCAGATTCGCTATGTCGACTGGGACGCGCCCCAGAACAACCTGTTTCACGTCACCGAGGAGTTCGCCGTCGAGCGAACCGGCCGTACGGATACGTACCGACCCGACATCGTGCTGTTCGTCAATGGCATACCGCTCGGCGTGATCGAGTGTAAACGTGCTGTCCTTGCTCCGGGCAAGCCCGCGCCGGTGATCGAGGCGATAATTCAGCAACGTGATTACCAGCAACCGGACGGCATCCCAAAGCTGTATCGCTATGCCCAGGTGCTGGGTGCCGTATCGCCGGCGGGAGCGCCGGAGGGCGCCACCGTCACCGAGGAGTTTGAGTATGAGGCCGAGCTCCCTGCTCGGTACGCGACGGTGGGCACGCCGCGGAAGTTCTGGGCGAGCTGGAGCGAGCGGGCACTCAACGATGGCAAGCTCGAACTGACGGACGACGACATCGCGCGGGCGGTTAACACGCAGTTGCCGGCCCCGGTCCACGACAAGCTTTTGGCGGGGCGGCCGGCTACGTTGCGGGCCGATTTTGAGGCGGCGGAGCGTGACGGTCGCCTGGTCACGGAGCAGGACCGGCTTCTTGCGGGCGTGTTCTCACCCCGGCGGCTGTTGACGCTGGCTCACCGTTACGTGTTGTTCGACGCGGGCGTCAAGAAGATCGCTCGGTATCAGCAGTACTTTTGTGTGGAGAAGATTCGCCGCCGGATTCAGAAGCTGGGACGGGACGGGTCGCGCATGGGCGGTGTCGTATGGCACACGCAGGGCTCGGGCAAAAGCCTGACCATGGTCATGCTGGTGAAGGCCATCGCGATGGACCGCCAGCGCGGACATTTGCACGACGCGGCTGGTAATGAACGGATGCTGTTGGTCACGGACCGCGTGGACCTGGACGACCAGATCTACGGAACGTTCAAGCACTGCGGGCTGCCAGCCGTCCAGGCCTCGACGGGGTCGGAGCTCGTCGAGCTGCTCCGTGACCCGACGGCGAAGATCGTCACGACCGTCATCAACAAGTTCGAGGCGGCGATTGGTAAGCAAAAGCTGTCTGTAGCCGACCCGAACATCTTCGTGTTGGTCGATGAGGGACACCGTACACAATTCGGCATTCGGCATTCGACGATGCGCCGTGTGCTGCCAAACGCATGCTACATTGGCTTCACCGGCACGCCAGTGCGCAAAGAGGACCGAAGTACCGTAGAAAAGTTCGGCGGGATGATCGACGCCTACACGATCAAGGAAGCAGAAGCCGACCGCGCGGTGCTCCCACTCGTCTATGAAGGCCGACACGTTGTCAAGGAAGTCAACCAGCGGGAGATTGACGACTGGTTCGAGAAGTACACTGGGCACCTCACCGGTGAGCAGCGTGCGGACCTGAAGCAGAAAATCAGCACGGCCGATCAGGTGATGCAGGCTGATCCGGTGATCCGGCGCATCGCGCGTGATGTGTCCGAGCATTACTCGAGATTCCTCCAGCACACGGGGCTGAAGGCACAGCTCGTAACGCCCTCCAAGTCCGCCGCCGTTCGATACAAGAAGTGGCTGGACGACCTGGGTGAAGTGCGCTCTGAGGTGCTGATCTCGGGGCCGGACGATCGCGAAGGCGACGAGGACATCTACAAGCCTAGCCGCGAGATCGTGAACCAGTACTGGAGAACGGTCGAGGAGCGGTTCGGCACCGAAGCCGCCTACAACAAGCAGCTCATCAACGCGTTCAAGCACGGCGACACACGCGATAAGCACAGTGACGCACCTGAGATCATGATCGTCGTCGACAAGCTGCTGACCGGCTTCGATGCCCCTGAGAACACGGTCCTGTACTTAGCCAGGAAGCTCCGCGAGCACACCCTTCTTCAGGCGATCGCACGCGTGAACCGGCTGGCGACCAGCAAGGAGCGCGGTTATGTAATGGACTACCGCGGCGTTCTGGTGGAGCTGGACGAGGCCTTCTCGATGTACGCCCGCGACCCGGATGATCCCGAGGCCGCCGCCTGCGGATTCGCAACACCGTTGCCGAGCATCGAGAGCGCGTGGCGCGAGCTACCTCAGCGGCGCGCGTCGTTGTGGGACGTATTCAAGGAGTTGGGTGATACGCGTGACCGCGAGGCGTTCGAACAGTTTCTTCGCGACGAGGTGACCCGCGTCCGGTTCTATGAGCGATTTGCGGCATTTGCGCGGGCCTTGGACGTCGCGCTGGCCTCTCACGAGTTTTTCAAGCACGTCTCCGCCGAGAAGGTCCGTCAGTATCGCGATGACCTGAAGTTCTTCGGTGAACTCCGTCGCGCGGTGCGAATTCGATACGCCGAAGTCGTGGAATTCTCTGAGTATGAGCCCAAGATACGCAAGCTACTCGACCAGTACATCTCAACAAGCGGCGTTGAAGCAATAACAGGCAAGATCGACCTGTACGACCGTGAACAGCGTGCGGCCGCCCTTGAATCGGCAGGATCTGCCACGTCAAAAGCGGAAACCATTGCCAGCAACGTCGAGCGTGTACTTGAGGATCGCGTCCGCCAAGAGGACCCGGTCTCATATCGTCGCTTCTCCGACATGCTACGGGAAGTGATCGAGCAGATGCGGTCAGGTTGGCTGGCCGCCGCGGAGGCGCTGGTGCAGGTCGAGCGGATCGAGGAGCAGATTCTGCGACCCAATGCAGATGACGTTCCGGAACAACTGCGGGACCGACGATTGGCCGTTGTACTTTTTCGCAACCTGGAAGAGGTGATCGGCAACGATGCTGCAGATGCCGCTTCCTCGATCGATGGGATTATCGAGGAACGGGCTATCGTCGGCTGGAAGGACAATGACGACCGCCAGAAGCAGATGCGACAAGCAATCGACGATTACCTTTTCGACCTAAATGATCGCCGCGAAACGGAGCTGTCCCTCGATGAGATTGATCGGGTTATAGATCTCTGTATGGAGCGGGCAAGAGCTGTACTACCGTAATGTCAAGCAAAACGAACGAGCAGAAGACAATCGAGCTGGGGACAGTTCGGATTCAGTATACAGTCAACCGTGGTGAGCGGCGGCGATCACGCTTGGTTATATCTCCAGATGGAAAAGTCGATGTCCGTGTGCCACCCAATGTTGCGGACGAGTGGGTCAAGGAATATGTCTATCGGCAACGCAGGTGGATTCTGCGACAACTACTGTATTTTGAGAGATTCCGCCCGAGAGAACCTGAGCGGCGATATGTTCCGGGCGAGACGTTCCGATATCTCGGACGTCAGTACCGCTTGGCAGTTACTGAAGCCAATAGTGACGACGTGAAGCTAAGGGGACGCCACTTGATGGTATCGATCCCGGATTTCGATCCCTCATCGATACGGAAAGCGGTCCAACAGTGGTACATCGATCGTGCTCGCATTGTATTTGCACGCCGCGCCCCCATGGTTTTCGAGAAACTCCGTCCGCATGGAATCGCCCAACATCCCATCGAACTGAGGAAAATGAAACGACGGTGGGGAAGCTGCACGCCGCGGAATCGCATCCTGCTGAATCCGTTCCTAGTCATAGCACCTACGGATTGCATCGATTACGTGCTGACGCATGAGCTGTGCCACACTCGCCACAGTCAGCACAACCAGGCGTTCTATAACTTGCTCACAACAGTGATGCCAGATTGGCCGCGGCGACGGAATCGCCTGGAAAGATACGGACCATGCTTGACGCTATAGCCAGCGAAATGGCAACGTCAGGCGTTGAACGCGAACCCACACCACAAGCCGCGTTGACTTTGCCAGTCGATTTCCGCCACAATCGCCCGTAGCAGCCGCTCGTTCACCGGATCGCTACCTCTTTGCAAGGGTGGGAGAAACAGTAGTGTTTCCTGAATGTCCGGCGCCAGATGGTTGAGATTCATGATCTGCGTCATACGCGGCTGGGTGACGTGGGCCAGCCTCGCCAGTTCGGACAGGTCCTTGACCTTGCCCTCCCGAAGCATGCGATCGAACGTGATCGCCAGGGCCATGAGCCGCGAGACGCGGGGCACGCGGCCGGGCTCGGCGGTCTCGTGGGCCGGCGGCGTTTCGACGAAGGACACGCGGCCGTGGGCCTGCCTCGTAACGTGCAGTCTTCGCTTGACCGTGATCATGCGGCCTCCTCAACGTTGGGCGCGTCCGGCTCCTGCCCGAGTGCTTTGATGCCCGTGGCGTGGAACGCGATCTCGATGGCACTGTCGGCCGCGTCGTACTCGACTCGGTGGACCAGCAGGTTGATCAGCCGGACCTGCTCACGCGGGCTCAGCGCCGTCCAGACGCCGTCGAAGTCGGCGAGCGCGGCGGTGACGTCCGCTTCATCCAGCAGGTCCCGCCGGCGGTCCGCCAACTCCACCGCGCACGCAGTCAACCGTTGTTCGGCCTGGCCGATCTGGCTCTCGAGGTCCGCGATGCGGGCGGCCATCGCGTCGGTTGCGTCACCTGTGGCCAGGCGGCCGAGCTCGGTGCGGCACCGCGCCAGCCCGCGTTCCAGCGTCCGCCGCTCGCCCTCCAGTCGGTCGATCCCGGCCTCGGACTGGGCGCGCACCTCAGCGAGCGTGTCGGCCAGCAGTCCGGGATCCCGCCCAATGCACCGGATCTGATCGACCACGGCCGCCTCGATCTCCGCCGCGGGCAGCGAGCCGCTGGGGCATTTGCCGTGGCCACGTTTCTGCGCGTTGGTGCATGTGTAGTAGCGGTACCGCTTGTTGCCCTTGGTCGAGAAGGTGTGCGACATGGCCCGCCCGCACGCCTTACAGAACAGCAGCCCCCGCAGCAGCGCCCCATGGCGGTTGCGGAACCGGCTCGTATGCGGGCCTCCGTTCTGGCGCAACTGGCGCTGGACCGGTTCGAACAGGTCGGCGGGCACAATCCCCTCGTGTTCGCCGTCGTAGACGACCTCCTTGTGCCGCACCTTCCCAATGTAAATGACGTTGGTGAGAAGGCTGTGCAGCCGGGCCTTGTCAAACACCAGACCGCCGCGTGGGCGGCCGGCACGCGTCGTCCACACCTTGTTGACCCAGCCTCGCCGCTCGAGCTCGGCCACCACCGGCAGCAGAGACCCCAGCTCGAGGTACAGCCCGAAGAGCTCGCGCACCCGCGCGGCCTCGACCGCGTTGACGACCAACCGGGGCCCGCCGGCCGATCGATCGACGTCGTACCCCAGGACGGGTGTCCCGCCGGTCCACTTTCCTCGGGCCCGCGACGCCGCGATCTTGTCGCGGATGCGCTCCCCGATGATCTCCCGCTCGAACTGGGCGAAGGAGAGCAGCACGTTGAGCGTCAGCCGCCCCATGGAGTTGGTGGTGTTGAAATGCTGCGTCACCGACACGAACGACACATTCCGCCGCTCGAACGCCTCCATGATGCGGGCAAAATCCAGCAGCGACCGGCTCAGGCGATCGACCTTGTAGACGACCACGCAGTCGATGCCGCCGGCCTCGAGGTCGGCCAATAGCCGCCGCAGCGCCGGGCGCTCCATGTTTCCGCCCGTGAATCCGCCGTCGTCGTACCGCTCGGGCAGGCAGACCCAGCCCTCGGCTTTCTGGCTGGCGATGTACGCCTCGGCCGCCTCCCGCTGGGCGTCGAGCGAGTTGAACTCCCGTTGGAGCCCCTCGTCGCTGCTCTTCCGGGTATAGATGGCGCAGCGGATGGTCGGCGCCGCGGACGAGCCGGTCGTCTGTGACTTTTGGCGACTCACGGCTTAGCCTCCAGCCCGAAAAACCGGAACCCGTTCACGTGGGAGCCAGTGATGGCCTTCGCGACCGCCGTCAGCGACCTGTACCGCTCACCGGCGTACTCGAAGCCGTCGGCCAGGACGGTGACGTGGATGGTCTGGCCTCGGTACTTCCGCGTGATTGCGGCACCGATGGCGGGCAGCCGGCGATCGAGTGGGGAACGCGGCGTGGCCGCCGGTCGCCCATGTCGCGCCGTGGGTGCCCCCCGTGGCGGCGTGACGCGAACGTCGGCGATGTCGACCAGCTCCGCCGCCCGGCGCAGGGCCCGTTCGCTCAGCCCGCCCTCGGCGTTGGCCTGGATTCGCCAGGCGATGCGACGGACCAGGTACTGCTTGTGCCGGCTGCGGGCCTGCTCGCCGAACACCTCGGCGTATCGGTTGTGCAGCTCGCCGACGGTCATGCGGTCCAGGGCCGCCAGTTCCTTCGCGATGGTGGTGCTCATGCGTTGTCTCCGTCCTCCCGCGGCCATAACCCGCGGGTACGAGGACCACTCAGCCTCGTTTCGGCGGGGAACTCAAGGCCGTTTTCGATGCTTGGTGGAGGATTCTGGGGGCTGGCGAGGCCGCCCACTCCGGTCCGCTGGTGCCAGCGCAGGATGCCTTTGGCGAGAATAGCGACGATTTCCTGCCGGCGCGCGGCAGGCGTCACGGGCGGCGAATGCGATGATGATGCGGACACGGGCAGACTCCACGGCGACCGTCCAGCGGTCGTCATAACCGCCGGGTTAGGTCGTCTGCCCGTTACCTACGCCATGCGATACCGAAATGTCCGCCGGACTATTCTCGTTTCTATTGCACGTCGAAATCTGCGCTGGAGAATCATGCACAGAAGCGCGAAGGCGTAAGCTCCTCTGGCATGGGCCAGATTCGATTGGATGATGGGGAAGGCACGTGCACTCGCGGCCAGTTGAATACGTGTTCGTAGCGAACGACGACCGTTTCATCATTCTTGATGCGCGTATCGACGGTGTCCGGGTCGGACGCGCGGTGTGCAGCAAGGATGGCGATCGCCTCCAACTCGGCGACATCGTGGTCAAGACGGAGATGCCGCGAACGCGCACGTCACCGGTGTGTTCCCTTTTCTGGCGACTGACGCGGCGCGAACCACTGCAACTTCGTGGTCACTGCATCGGCGGCGAGCTCCTGAGCCGCGTCCTCCAAGCGGCGGACTCTTCTGGCATCGGGGAAACGTGGGGTAATGTCACGAAGGACGATCTACTACACTCTCCATTCCTACTAGACTGGTATCAACGATGCGGGTTTGTCTTGGAGGATCCGGATGGCGAATGTGTTCCGGGCACAGTCAAGAAGATCGTGCGCCGGCGAGATCAACGGTGATGATCATGTCATTGTCGGGACATCACATTAAACTCGCGCTCGATAGCGACTCGTGAGAGCTCGCGAATAACGGGCAAGTCCCGAGATAGGCGAAGCAGATCTGCGGGTTCATCAGGGTTCACAACGTTGTTCTTGTCGAATGCGTGTGCAATTGCACACCGCCCAGACGAATAGAGGTAATCCGCCACGTCTACGCCGGTGGCTTCAATCTCCGCAATCCGTTCGATCCCCACCTTATCGGCTATATGATGTAGATTATCCCTTATCCAGCTCTTCTGTTCTGGACCGGTATTTCGCAAGATATTGATGATCTTGAAAAAGCTCAAGAACTTGTAGGGCACCAGATTGACTGATAGACCCTCTCGATACAGCGCCAACGCCAACTTCGCCCTTGGATCAGGCGGATCTACAAGAAGGCCGAAGCCGCCATCGCCAGTTACGCCCCTTGGACCCTTCCCTATATTGAGGGGCGCCGTGCACCAATTCGCAAATGTGGCAGTCGCTCCGGATTGCTCCCACCAGGCAATCGCGCTGAGAAACTCCAGAATGATCTTGTCGGCGTCAGTTACGGTAAAATCGGTAGCTGTCTTAATACGGATCATTCTCGCGGTGTCGTCAGACTCTGGAAGGAGTTGAAGGTCACGGCCGTGGAAGCTGATGGTTCTCGGTGAGCTAGGCCAAGGAATCTCAGTCTCGACCGCGACCGTTCGATAGCCTTCGGAGGGGAGCGTGGACATGTGCGGCATTGTCGCCACGGCATCGGGCACTTCAAGTTACCCGCCACCACAGCAGTTGATTCCATCGAAGCGTTGGGACGATCTCACGGTCCGGCTTCGATGTGCGCGGTCCGGTTATCACCCCGCGCGACACCCCTGACCCGCCGGTTATGGCCGCCATAACCACCGGGTCGGTGCAGGTTTGAGACTCAGAGACTTTGGGGCTCGGACGGGGGCCGACGGGGCCAATGGTACGGGGACGGCGAAACGGAGGCGCTCCGCGAGAGATCCTCGCCGGCCGCTCCGTGCTGCTAAACCCTTGCGGTTTCTGGGCCTAGAAACGCGAACGCCCGAGCGTCTCGGCCCGGGCGGGGCACGTTAACCTCTCGGTCGGCCAGTTTCGCCACTGGACGTGAACTAGCGGGGGCAGGACTCGAACCT
>NPIF01000865.1_pt1 | contig 19412 bp, 11 predicted proteins | sample 8637461 | NCBI WGS metagenome assembly NPIF01 (sample SAMN07420641, study PRJNA396082) | bioreactor metagenome | isolation source: sample BR12 brine-fed electro-methanogenic bioreactor BR | place: Japan: Kochi | collected 2016-12-09
CCGGATAATTCTTGATATTTTTTCCCATATCGAACCATTCCTTCGATGTAATCATTATCCAGTAAAGCCTCTTTTGCAGGATTGTTTTCAGGATCGGGTTCCGTTAATGCCACTATTTTCCGAAAATCATCGTGATGATCTCGAATTATGCAAGGCGCAAGCCAGTTTCCATGCCTATCTTTGCCATTTTTATAATCTTCCTGCCATTCTCGAATATGCATGAAAAAGGATTCCTGCCAAACATCAGTCATCGTTTTTCCTTGCGCAAACGCATCATTCACGTTTACAGGTGAATAAGGGACAAAGACACATGGCATTACCATTCCATTCCAATCAATATACAGATACCCTCCCCCGTTATAGCGCCCTCCTGCTATACACCCATTCACAAGCGTGCCATGGTTCCAAAAGTCACAAAGAAAAATATTCCTGTTCTTTATCAAATCCCAGGTTCTTTTCCACATCCAGAGCCGCTGTTCTGGTGTTGGCATAAGATCTAGCGTGAAAGAACGACCTATAGGCATGTAGTGGAAGATCCAGCCATACGAAGCTTCTTCAGAAAAAAACAAAAAGTCGATGAATTCATCTGATAACAACTCTTCATAATTATCTTTTGTAGCTGTAAGTGAAATCCCAAACGGGATACCATATTTTCGCAGCCTTTCAAATGTTTTAAGGATCTTGTCAAAAACACCTTCTCCACGGCGGGTGTCGGTTCTGTCCCGCCAACCCTCAAGGGATATTGCGGGAGTAAAGTTCCCCAATTTTGCAAGGCGTTCAGCTTTCTCATCATCAATTAATAAGCCATTTGTGTACGCCATGAAGAATAGATCGTCATGTTTTTCTATCATATCTAGAAGATCTTTTCCCTGGTCTTTATATGTAAAGGGTTCACCACCGCTGATCACAATGAATTTCAATCCAAATTGCTCTTTTACTTGGGTCAATATTTGATCAAATACTTCCCAATCAAGTTTTTCGGAGGTACTCCCTGAATCAGCATAGCAATTTTTACATTGTAGATTACATGTCATTGTCGGGCTAATAACCAAAAGTAAGGGCGGTTTTCTTTTGTGGACTTCCTCAAATGCGATTCTTTTCTTTTTGTCCCCTTTTTTGATTAAAACTTCCTTGATCAAATTATTTACAAGTTTCTGAATAGTAGCATCAGATAAAGTCGGTTTTTCAAGGAGTCGATCCAAGGTATAGATCAAGGCTTTACTTATTTCATAGCGATCACTACAAACTCCAACGGGAAATCTCTGTGTATTAATATTATTCAGGTAATTATTTTCTGATGCTTTCAGCGCTTTCTTTATTAGGAAACGTTTAATATATTTATTACCAACAATCTTTTTCCCATACTTATCAAGAACATAATTACTAAAAGAAGTAAGGCTTCTGTTGAATAACATCCCTCCTCCTTTTTATCTCAGGTTTTTCTAAATATAGATAGCGGACAGCAATTTTTATCCTTCAAATTAATAAACGGACTGCTAATGGAAAGGAGATGTTTCTGTGAAACACATAGAAAATTTTCTTCTCTCATTCCAGAATTTTCATAAGGTTTTGGCTTTGTTGAAAGAATTTGTTATTTCAATGGGTGGGAGTTGTCTGCGTTTAGTAATGCCTTATCTATTTACATAATACAATACTAGAAGGTAAAAACACAGATAACAGAAGAGTTTTTTAGTCTCTAGACACAATCCTACGTAACCTAACGACCATTAACAGATGAGTCTACCGGTCGTGACCTGATTTCTAGTAAATCCTGGCAAACTTCAACCGCTCTCGCAGCCTATTCCATCATTATCCCCGTCAAATCCATGCGGATCACAGATACAGCGGAATCTGCGGAAGGAGATATCTCTGCAATCCAGGTCGTAGGAAACATCCGGGATGCACACATCCGGATAGCAGGGATCACACCCTGCACGCGCATCCTCAGTTGGTTCTACTGTTATTGTGGGCATCATGTACAAATCAGACCAGAAACCCCTCTTCGCTGCATTCGCTTGCCTCTGCAACGTATTGAAATATACATCACATGCTACATCTGGAGGATAAGCAACCGCATGTGCGTAACCTTGTTTGATCAGTTCAGCATTCACAAAGATATCATCTACGATCACGTAACGCAGTAGACGATCATATTTATCCTCTTCAGATACGTCTTTGATCATGATAACCTCACTCCCCTGCACTAGATCTCGATTCCTCTCGTAGGCTTCCTGGCTGAACATTTGCACTGGCCGATCAGGATCTTTGCATTCTGGACAATCCACCCCGATATAACGTATTGACTTTATCTGCCCTTCGATTTCCACTTTGATCGTGTCGCCATCCACCACTTCTACCACATTCCCTATTTCAACAGAAGAATTACTCGGCAAGCATGGATATTTTGTAAAAATAACACTTATCGGATCGGGGGTGGAGCTTGCGGTAGGTGATGGTTGAGGTATAGAGGTAGGTGTACCTATAGCAGCGTTGTTAGCACCGAGTGTACTCTCCACCTCTGTATAAATCGTTGCAGCGATGTGTGTTGCATCGAATGCAGGTGCCTGTTTACCTCCCGGTGAAGACAAAACACAGCATAAGGTCAATGTTTGCAGCAATAGAAAAACCAAGCCACCCATTACAAGTTTGCGATGCTCACCTTTTAGCAATATCAGCAATTCTTTAATAATCCCTGACAGGAAAACAAGCATCTTCTTTACAGTATCAAATATTTTCTGAATTCTTTTACTCATAATCCACCCAGCTATTGAATCTAGATTCACATACGCTTGTTTTCAGTATATGCTGCGCAACAGTTTTTTCAAGGATGTATTTACTAGTTCTATTTTTTTTGAATCTGAATTCAATAATACTGTTCTATAATAAATTCCTAAGGGGACAATTTTTATAGCGTTGTTTTCTACTTTTACAGGTCAGCAAAGGGAGGTAATTGATGAAACAGAAAATCCTTTTAACGGGTGACAGACCCACAGGAAAGCTACATCTCGGTCATTATGTCGGTACCTTGCGGAAGCGCATAGAGTTACAAGATAACCCTATATACAAACAATATGTATTTATTTCTGATCAACAAGCTCTTACGGACAATGCTCGCAATCCAGAATTGATCAGGACAAACCTGATCGAGGTGGCATTGGACTATCTCGCTGTTGGTATCTCTCCTGAAAATAATGTCATATTCATTCAGTCGCAGATACCTGAGTTGTCTGAGCTGACAATGTACTATATGAATTTGGTGACCATTGCACGTTTGCAAAGAAATCCCACGGTTAAAGAAGAAATCAAGCAGAAGAACTTCGGGCCAAGTATACCTGCAGGATTCTTGTTGTATCCTGTAAGTCAAGCGGCAGATATAACTGCATTTAATGCCGATTTTGTTCCGGCTGGCGAAGACCAGGAACCTGTAATTGAACAGACTCGTGAAATCGTCAGGACATTTAATACAATCTATGGTGAAGTGTTAGTAGAACCGCAAGTTCTACTTCCCGACCATGCAGCTAGCAACAGACTACCTGGTTTTGATGGTCAATCAAAAATGAGCAAATCCTTAGGTAATGCTATTTTTCTCTCTGATGAACCTGAAGTGATACAACAAAAGATTATGAAGATCTTTACTGATCCTAATCACTTAAAGATTTCCGATCCCGGTACTGTCGAGGGCAATACAGTTTTCACATATCTCGATGCTTTTTGCGTGGATGCGCACTTTACCGAATTTCTTCCTGAATATAATTGCCTTGATGAACTTAAAGACCACTATCGCCAGGGTGGATTAGGTGATGTTAAAGTTAAGAGATTCCTCAATAATATACTTCAAGCAGAAATAGCTCCGATTCGTCAAAAGCGCCAGCAATTTGAAAAGAATGAAAAAGAAGTCTACCAAATGCTTTTCGATGGTAGTTTTGTTGCACGAGAAGTCGCTGCAGAAACGCTTGAGCGTGTACGCAATGCGATTGGTCTGAATTATTTCGATATATTGAAGTTATAAGTACTGGTATGAAAATATGTCACTTAATTTAGTTAACATCCTAGAAGCAGACCTCAAAGAATCAAGGCTCGCACCCCACACGCGCATCCGAGGTTGGTTCTATCGTCAATGTGGATATAAGGTATAAATCAGACCAGAATGTCCTTTTCTCTGCCAATCTCTTTCTTCTTCAGAACGCCGCGCAAAAATAGGGCAAACGGTATAAAAACAATGAATCCCATTGCAATGACCAGGAGGATCTCCTCAAATGCGATCTGTGCATCAATTAATATAGGTTGAAGGATCATCAGTGCGATCAATCCAATGAACAACATACTTCCCTGGAAAAGCATGCCCAAACCGAGTGCATATCCCATTTCATTCTTCCTCAACAACCATAACCCGACGATGATCCAGGAAATGGAAAGGATGACATCAGAGAGATTCAAGGCTATTTCCGTGATCAATATATCTGTATTCGCAACCAGTTTACTGATCGCCCGCCCCACAAAAACAAACCCTAGCAACATCAGTACGCTTCCTCCAAATATCTCCGCCACTTTCCCTCGTAGATATTTTTGGATAGCAATATTATTAAATTGTGAAATCAATCGCACCAATAGAAGGATACTAAAGACCACTATGATGGGATAAACGACATAGACTGCATTGATGGGCATGGATATTGCGTAGATGATGTAATTGTAGATCATGAAGAAGAATGCGCCCGGCCAAAGCAGCAGTCCAGCTAATTTGTCCCGGTTTGCGATCCTCATCGATCCCAGCAAAATCGGCACCCCAATTACAAGCGTAAGTATGTCGTTTACGTAAAACGATAGCACTAGTTCTTCGGTCGGATAGAGAACATTGGTAAATACAAGTCCCGCCAAAGACACCAGTGTGATCAATACGGTCACGAAAAGTGTACCGATATTGATCCATTTCATATCATCCTTGACCAGGAAGGAGTTCGCGCTTGCCGATTGTTTTACCATCCTATACTCCTTGAAAGTTGTTTTCACTTTTCATAGTAGCAAATTCTTATATCATTTACATCCTAGCAGTCGCTGATCTGTTTGAACTAAAAGGGAATATATTTAAATGCCATATCGATAATTTAACCATTGCGACCTAGCAAAATTCGTTCAGCCTCTTCTTCCCTAACAGTAGAAAATAATCAAGAATTATTGATCATTCATAATTTCCTCAAATTACAGAGAATACTTAATAAACATTCAAGATGCAAGACAGGTAACTCGCATGTGCTTATGGTACCGGCACCAATATCATCGTGATCAAGACATATAGATCTTGGAATATCCACTTCGCAATATAGGAACAATCGATTTACAATTTTGTGTTGTAAGTCGTTCTATTTTTCGTATAATAAAATAGACGATCACGTTGACCGCCGATTGTGGTTTGCTAGACGATCAAATTTCCAAACGTGAGAAACACCGAAAACCGCTGATTATGTCTCAGCGGTTATTTTTTTTCCAATCCATTGAGGAGGTGTTTGGAGGGCGATAAAAAAAAAGAAAATGGGGGACCGAAGTATGGGAGGCGAAGAACCAGCACTTCACTTATGGTCGCTGATAGGTGTTGGGGAGCTAGTGGCGAAACCGATCCAATAGTCAGTTTTGTGAATTATTGCATAAGAATCTGATTCACTAGTATTTATTTGAACTTTATTGGCGCTGATCCATCCTGGGTCTGTTTAGCGGCGCGATCACAAACATTTCTTTCAATTTATTCTAAGCGAGGTTTATCATGACTTCTTTTAATAGAAGAAGAACCTGGGCTTGTCTGCAAGTGGTTGCGCTGCTATTTACTACAATCTTCACAACGCTTCCAGGTGCAGTAGTCCAGGCACAAACGATCGAGCCCACCATAGAGGTCCATGATTTTGGTAGGATCCTCTTTTTGGGATTCACACCAGGATCATCCGTTTCCTTTCTGATCTATGAGGGAAGCTCTCTAGTGGGTGCCGAGACCGTCTATACCAACACAGATGGTAACGCAGCATATACCAGGTTCCATTTAGAACCAGGCTGGGAGATCATCGCTACTGATGATGCCTCCGCCATCGCCAAAACCCTCATTATCTACGATATTCGCATTGGCACTATCGATTTCGCTGGAGACACAATCAGTGGCACTGCGGGAGTAGGTGATGAAGTTGTCGTTCATCTCAACCTTGACATTCCAGTCAATACGATAACTACCATCACAGGGGGGGATGGTTATTGGATGGCGGATTTTAGTGGGATTGTAGACTTTCTCACGGATACTCCCATTCAAGCCGCCAGGTATGATGAGGATGGAGATGCAACTGTTGTCTTTACACCCTTTCTCGAGGCATCCGTCTCGGGGGATTGGATCGATGTCTATCGCTATAAACTCGATCCTACTGTCACCGTTGAAGTTTTTGAATCAGAAGGAGGTGCGTTTATTGATTCCTTCTCAGTTCCCATTAATACGCATGGAGAAGGTAAGCTAGTACCTGAACAGATCGGTTTCGATATCATCCCGGGTATGTTCATCACCGCAACTGGGGATTCCACGGGCAATCATAGAGAAGTAACAATACTGCCCCTCACATTTGACGTCCTGGATATAGATCTGGATTACGCGCAGGGAACCGCACCTCCAGGCGCTATTGTGAATGTCGGTGCCGGTGGTTGTGGAATGGGAGGAATTGAGACAGATATCGGAGGAATATGGGAAGCATATTTTGCCTGCGATGTGACCACCTACATTGATAACCAGGCGACCATACGGGATGAGGATGGCGATAGTACAAGTGCTGAATTCTCCCCTCCCCCTCCTGATAGCGATGGCGATGGTATTCCAGATATGGAAGATAATTGTGGGGATATACCAAACCCGGGGCAGGAAGATGGTGATGGGGATGAAATTGGTGATGCCTGCGACAACTGCGTTCTGGATTTCAATCCTGGGCAAGAAGACAGCAATATGAATGGGATTGGGGACGCCTGTGATGTACCAAGGGAAAAATGTGTCCAAACCCACTACCAATATCCGCTCGGCTGGTGGGGCCCTGATTACGACTATATATCTGGAGATGATTGGGAAATAGGCTCAACTGTGACGTTGTCGATCGATGATCCAATCTCTGGGCTTACCTATACGGATTCACAGATCGTTGAATTGGGAGGTGATAGTGGTCGATTCCACTTTGTACTTTCCTATAATGTTTGGGATCTCAAACCCGGTCAAACGATCACTCTCTCTGACGGTATCGATACCTTCACCTATGTTGTACAGGACTTTGCCATTACTTCCACGAACGTGGACACGGATGTGATCCAGGGGTATGCAGATCCCGGCTCTATGGTCTATGTCAATGCACAATTCCCATTTTTCATGGATGGCATCCCTGAATATTATGAGACCACCGTTACTGCGGATGGAACTGGTTTTTGGGAAGCCGACCTGAGCGGGCATTTTGATATCCGCAACTATACATATGGACGCACTGAACAATATGAAGATAGTGAAACCTGTTACAGCACAACCTATGATTGGTGGTTCCAAACAGATATCGAAGCTTCCCTTGATCACGATACTATTCGTATCTCTCACTTAAAACCCTTTGATGTTATCACCATAGAAATTTTTGATTCCTTCGGTGCCCCGGATCCCTATATCGAGACTATCGAAACAGACGAAAATGCTCACTTCTGGTTGAACGTTGGTGAATTTTTAGATCTTCATCCGGGAACCTTTATCAGAGCCCTTGACATCAATTCGAACCTCATAAAAGAATTGGAGATGAGCTACCTCACCCTGGACATTTTCGACAGCGATGCTGATTACATTGAAGGGAAAGCAGATCCCGGACAGGTTGTGCAGATCAACGTTCACACAAATACTGGTGAGGAAGTTGCCTCACTGGAAGTCATTACCGAAGCGAGTGGCATATGGTCTTACACATTCAGTGAAGACCTCACAAATGATATGGAGATAGAAGTCCGCACACTCGATGAAGACAATGATGCCACAATCGTACATGCACCTGAGCCTCAAGCACAACTCGTTGTTGTAGGTAACCTGACCTGGGATTGGATCAATCTGGTACGTTTCACACCAAATGCTTCGGTGACGGTCGAGATCTATGATGCCGTTGGTGGTCCCATGATCGGTGATCCGCATGTGGTTCCAACCGATGTAGAGGGGAATGGCTGGTTTGATGGACGAGAGTTCGAGATCAATCTACAGCCCACGATGCTAATCGTTGCAAGGGATGATGCAAGCGGAGAGGTGAAAGAACTCATCCTGGAACACCTCAGCGTTGATGTGTTTGATATCGCCAGTGATCAAGTTGCGGGTACAGGGCCTGCTGGGGCGACTTTGTGGGTCAATGTACATGATGAAGTTCTCAATGAGGGCTACGGTATGGAAGTTGTAGCAGATTCCGGCGGGTACTGGCTGGCAGATTTTTCTGCTGAGGGTGTTGACCTGAATGAGAACATGAACCCGGGAGCCTTCTTGCCCGACGAAGATAACGATATTACGGTTGCCGAGTTCCCGGGTTTCCCATACTTTGAAGGGAACCTGCCCCTGGATTGGGTCTCAGCGCATTTCTTCACCCCCTACGCAAGTGTGACATTGGAGATCTATGAATATGAAGGTGGTCCACATATCGCAGGGAGCCCCTTCTCCGTTCCGACAGATTGGCGTGGTGAAGTCTGGTTCGACGGTCAAGAAAATGGCGTTGACCTGCTGCCTGGAATGTACCTGATCATCCGCGATAATGATGTGGTTACGCTGGAGAAAGGATTATTCCTGGTAGATGTGACCATTGACACGCCTGACTTTGTAAATAATGAACTGAGGGGAACCGGACCCGCTGACACCTGGCTTACCGTTGAGGTATATGACCACACTAATGGCGAGCAGTACTTTGTGGACGTCCTAACCGACGGGTATGGCAATTGGTATCTGGACTTCCTGGCAGAATTTGGTGTACCTATCCCAAGTGAAGATTATTGTGCACATATCAAACTTTATGACGAGGATGGAGATGCCAGCGTTGCCGATCCTCCTGAACCCCCAGAACCACCCCGAATAAATGGCTCGCTTGTCGAAGACTGGATCGGATTGGAAGGATTTGAACCAGAAACTGGCGTTGAAGTAGTCATCGATGGTTCAGCTCCATTCTACTTCACAACCAATGAGGAGGGATCCAGATTCGTTGAACCCTACGAGCACGAATACGATCTTGTGCCCGGCATGATCATCGCTGCCTCACAAGGAGAAGTGACGAAAACCCTCGTTCTGGAAGACATCACGGTCGACCTGATAGATTACGAAGAAGATATCCTGAGCGGTTACGCGCCCGAAGGAATGGAACTCGAAGTGAATGTCTGGGATGAAGCATCACAAACCGGCTTCGGTATGCCGGTTGTTTCTGAGATCGGGGATGTCTGGACTGCGGACTTTGAACCTCCTGAGGATATCGTTGAAAGCATGTGGATTGGTGTCATGCATTTTGATGAGGACGGAGATGCCACCATAGCTCAACCTATCGTTGAAGAACCACCCGAACCTCCATTCATTGTAGCTATAACTGACACAGAACAGGTTTTTGCCGCACATTGGCCGTTGGAAGAAGAGGTTTCTCTCTGCCTCGACTATGGTCCCAGCCCAGATGGAGTCTGCGACTACGAAGCAACTTCCATCATCTTTGAAGCACCATGGGGTTGGCCAATCACTTTATTTGAACTGGACGGCATCCACGACCTGCAAGCAGGAGATATTGCCACAGTCAGTGGACTCATCGATGGAGAGCTGGTCAGCAAGTCGCTGGAGGTCATGTATGTAGAGGTCACGGATGTCGACATGGTTGCGGACACGGTCAGCGGCTACGCCGATCCAGATGCAAAGTTGCGCTACGTGATATTCGGTATCGATCCGATTTTGGATGGATCAGATGGCAGTGGAAGCTGGTTAGCCGATTTCTCTGGTCTGTACGACATTGTGCCAGGAAGCAGCGGGCTGATCAACAACCTTGAAGATGCTTTGGGGGACGATGGAGACTACACAGAAGTATCCTGGGTAGCAGTGGAAAATACGCCACCAGAGATCATCGAGATCACCGCTCCTATTGATCCCGTTCAACTAGGTGCCACAGTGGAGATCAGCGCGACATTTACCGATCCCGACACAGGTGATACACATGATGCCAAAATTGATTGGGGTGATGGCGAAAGCACTGAGGGTCTGGTAGATGGGAATACCATTACCGGCAGCTACGCCTACACCACACCTGGCGTCTATACTCTCATGGTCTTTGTCAGGGATTCTGAGGATGCCACCGATGAAATGTACTACCAATATGTGGTGGTCTACGATCCAGATGGTGGGTTTGTGACCGGCGGTGGCTGGATCGACTCACCAGAAGGCGCCTACTCTCCTGAACCTTCTCTGACCGGAAAGGCAACCTTTGGATTCGTCTCCAAGTACAAGAAAGGCGCAGACGTTCCTACCGGTGTAACACAGTTCCAATTCAACGTTGCTGGATTGACCTTCCACTCGAATTCCTACGACTGGCTGGTGGTGGCGGGCAAGAAAGCCATGTACAAGGGCGTTGGCACCATCAACGGTGAAGGTAACTATGCTTTCATGCTTAGCTGCATCGATGGAGACCTGCAGGGAGGTGATGGAATTGACCGCTTCCGCATCAAGATCTGGGATAAAGACACAGGGGTTGTGATCTACGACAACCAGATGGGCGAAGTGGAAGATGCCGAACCGGCTACAGCATTGAGCGGCGGATCTATTGTGGTTCATAAGAATTAACAATTCAACAATTCAGGAGTCCTTTTTCAAGGACTCCTGAAAAATAATTATGAAAACAAAACGCCTTATTCATAAAAAAGCAATTTTTCCAATACTTGCAAGTTTTTTATATTTGATCGTTAATTGCGGGTTATCGTTTACCGAGCCAATAACAGATACTGCTTCTAATACAGCCAATATGGTCACACTGCACCGTTGGGGCTTGTACCAATGGAAAGATAATGCGCTCACTTGTTCGTTCTATACCTACTCGAACCTGCAGCCGACGGAAGAGGATGTATTTGTTGCCTGTGGGAAGGCTGTATATGAAACATGGATTACAACTCCCGCCTGCAATCCTTACAAGGGAGGTGATATTCAATCCTGTAAAGGTTTGTACATCCACTACCTGGGTCCGAAAATGTATCAGCTTGATCATCCCCAACAAACCGCGGTGCTGCCTATTTCCACGGAATTGGTGAACTGCCCCGCCTGGGGTATCTGTAAACAGCAACCCAGAATTAAACTCAAGCCTAACTTCTTTTTGAGTGTTGATGCTGGTCCAAACCGATCCACTGGGATCTATATTCGTGTGGATAGAAACGAGATTTTTTGTATGGATAGCGAATGCGAAATAGCCATCCCAACGACCAGTGAGACAGGGATCGACATCGAGTACTGGGGTTTCTATGATGATGGAGTTGAGACGCATCACCAGAATTTGCTGGTTCGCAATATTTACCTTGAGGGAACCGACGAATATCTTTTTGAGGTGATGGACGATCGATGGAAAACGGAGATCCCCGGCTGCGCTTATGATTGGGGATTATTCCCCTCTATAAAAAATGAATACCAGGTCATCTTCCAAAGACCGCGCGATCCGCAAGATCTATATACCGACATTAATTACACGCTTCTATCAGGGAATTTGATCTGGATGGGTTTCGTGGATGCCAGCGATTGTGCTGATGGTGGTTTATTGGAGAATCGTGCAGCCAGTCCCTGCGGAGTAGAAAAAGCGCGTAAATTGGTGATCGCCATACAAAATAGTTTCAACGAACAGATCCTGCAATCCAGTCAAGCTGCCAACATCCCCGCACGCATCCTCAAAGGCATGGTGGCGCAGGAGTCTCAATACTGGCGCGATTCGGGAATTGCGGGGGAATTCGGATTTGGTCATATCACTGATGACGGTGTCGACCTCTTATTGTTATGGAATCAAAGTTATTTTATTGAGATGTGTCTTCTTAGTTATGAAAAGGAAATTTGCGATCTTGGGTATGCGCATTTATCCGTAGATCAACAAGAGTATCTCCGCGGACTAATTCTCAGGAGAATTGGATTTGAGAGTGAATTCGATCTGCTGGCGCAAACATTACGTGCAGGTTGTTTGCACACCTCCAACCTGGTCTATAACATAACCAAAGAACCCGCCAATGAGAACCTCACCTACGAGGATCTCTGGCGCATAAACCTTGGCATCTACAACGCTGGAACAAAATGTATGGCAGATGCCATATCACTAGCTTGGAAAAAAGATACAGATGTCTTCAACTGGAAAGAGATCAGTTCTTATTTCAAAGGGGATTGCCAGTATGCAGGCAGTTATTTCGACAATGTCATCCAATATGGTTCCGGCTCTCTAGACAATTATGGTTTATTTCAGGTAATAAATAATTGAATACCGTTTTAAAAAGAACGTATAAACCTCCTTAGAATAACTCTTTTCTACCAAAAAGGTCTCCGTTACAAATACGGAGACCTTTTTTTTTCATGCAGATCATTTCCTTTTTTATAGTTCAGGATGATCCAGGAAACAACCATAATCCAACCAGTAGATGGAATTCTTCATATCAGGATAATTGCGATCCGTAAAAGATACCAGGAAATAATAGCGGAAATTTCCTTCGACACTGATCTTATGCATGGCGACATCCACATTGTTCCATATCGGGTCCCAATCAGAAGCGGTGACCTTTCCCCCAATAGTCTCCACGAATTGCACTAAGTCGCGATGCATGGATTCATTATCCCAATAGGAGAATCGGAAATAAGCAAGGCCAAATTCAGGATAATTCTCCAAGCAGTTTATGCTGGTCGTGAGCCTCTTCTCATTGAGGTACTTGGTCGTGTATTCATTGACTTTTTTCTGCAATTCAAGCTTATCGTCCTCACAATCCAGGATCTGTTGATCCTTCTCATCCATGAGGACTTTCTGACCCTCAAGCTCAGCCTTCCAGGTGGTGATCTCTTCATCCTTCTCCGCGATCAAACGCTTCCTATCAACCAGCATAAACACCATGCCGATTATGCACACAGTCAATATAGCGATGATAGCTATCTTCTTCCATGGGATGGATTTGCCTAAGCCCAACTTTTCACTGCTGCTTTGTTTTTCCATTCAATGCCTCCAATAATAAAGTGTGTGTTGTACGATAATGTATTCCAGCAGGGATAAGCATTAACCGAATAATTTTATCAAAATTAGCGTTTTTTCTCCGAAATTGCCGTTTATTTTTAGGTGCCTGTTTAGGTTTCGTTAATGCCCTAAAGCTTCTTTCTTTCGTACAATGGAACATACACATTCCTGCTAGATCACCAATCAAGGAGGTTGCACATGAAAGCGATCATTTGGACAAGATACGGCGCCCCGGAAGTACTTGCATTACGAGAGATAGAAAAACCAGTCCCTAATGAGGATGAAGTGCTCATCCGCATCGCCGCTTCTACTGTTACCAAGGGAGACTGCGAAATGCGCAGCCTGGATATGCCGTTCATGCTGCGAATCCCCATGCAGCTTTATGTGGGCTTTAGCAAACCCAAGCGTATCCGCGTCCTGGGGCAGGAATTTTCCGGCACCGTTGAAGCGCTTGGCAGCAAGGTTACCCGATTTCAAGTGGGAGATGAGGTCTTCGCCTCACCTGGTTTCCAGCTTGGTGCCTATGCGCAGTATATATGCCTGCCGGAGGAATCTGAAGAGAGCGTCATCGTCAGTAAACCCACAAATCTTCCCCTCCTTGAAGCTGCAGCCGTTCCCTTCGGAGGTATGGAAGCCCTGTATTTCCTGCGCAAAGCCGCCATTCGCGCTGGAGAACAGGTCCTCATCAACGGCGCCGGTGGGAGTATTGGTACCTACGCCATCCAGCTGGCAAAATACTACGGGGCGCACGTAACGGCAGTGGATGTGAAAAATAAATTGAGCGTACTGCAAGAGATCGGTGCGGATGACGTGATCGATTACCAGCAGCAGGATTTCACCAAAGGGTATCGAACATATGATGTGATCTTCGATATCGTGGGAACCACCTCCTTCACCACCTGCAGCCCTATTCTCAATCCAGGTGGACGCTACCTCTCCGCAAACCCAAGGTTCAGGCATCTGATCCGGGGATCATATACTTCTCAAGAAAATAAGCAGGTGATAGTCGGCTCCGCCACACGGTCCCGAAAAGACCTGGAATACCTTAGAGACTTGATCGAAGCGGGAAAGCTGACTCCGGTCATTGATAAGCAATTTCCCATGCAGGCAGCCGCTGATGCGCACCGCTACGTCGAGCAGAACCGCAAACTGGGCAATGTACTTATCATCATGTCTTCAATCAATTCAGGGCAGGTAGATTAATCTATTCTCACCTGTACCGCGCGCACCACCACCCGCCAGCGGTAGGAAGCACTTTCCTGATCATATCCCTTGCAGGTGATCAGCGTTAGCCAGGGATAATCCTCATGCTGGAACACATCGGCGGTATCCTGCGGGTCAACAAATTCTTCGATAGTACGCACCGCATATACATATTCCTGCCCGTAAGCGTGCACGATCACTTCATCGCCCCACTCAAGCCTATTTAGATCGTTGAACAAACCCGGTTGACCGTTCGCATCCACCACATGTGCAGTGACGACCGAGTTCCCCTCCCAGCTAGGGAACGCAGTACCATGCAGCCAACCCACCTGATTCCCCAGCCAGGTCAGGTTCCACCCCTTCTCAATAAGAGGTACACCAACAATGTGAGAACGGACATTCAGAGTTGGAATCTCCAATTCGAGAACTGTGCTGGTGAAGCTCGCGCGGGAATGGTCGTCCGGTAGATCTGTGACAATCCCAGGTGGGAACCCGGTGGCAGGTAGATCATGTGATGCGGCGGGAGCCTGCACGGTAAAATCCAAAACACTATCCGTTCCGCTGGTGACACCGTCCCCCGCCAGCGCGACCAAATTCTCATCCACGATCGAGGTGGACCCACAAATAAAGAAACGGTACTCTCCATCGGGCAGCTTTTCACCGTTGTTCACTGTCACTTCAGCATTGAATTGCCCATTGCCACCAGTATTGTCGTAGCTGACCGGTCCAACCGGGATCAGAAAATCATCCGCGTGGAAGCCAGGCGCGGCACAGCCCAGCGTATCATAATCCCCATCCTCCCCCGGCTGGATGAGCATGTAATTATCAGGATTTGTGACATCATCCGGATCATCGTGACCGACAGGATCGTTTGCATCTCGACTGAACTGAACAGTGATGGACGTTATGGGTCCTTCCATCGTTCCATCATTAGAGATTATTACACCATCAGATCGGATCCCATCGCTTGGGATGACCAGTGAACTTGTCAGAGCGACTTTATATGCTACATCCCCGGTGGACTTAAAGTGGATCCAGCCAATATTCTCTCCCCATGCATAGCCATCAAATTCGCCAGTATCAGGATCGATCGTAACCCCGCCTAGGGTTGGGTTGAAATTGATCCAGCCCACATTGGTTCCCCAGGCATAACCCGAAAGATTCCCATTCCCGTCGTTATTGATACCATACGTGTTGGCACTATCGTTGGTATAGGTGTGACTGCCACCGCCCTCATAAGTGCCCAGACGCACCCAGCCGATATTCTCCCCCCAGATATAACCCTCAAGATGATCATCGTAGACCGATACTCCGCCTTGCGCAGGTGCAAAATTTATCCAACCGACGTTCGTCCCCCACGCCCATTTATCCGTTGAACCTATATATCCGCTGGCCGCCTGGACCACACCATAGATCGTGATCAGGGATACAAGAACAAGCAGATAAACTATTGTCGTGGTACGATTCCATTTTTTCATCCGATCACCATTCATTGTTCATGCCTACTCATATAAAATAATAACGATCATTACCCAACATCCCTCTGGATTAATTACTAATTTCCACCTCTAACAAAAATAACATGATTTGTTGAATCTTTTATATCCCATCCAACATGACCATCGGTCAGCCGAACAATATATGCTCCGTTGTTGTTATCCATATGTGTTGTACTTGTCCAGATATTACTTTCGTATTCTGTGGGAATGTTTATAAACGGATGCCCAACGGGCAAAGCTGGACTCCGCTGTGAGATATCCATTATGCTATGCAGCTCATGTACATTCGGGACTCGCCAATCATCATAAGGTAGATCGTCACTCAATCCACAAATACCCCCACCACTCCAACTTCCCGCGAAAAATAATGCGTCTTCCCAGGTTGAATTATATGAATCATAGGTACAACTAAGATCTTTCATCCACAACAATCCGGTAAGATTATCCGTGATAGTTCCGTCCCCATTATCCGTGAAACGAACACCCGTCCATTCGGTGATGGTGTACGCACCAGTATTTCCAATAGTCGGTTCCAGGATCCATCCTGTGCCATATTGAGTCTCACCATCCTCACCATAACAATATCGACAGCTATCGTCGTACGTATCCCCAGTCCTGGGTATGATGTTCGTTATTGCCCCTGGCTTGGCAACACTGTATATCTCATCGAGAGAATGCATCGTTCCACTGTTGGGAGCACTTTGCGGTTCAGTAAATGTGCTTTCTTCGTGATAATTTCCCGTTGTGAGGCGCTCGTAAATGTTAGCTAATGTGTGCGAGGTAGTATTTGCAGGAGCACTCGGGGCATCCAATGTCCCAGCCAAAACAGGCAACGCAGTCAGTGTCATCAAAATGACCACCAGCGGTAAAGCCTTTATGAATTTGTCCCATATTATCTTGAATTTCGATCGATCATCTTCCATGCCACGCCTCCCGCTTGCTCATCTATGCTGACCAAAATTTAACAAGTTTAGTGTACAAAATTAAATATGAAAATTCCAGTATCACGAGTAGATTTGAATAATTTAGTTAATACCCTTTTGAACAATGAAGGTTTTTTTGTAGATAACAAAAATCTCCACTTTTGTGGAGATTTTGCTTCCTCTTTTTTTACAAACCAGTCTCTTTTAGTCCACGATATCATCAATGGTTCGATATCCATAGAAATGTGGAATTCCAGATTTGTGCTTCTGCTTTAGATCTTGGCTGCCAAGTTTTAATTCTCCATCCTTGATCAATTCTTCCTCGCGCAGATCTTGAGCCCAAGCAATGATCTCATCGATGGTGGGCACTTCAATTTCCATCCGTTCAGCAGCCCATTTTGCAATGCACAAGCCGTAATGAATGTCATCGGTGAAAAAACGGTGGTTGGTATTTATCTGCCAGGTACCTTCCTCCGTTTCAACCGTAGGTGGTTTGATAGCACCCAGCGTCTTGGATTTCCGAAAAGATTCCACAACATCCAAGCCTTCTGTTTTATTTGTCACACGGTCCAGCTTAAGGTAGTTGAGCATATAGGAGAATTCCTTCTCAGGATACATGCCCTTGATACACTTGCGGATCTTCGAGTAGTCTGCATCCAATCGTTTGAGGATCTTCGCTGAAAATGGATCAAAATCCCGATAGAAATAGGGAATATCTTCGCGTGTATCCCACTCACCGCCCTCTTTCATAAATAGTCCATAGCAGCGCGAAGGGTGAATGATCTGATTATCAACAGAAAAAGTGAGTGACAAGAAATTATCTGCATGCCGCACTTCACTCTCCCCAAACCATCCATCGCAAATTTTTTCAAGGAATTTTTCTTTCAGTTCTTCAAATTCATATCTGGGCTCCACCGCAGCGATATTGATCGGTTTAACCCCATAGGTTATCCCCACTCTGCCATAGTGTTTCACCCGGCAGATCCAGGGGATCAGCCCAAAGCAAAATGTGACAATGTTATTCAGCTTAAAAACATCCTTGATCTCGTCCACCATCCAGTTGAAACCCGCCTGCCCATACACTGCCCCAACATAAACCTTCTTGTTGGCATCCAGATGCGGTGCGAGGCGGTGGAGCGCATTTCGATATTGACTCACCGGCATACACAATAGGATCACATCAGATCCAGGAATGACATCTTTTGGGTCAGAACTTATGCGAGATAATTGTCCCTGGAATTCTTCGAGCACTTCTCCTTCATCGGATTGGTATTGCAATTGCACCTGTTTGGACCACCGTCTGGGTTTACGCGTCATGAGATTCACCTCATAACCCGAACCCGAGATCATAGGGATCAACGTATGTGCACTTGCTCCTCCCCCAACAATAGTTACAGTTAAAGAATCTGACATCATAGAATAGAACACCTTTCTCTATTTGGTTTGCAGCGCTCCAGCTCCCCCAGTCAAACGGTCGAATATCCTGCATCCACGTGCATTAATTCAAGCCCACAGCATGTCATGTATGGGTATCGTAATCAGTATCAAATTGGAATAGCCAATGGTAATATGCTATCCAAAAGTAATTATGAAAATAATTCAATACTGGGAATTATCCGTTAACCTTCACGGAAGGCCATTATAACAGATGCTTTGAATTACTTTCTATTGTCATGAAAACACAATATCCGAAATAATAAAGTTTCCACTATATGATTTGAGATTTCTTTTTCCTGAGGTCAACTAATTCGAACCTAAATTAACAAATTCAGAGTCTGGCATCTTATCGCTAAATGCTTATCCCCTTTTTCTGTAATAATTTTGCCTTCCAAATTTCAATAATGTCGTAGATAAGTATTTATTGTACAAATAGATTGTGAGACGCTCATATGAAAGCAAGTATTCTTTGAACTAGATATTTCAATAAATTCATTTATATAACCTATAATAATTCGTGAAATCAAGACAATAAACATTCTTTTTAATTAGGAAAGTGGTGGAGATAATGAAGAGTAATATCATCGTATCTACAGGGGACATAAAGCAAGAATACGAAACGATTGGGCCGGTATACTTCCAAGTTTCAAATAAAGGGCTATTCGGAAGTGCCTTATCAAGGTTAAAAAGTCAATACGTAAATGAACTTAATCAACTGAAGACCAGTGGTCAAGTAGGTGAAGCGCGTGCTGATTGGGGTTTTTTATGGGGGGAATGGAGTGTCGGTCAAAGCGATTTTGAAGTTGCTTTTTTTATTGCAGTTGAGGAACTTAAAAAACGAACATCAATGCTTGGTGGCGATGCAATAATTTATATGCGACAAGATATTGATATAGATACAAATGCATTTCAATTTTTCTATCTTCAAATGTATGGGACTGCTGTTAAATTAATATAATCAAATAAATCTTAAGTAAGTTTATATAAATACGACATGAGCATTTAAATTCAAATCACTTCAAGACCTGAATTAATCATTTTTCAGGTACCTAGTGTTAAACAATATTCCCGAAAACCAGTGTCGTTTTCGGGAATTGAGGCTAAATTTAGCCATTTTTACTGGGGGCAAAGGATTCGAA
>NPIF01000871.1_pt3 | contig 19385 bp, 18 predicted proteins | sample 8637461 | NCBI WGS metagenome assembly NPIF01 (sample SAMN07420641, study PRJNA396082) | bioreactor metagenome | isolation source: sample BR12 brine-fed electro-methanogenic bioreactor BR | place: Japan: Kochi | collected 2016-12-09
TGGGCGTCGCCGTTGTCTTCGCCGGTGCGGTTGTGACGATAGACCGCAGGGCTCGCATCGAAGGGCGCCAGGCGCTCGAGCCAGGCCTTGTAGTCCTCGTGCAGGCCGGGCTCGTTGTCGTTGATGAAAACGCTCGCGGTGATGTGCATCGCGTTGACGAGGCAGAGCCCCTCCTGGACCCCGCTCTCGGCGACAGCGCTCTCGACATCGGCGTGAATGCTGACGAAGTCCATCCTCTCGGAGACCTCGAGCACGAGTTTGCGCGTCAGGCTCCGCATCGTCAGCGCTCCCCGAAGGGGTCCGGCGGCGCCGTGTCGTCGTCGCCGACCTTCTCCTTGGCCTTTCGGAACATCTTGTCGAGCAGATCGCCACGCTGCTGTTCGCTCGCGAAGGCGCGATCGAAGTCGTCCGCGCGCCGGCCCGCGCCACGCTGCACGTCCTCGAGGGCATCGTCGATGCCAGCGTGTTGACGTCGGTGCTCCTCGGCATCGAGAACGGTGCCGGTCTCGGCGTCGACCGTGAGACGCCCGTGGCAGAAAGGACACTCGACGACCAGCCCGTCGGGCTCGTTCGCCTCAGACATGATCACCTCCGAAAGCCCGAACGCGGTTCGCCGACGAGCCCTCCCGAGGGATCATGACGATTCCGCGCCCATAAGGGCCTTCGGATTATCTCAGTTGGCTGCGCCCGCGGCCACGGAGTCGCCGCGGGCGCTCACTGATCACGGGCAGTCGCCGCTCACCGAGCGCTCGTTGCCCACGCTGTCGTACCCGGCGCTCTTCTCGACACCGCCGACGTGCGCCGTGACGAGGAAGAACAGCGCCTCGCCGTCCGAAGGACGCTCGTCCGAGAGCTCGACGAAAGGCGCGCCGACGCGCGGCCCGAGGCACTCGCCGTAGCCGCCACCGAGTCCAGCGACGGGCCCGCGGTAGATCGAGTACTGCTCCGCCCCGTCCTCGCGGGTCCACGTGAGGAACACGCCCGTCGCGTCGAAGCGCACCGCCCCGACTTCACCGTCGTCGCGATCACACGCGTCGCCAACGCCGTCGCCGTCTCCACGATCCGCCTGGTTCGCGTTGGCGGTACCCACGCAGTTGTCACTGACGTCGGCGACGCCGTCGCCGTCAGCGTCGTCGTCGGAGTCGTTGGGCAGGCCATCACCGTCGATGTCGTCGTCGCACGCGTCGCCAATGCCGTCACCGTCCGCATCGAGCTGCCAGGGGTCCGCGTCTCCCGGACAGCGATCACACGCGTCGCCAACGCCATCACCGTCTTCGTCCGCCTGGTCGGCGTTGGCGACGAGCGGGCAGTTGTCGCTGCCGCCGCCGACGCCATCCTGATCGGTCGCGTCGTCGTAGACGTCGCCGGGGTAGGGATCACAGACGTCACCAGCACCGTCGTTGTCGCGGTCCGCCTGGTCGGCGTTCTCGATGAACACGCAGTTGTCGAATGGGTTCTTCGTAGCGTCGCCGTCCCAGTCCTGGGCCGTGTCGACGTTGCAGGCATCGGGCAGCACCCGCGCCGAACCGTCCGAAGCCACGCCGCCGCTGCCCAGGGCTCCACCGTTCGCGCGCGGCGCGACGAGGAACCAGAGCGCCTCGCCCGGCTCCGGAGTGTCCGAGATACGCGTCCGCGTGATCAGCGATTGCGGTCGGTAGCAGAAACCCGCGTGGCCCTCTCGAAGCTGAGACGCGAAGCCGAAGTAGACGTCGTAGGACTCCGTATCGCGCTCGGGCTCCCAGGTGATGCGCTCGCCGCCCATCTCCGCCTTCTCGATCAGAAGCGCCTGCACCGCGTCGTCGTCCTCGTCGCAGGCGTCGCCGACGCCGTCCGCGGACCCGATGCGGTCGAGCTGGGCCGGGTTCGGGACGTGCACACAGTTGTCGCTGCTGTCGTCGACACCGTCGTTGTCGTCGTCGGGATCACTCTCGTTGGGTGTGCCGTCTCCGTCGACGTCGCTGTCGCACGGATCCCCGACCTTGTCGTCGTCGAGGTCCCGCTGGAGGAAGTCGGGGTTCAGGTCGCAACCGTCGCACTCGTTGCCCCACCCGTCCGAGTCGAAGTCCTCCTGTGTGAGGTTCCCGACGTCGGGGCAATTGTCGTTACCGGTCGCGATCCCATCACCGTCGGAGTCGTCGTCCGCATCCGTCGGGAAGGGGTCGCAAAGGTCCCCTCGCCCGTCGAAGTCGCCATCGAGCTGCGCCACGTTCGGATAGTTGGGGCAGTTGTCGACGTCGGCGCCGAGTCCATCGTCGTCGGCGTCGGATGCGTCGTAGCTGCGCCCGCGTCCGCCCGCGTAGATGTCCGAGCCTTCGTCCTCACGGCGGTCGTCTCGATAGACGGCGAGGAAGGCCTCTCCGCTCGCCGAGAGGTCGAGGTTCATCGAGTGGGCGCTGCTCGCGGGTGTGCCGAGGTCGAGGCGCTCGATCGCGAGCCAGGTTCCGCCCGCATCGTCCGAGCGCACGGACCAGACGTCCTCCCGCGGGTCTTCCACGGTCCCGCCCCGGTTGTCGAGCCAGGCGACGACGACGGAGTCGCCGTCGGCGGCGCTGTCCCAGCCGCTCGGCGGCGCGACGCCATCCGTCAGCCTCTGAGAGGCTTCGAAGACGAGCCCACCGTCACGACTGACGCTCGCGTGGAGATCGCCCCCACCGTGCCGGGCGTCCTCCCAGATCACGGTGATGGGCGGATTCTCTCCACTGCCGAAGTGGACACGGGGGTTCGTCGTGTCGACCCCGTCGGCCGCATCGTCGACGCGGACCGGAGTGCCCCAGGTCGCCCCGCCGTCACTCGTCAGTGACGCGAAGACCTCCCAGTTACCGTTGCGTTGATCCTCGAAGACCACGACGGCGTGGCCGCCGGGGCGGCAGGCGATCGCGGGGTGGCGCGAGTCGATGTCATCGGTGACCGCCGAGTCGACCATCGGCGCCGCCTCCCCGACTGGAGGCAGGATCGTGGCGAGGTCGTCGGTGGAACGGCGCACGCGAATGCGCCCGGGGTAGATGTCGGTCAGGTCTTTGTTGGGGTGCCGCGTGTCGCGCCAAACCACATAAACGCCGCCCTCTTCATCGGAGCAGGCGGCGAGTCCGGTCGAGCGCTCGAGATCTATATGGAGCGAGCCGTCGTTCCAGTTCAACTGCTCCCGGAACGACCACGTGGCTCCATTGTCGCGCGTGGTACGGAATCGGATGTTGCCGAAGCCGGGGTTGCGGTTCTCTCGGTCGTCCTGCCAGACGACGTGCGCGACACCGCCCGCCCCGGTCAGCAGCTCGTAGCCCCGCGTGTTGAAGGGCTCCATCGGGTTGCCGTCGTTTAGGGTCAACTTGGTCGGCGGCGTCGGCCAGGTCTCCCCGCCATCCGCCGAGGAGGTCGCGTAGAGGATGCCCAGCGTGTCGTCGACGAGCAGGGACCAGACGCGGCCATTCCCGTCGCGGGCGACACGCACGTCCTTCATGCTGCCGCCATCGGCCCAGCCCGCGCTGAAGTTCGTGTTCAGGCGCTGGTCGCCGCGACGCCAGGTTCCACCCTGGTTGACCGAGATGTTGAAGAACGGGTCGTAGCCGGTGAAGTAGCGCCGATCCATGTAGACGGCGTACGCCCGGTCGCCGTCGAGGAGGATGCGGGGCTGCCGCGTCCTCGTATCGCGCAGCAGGCCTTCCGGCACATCGACTCGGCGATCAGGGTCACGCAGGACGACGCTCTCGTCCGCGGCACCCGCAAACACCATCGCCAGTCCGATGGCCACAAGGACCCGGAGCGCACTGCCCCGCCGTCCGGTCTCTCGCATGACACCCCTCCGGGGTCCGATCCACCACGGCACGGGCTGTTTTTCGCCCATCTCGCGCGATGGCCGCCCTCGTCACTCCCTCGAAGCTCCGCCCGGGGCTGGCAGCCACTCCTGGGTCTTTTTCGCTCCGTCCATATACGGCGACACCTTCGCCCTGTCCGCGACGCTTTGCTTGGAGAGAGGTCACGCTTCTCTTGCGAAAAGACGGATTCACCCACATCGCCAACAGAAGCGGAATAACACGAGACAATGCGGACAGTGCTCCCCGTGGAGCGCAGGAGGGGCCGCGGGGAAGCCGCGCCGGCGGCGGAGAGGGAGCGGGCGGCGCGCGATCTCGCCCCTCGCGAGGCCTTCCGGCCTTCTTTCGGCGTGACACGAAGATGTCCATCCTGCGCCAACCGTTCGCCTCGACCTTTTTTCCCTTGCTTCCGGTAGGGCTTGCGGGTCTATTCACGCCGTCAGGTCAGACCCTGCCCGGGTTCACCGAGCGTTGTCGAGCTGCCCGACTTCGTGAAGGAATTCGTAAGGGGTCAAGGACGGTTCCAGAGCCCGCTAATCCAACCCGGAGGGGTTGAGGCGCAGGGGAAGGGTTCTGATTACCTGGCAGGGCCATGCATTGGAGGTCCGGGACCGTCAAACCAGGAAGATCAGCAGCTACGCGGGAAACGAGGTTTAGGTCAGAGTTCCCAAGAAACGTTAACGATCAACCGTCGAAAACAACGAGCAGACCAGATTCTCCCCTGCGCTGAAGAAGGAAAGGAGCCCAGAACGATGCGTTCGGCACTTCCCAAGTTGCTGTTCGCCGCGCTCGTCGCCGTCTGTGCTCTGCTCGCCGCTCCGGCGGCGCAGGCCGACGGTTTCTCCGACTGCGTGCAGGCGTGCATCGACCAATTCGATGAGGACAAGCAGGAGTGTGATGTGCAGCTGGCTGAAGAGCTCGCTGCGCTGGATCAGCAGGCCCTCGATTGCTACGGGCTCGGTGATCCCATCTCGGTCCAGCTGTGCTTGCGTGACATCAACATCAAGCGTTACCAAGCTCAGTCCAGTCACCGTCGCTGCATCAGCTTCGCTAACACTGCCGCGTACAACTGTTACCGGGAGTGTCAGCAGTCGGCGGCCCAGCCGTAGCTGCGAGCAGAAGACGCTCGACACGAGCATCGACAGCATCAAGAGAGGAGACCCGGCTGCGGCCGGGTCTCCTCATTTTTACGAGCTGATCTCTTCATGAGCCGGGATCGGAATCGTGCGGCGAGAGGCTCGCCGCAGGGCTCATGAATAGTCCGGGCTAGGAGTCCGAGCGGTAGGAANNGAAACCGCGAGGAGAAACGGCTCTGGTTAACGACCCGTTTTTCGCGAATCCGAGGCGCATGCCGGGAGCATGGTACGAGGATTCGCGGAAAAGGGGACTCAACCTGAGTCGTTTCGGCCGCGAAGCTTCCTACCGCTCGGACTCCCAGGTCCCGCCCCGCCTTTCCGGTCTCACCTCGAAAAAGACACGAGGCCGCTTTCGCGGCCTCGCGGAGCGCCGGCGACAGCGGAAGAATCCGCCGCCCAACCAGCGTGCTCTCCCCCCTCTCTCGCCCCTCGGGACGCCAAGCGCGACCCAAGCCTCCGAAAGGAGCCTCGGATCCGCCGCATCCGGGATCGCGGTGCGATCGAGGCGCCGCCTCCTTTCCCTCGCGGAGCGCGGCATGGAGAAAAGTACGACGAATCCCGCGCCAGGCCTGCTTTTTCGCGGCCCACCGGGCTCGGATTCGCGGCTCGCGTCACGCCTCGGATCGGCCGCGTCCAGGGCTGAGCGTTCACGCGGCGACTGCCGGCGCGCTCAGGTCAATTTCGAACGATTCCTGACAGGCGCTCAAGGCGGAGGGAAACTGGCCGAGAAGAGGGTCAGCGGTGGACCCCGTGCGGAGGTCCACTAGGGAGGCGAGCGTGAGTCCCACTGCAGGCGCACGGATCAGTGTCGAGGAGCTGCTTGCCAGCGTCACCGACCTGCCCGTCTTGCCCCAGATCGCGATCAAACTCTTCGGGGAGATGAGCTCACCGACGGTGACCGCGGCGCGGCTCGCCGAGTTCATCAAGAAAGACCCCGTCCTCGCGTCGGCCGTGCTCCGGGTCGCCAACTCGGCGATCTACGGCGCGCGCACCGAGATCTCCGATCTCGCGTTCGCGATCGCGCGGGTTGGGCTCACGCAGATCCGCAACCTGCTGCTCGCGATCGTGCTGCGCTCGAAGATGGTCGACCCCAAGGTCTACGGCTCGAGCGGCGCCGCCCTGATGGACCACGGGCTCGCCGTCGCCTTCGGGGCGGGGCTCGTCGCCGACGCCGCGGGCGTCGAAGGCGGCGAGGCCTTCCTCTGTGGCCTGCTCCACGACTTCGGCAAGCTGGCGCTGATCAAGGCCCTGCGCGAGCGGGCCCAGATCAAGGACGCCGACCTGCCCCCCGCCCTGAGCGCCTACGTCCAGGAACGCCACGGGGAGGCCGGGGCCTTGCTCGCGAAGAGCTGGGGCCTGCCCGAGCTCGTCCAGGTGGTCGCGCGCTACCATCACGCGCTCGACGCCGCGCCGGAGGAACACGGGCCGATGGTGGCCTCGGTCGCCTTCGCGAACGCCCTCGCGACGCAGCTCGGGCTGGGCAAACCCGAGGAGCCGGGCCTGGATCTGCTCCGCCACCCCTCGACCCAGATGCTCGGCCTCTCCGGCGAGAAGGTGGAAGACCTGACGGGATACCTGCCCGGCCTGTTCAAGACAGCACGCTCGGCTCTGTTCAGTTGACGAGCGAGAAGAGATAGAGGCGGTCCGGATCGACACCTTGATCCCCCCGCAATGCGAACCCGGGTCGTCTAGCACCCTCGGCATAGTGCCGGGGGTGCTGTTTTTTTGGAGCTGCTAGGCCCAGATGACGCCACCGCCGCAGCCACTCACCGCAGGCAGTGGCCGGAGCTACTCTCCCCTGGCAGCAATGCCGAGAATCCCCCGGGGACAGTCAACCGCGATGACCATCCCGTCAAGACCCGCGCAAGGCGGTTGACAGTCCGCTCACGGTTGTCCCCTTGCGGGTCGTCCCCTCACCGGCCTGCGGTGGCCGATCCAGCCGCGGGGGACAATCGACTTCTGCCGGGTCCCAAGCCAACAGAACTGCGAGAAGTCGATCGTCCCAGGTCGCCCTGGTCGTCCTGGTCGTCCTGGTCGCCTCGGTCGAGTGGACGGTCACCCACCTCGCGCGTAGGCCCACCCCTTCACGACATCCCGAGACGAAAGGAAGAGAACCCCTCACACCAAAGTGAAAGCGGTTTCTCCCTCCTTGATCTCGAAGCTCTTGTTGTCTGCACCAACCAAGACCAACTGCGGCTTGTGCCCCGCCACCTCGTCTTCCGCGAGGTCGCAGTACGTCGCAAGAATCACGCGGTCCCCGACCTTGGCGAGATGCGCCGCTGCGCCATTCAAGCAGCAGTCGCCCTGACCGCGCGGTCCTTCGATCAGGTAAGTGGACAGACGAGTCCCCTGCGTGACGTTGTAGACCTCGACCTTCTGGTACGGCAGCATGCCCGCCGCCTCGAGCAGGTCGATATCGAGAGTCAGGCTGCCCTCGTACTCGAGGTTGGCGTCTGTGACGAGCACGCGGTGGACCTTGGAGTAGAGAAACGAGCGGGTCATCGAGCGTCTCCGGAGGTGGGCCGGCCAGCGCCGTCCCCGGGTTCGAGAATCATGTTGTCGATCAGCCTCACCTCGCCGACGAAGACGGCGAGTGCAGCGAGGCACGGACCTTCGATGTGTTCGACGCTCTCGAGGGTTTCGGTCCCCACGAGGGCGACGTAGTCGATGCGCGCGCGGGGCTCCGCTTCGAGGAGCTCGCGCATGGCGGCGAGGACCCGGCCACCCTCGCGTACGTCCTCCTCCTGGACGAGGATGCGGGCGCGCTCGAGCGCGTGGAACAGCGCGGTGGCCGCCTTGCGGTCCTCCGCGCCGAGGTACTCGTTGCGGGAGGACATCGCGAGGCCGTCGTCGTGCCGCACGGTCGGCGCGATGACGAGCTCCACGTCGATATTGAGATCGCGGACCATGCGCCGGAGAATCAGAGCCTGCTGGGCGTCCTTTTGTCCGAAGAACGCGAAGTGCGGCCGGACGACACCAAAGAGCTTCGCCACGACCGTGGCGACGCCGCGGAAGAACCCCGGCCGGGACGCACCTTCGAGCACCGCCGAGAGGCCCTCCACGTCGATCGCCGTGCGGAAGCCATCGGGGTACATGTCCGCGGCCTCCGGGCAGAAGACGTAGTCCACGCCCTCCTGGACGCAGAGGTCCGTATCGCGGGCGAGGTCGCGGGGATAGGTCGAGAAGTCCTCCGCGGGCCCGAACTGCGTCGGGTTGACGAAGACCGAGACGATCACGAGGTCCCCGAGCTCCCGAGCGCGCCGCACCAACGAGAGGTGGCCCTCGTGGAGAGCGCCCATCGTGGGAACGAACGCGATCTTGCGCCCCTTGGAACGCGCCTCGCGCGAGATCTCGCGCATCATGTGGACGCGGCGTACCAGCTCCATCCTCGTGAACTCCTCGGGTGCTCTACCTCAGGGTCCCTGTCCAGGATCTCAGGCCGACGCGTGGCGCCTCTGAGCGAGGGCCTCGGCCGCGGTGCGCGGCAGTCGGTAGGTGTGTTCACGCGCGGGGAACGCTCCCTCGCGGACCTCGTCGGCGTAGGCGGACACCGCCTCGACCGCGAGCTCGCCCAGCGACGCATAGCGCTTGACGAACTTCGGGCCGCGCCCGTCGAAGAGTCCGAGCAGGTCGTGGAAGACCAGGACCTGGCCGTCGCACCCCGCCCCGGCCCCGATGCCGATCGTCGGCACCGGCACGGCTTCGCTGATCATCTGCGCGACATCGGCCGGGATCCCCTCGAGGACCATCGCGAAGACGCCTGCCTCCACCAGCGCAGCCGCGTCGTCGAGCAGCGCGTCGATCTGATCGAGCACCCGCCCCTGGACGCGGTATCCACCCATCGCGTTCAGCGACTGCGGCGTGAGCCCGAGGTGGCCCATCACCGGGATCTCGGCATCGACGAGCGCCTCGATGACGGCGCAGCGCTTCCGACCGCCCTCGAGCTTGACCGCTTCGGCGCCCGCCTCGCGCACGAGGCGTCCCGCGGCGAGCACGGCGTCCCGGGGACCGGTGTGGTAGCTGAGATAGGGCATGTCCGCGACGAGAAGCGCCGAGGGGCGCGTCCTGGACACGGCCGCCGTGTGGCGGACCATGTCCTCGAGGTCGACGCGGAGGGTGTCCTCGTAGCCCAGGACGACCATGCCGAGCGAGTCGCCGACGAGGATCATGTCGACGCCGGCTGCGTCGACGATCCTCTCGGAGGACGCGTCATAGGCCGTGACCATCACCAGCGGCTTCTGCCCCTTCTGGCTCTGGACGTGGGGAACGGTGATTTTTTTGGGTTTCGTCGCACGGGGGGTAGCGCCCCCCTCGGGACCGTACATCGCTCGTCCTTCCATCTCCCCGCCGGTGGATCCGGTCGCGGGACGGTGTGGCTGGGCGTCACGCCGGTGCCCGTGGAACGCTCGGTATCGGCCTGGCCCGTCCTGGTCCGTGGTGGATCCAGGCGGAGAGCCGAATAGCTCGGGACGCCGTGACGAAGGCGGTCAGTCTAGCTCGCATTACCGCGAAGCGCCCGCAAGGAAAACCGATCCGTAAGCCAAACGACGTTCAGGGCGGGAGATCGGGGCGCGCGGCGTGGCCCGCGGGGCTCAGGTCGGGCGGTAGTACTCGATGCCCCCGCGCTCCATCGCGCCGATCCGCCCGACGAGATCCTCGAGCTGCCCGTCGTCCTGCACGGGGTTGATCTCGTTGGTGTCGACGACGAGGAGCGGCGCCTCGTCGTAGCGGAAGAAGAAGTCGTCGTGGGCCTGGACGACCTGCTCGAGATAGACCTGCGAGAGGCGCTTCTCGCTCCCCCGCCCCCGGCTCCGGATCCGCTCCATCAGCGTGTCGACCCGCGCCTGGAGGTACACGACGAGGTCGGGCGCGGGGATGTCCGCGACGAGGAGCTGGTAGAGCGTCTCGTAGGTCGCGAGCTCGGAGTCGCTGAGGTTGAGGTAGGCGAAGATGCGGTCCTTGTCGAACAGGTAGTCCGACACGACGGCCTGCTGGAAGAGGTCGCCCTGGGCCAACTCCCGGATCTGGCGGTGCCTCTGGACGAGGAACCAGATCTGCGTCGCGAACGCGGAGCCCTTGCGGTCCTTGTAGAACTGCTCGAGGAAGGGGTTGTCGACCGGTTCGGCGACAATCCGGGCGTCGAATCGCGCAGCCAGGGCCTCGGCGAGCACCGACTTTCCGACCCCGATGGGCCCTTCGATGGCGATGTAGCGCGGCTTCATGCGGCCCGACCTCCGAGGCCCGATCCTACGGGCCCATCCGCGTCCCGGGCAAGCCCGAAACCTCTTTCTCCGCGGCAGATCAGCGGCACGGTCCCACCCGGGCGCCGAGCGCCGCCATCGTCAGGCCCAAGCAGGGGTGAACGAGCCCCGGGAGAAGCTCCACGAGACCGGCGAGGACGAAGGCCCGCTCGTGGAGGCGCGGGTGGGGCACCGTGAGCCCAGGCTCGTCGATCACCCGGGCTCCATAGAGCAGGAGATCGATGTCGAGGGTGCGCGGTCCCCACCGCTCGCGCCGGACGCGCCCCCACTCGGCCTCCACACGCAGCGCCACGTCGAGCAAGGTCCGCGGAGAGAGCCCGATGGCCTCCTCCGGCGCCGCGAGCACCTGATTGAGGTAGGGCCCCTGTCCCGGCGGGCCGCCGACCGGAGCGGTCTCGATCGGCGTCGAGACCCGCGCCGACGGGAAGCCGAGCTCCCCCAGGCGCGTGCGGGCGTGTGCGAGCGCGCCCTCGCGGTCGCCGAGGTTCGAGCCGAGGCCCAGGACGATCCACGCCCCCTCCGGAACGCTCTCGTCGCGCTTGCGCTGGTTTGACACTAATCCTCACGGGACATACCATCCGCGCGGTTTACCTCGCCGCGCAGGCGGCGCCAGAAACCCGTGGAGGTTGCCTGATGCCGAGCCGCAAGTCCAGCTCCGAGTCGAAGTCCCCTCGCTCCTCGAACTACGAGGCCGCGCTCACGGAGTTCGGCGATGCGATGAGCGTGTTTGCCCACAAACACGACTGGAGCGGCGCGGCCCGCGCCTTCGAGGCTTTCGTCGAGCGTCACCGCGAGGACGAGGACGTCTCCGAGCTCGTCGATCGGGCCCGCACCCACCTGCACAGCTGCCAGCAGCGGCTGCAGACCGAGAACCCGACACCGACCGATGGCCAGGGCTGGCTCCTCGAGGCCGTGGTCCGTGCCAACGAAGGCAATCTCGACGGCTCGCTCGAAGCTTTCGACAAAGCCTTGGCAGATGGCGCCGAAGAAGCGAAGGTTTACTACGCGCGCGCGACCGCACTGGCCGCGGGCGAGCGGAGTGACGAAGCCATCTCGAGCCTTGCCAAGGCCATCGAGCTGGATCCCGAGAACCGCGCCTTCGCCCTCGGCGATCCCGATTTCGAGCGCCTGCGCGAGCACCATGGCTTCGTCGAGCTTGTCGAGCCGCCTCAGAGCGGTTCGAGCTCGGAGGGAGAGGTCCATGGCTCGGAAGGCGGCGAGTTCCAGGAAGCGCCGTAGCGCCCAGGGTTCCCGAAACGTCAAGGAATCGGGGAACGTCAAGAAATCGGAGCGTCGCCCCCTCGTCGCGGTCGTGATGGCCGCCGGCGAGGGTAAACGCATGAAGTCACGCCTCCCCAAGGTCTTGCACGAGATCGCGGGGCGATCGCTCGTCGAGCACGTCGTCCGGGCCGGCTTCAAGGCCGGCTGCGACGAGGTGATCACCGTCGTCGGCTTCGGCGCCGGCATGGTTTGCACCGCGCTCGAGGGACGGCTCGGGGGCGCCGCGCTCCGCTTCGTCGAGCAGACGGAGAGGCGTGGGACGGCCGACGCGGTCGGCCGGGCGCGCCCGCTGCTCGAGAGCTTCGACGGCGACGTCCTCATCCTCAGCGGTGACGTGCCGGCCCTGCCCGCGTCCGCGCTCAAGAAGCTCGTCAGCCGGCATCGGCGCCGCAAGGCCGCCCTGACGGTGCTGAGCGCCCGCTTCGACGACCCGACCGGGTACGGCCGGATCCTCCGCGACGAGGCCGGACGCATCCGCGAGATCGTGGAGCAGAAGGACGCGAGCGACGAGCAGCGCGCGATCGACGAGATCAACACCGGCATCTACTGCGCGCAGTGGTCCAGCCTGGCCACCGCCCTCGCCGCGATCAAACCGGACAACGCCCAGGGCGAGCTCTACCTCACCGACGCCGTTCGGCTCCTCCTCGGTGCGGGCGAGCGCGTCGAGGCGCTCCTCTACGACACCCCGCACGAGGCGCTCGGGATCAACTCCCGCCAGCAGCTCTCGAGCGTGGGGCGCCGGATGAACCGGAACCTCCTCGAGCAGCACATGGCCGCCGGCGTCACGGTGATCGACCCGGAGACGACCTGGGTCCACGCCGACGTCAAGATCGGCCAGGACACGATCCTCCACCCAGGCGTCACCCTCGAGGGCGCGACGCGCATCGGCCGCGGCTGCGTCGTGCGCAGCGGCAGCCGCCTGACGGATGCCATCGTCGGAGACGAGGTGACGCTCCTCGAGCACACGATCGTCATCGAGGCGAAGATCGGGCGCGAGACCAAAGTCGGCCCGTTCTCGCACCTGCGCCCGGGTACCGTGCTCGGGCCGGAGTGCAAGGTCGGGAACTTCGTCGAGACGAAGAAGGCCGTGTTCGGACGCGGGACCAAGGCCTCGCACCTGAGCTACCTCGGCGACGCGAAGCTCGGCAAGGCGGTCAACGTCGGCGCCGGCACGATCACCTGCAACTACGACGGCGTGAACAAGAACCTCACCGAGCTCGGAGACGGCGTGTTCATCGGCTCGGACACTCAGCTCATCGCTCCGGTCAAGGTCGGCAAGGGCGCGTACGTCGGAGCCGGCACGACGCTGACGAAGGAGGTCCCCGCCGGCGCACTCGCGCTCTCCCGCGCGGACCAGCGCGTCATCGAAGGCTGGGTGGAGCGCAAGAAGAAGAAGAAGAACGGGAAGAAGTCGAAGAAGTGAGCTGCAGTAACGCTTGATTCTCAGCCGAAGGGCTCAGGGGAGCCCTGGCTAGCCATCAGGGGTCGAGAGGGGAACCAGGATGTGTGGAATCGTCGGGTACGTCGGCAGCAGGAAAGCGACTTCGATTCTGATCGACGGACTCAAACGTCTCGAGTACCGCGGCTACGACTCGGCGGGGATCGCTCTTCTCCGTGAAGGCGAGCTCGAACTGCGCCGAGCTCCCGGGAAACTGCGCGAGCTCGAAGCGGTGCTCGAAGAGCGTCCCATCCCCGACACCCACCAAGGGATCGGGCACACACGTTGGGCGACCCACGGCCGCCCCTCCGAAGAGAACGCCCACCCGCACCGCGACGCCGACGACCGGGTCGTCGTCGTGCACAACGGGATCATCGAGAACTACCTCGAGCTCAAGCGCGAGCTTCTCGATGCCGGCGAGACCTTCTCCTCCGAGACCGACAGCGAGGTCATCGCGCACCTGATCGCGCGCGAGATGAAGGCGGGGCACACGATCGAGGAGGCCGTGCGCCGCACGGTCGCGCGGCTCTCGGGCATCTTCGCGTTCTGCGCGATGAGCACCGACGAACCGGGCAAGATCGTCGGCACCCGCCTCGGCCCGCCGCTCGTCGTCGGCCAGGGCGAAGGCGAGAACTTCCTCGCCTCGGACATCACCGCGCTGCTCGAGCACACGCGTGAAGTGCTCTTCATCGAAGACCACGAGACCGTCGCGATCACCGCGGACGGGATCGAGCTCTACGACCACGACGGCACGCGGAAGGAGTTCAAGACGCAGCGCATCGCGTGGGATCCGATCGCGGCCGAGAAGGGCGGCTACCGCCACTTCATGCTCAAGGAGATCCACGAGCAGTCGCGCTCGATCCACGAGACGATGGCCGGCCGGATCTCCCTCGATCAGGGCCAGGTCTTCTTCGCCGACGAGGAGTTCCCGCTCGGCGACGAGGACCTCCGCTCCGTCGACCGCCTCTGCCTGATCGCCTGCGGCACCTCCTGGCACGCCTGCCTCGTCGGCAAGTTCCTCTTCGAGAACCTCGCCCGCATCCCGACCGAGGTGGACTACGCGTCGGAGTTCCGCTATCGCGATCCGTTGATCAGCGACCGCACGCTGCTCACGATCGTCACGCAGTCCGGCGAGACCGCGGACACGCTCGCCGCGCTGCGGGAAGGCACCGCGCGCGGCGCGCGCAGCGTCGCGGTGTGCAACGTGATGGGCTCGACGGCGACCCGTGAGGCCGAGGGCACGATCCTCACGCACTGCGGCCCCGAGATCGGCGTCGCCTCGACGAAAGCGTTCACCGCGCAGCTCGTCGCGCTCTACCTGATGGCGCTGCGTATGGGCGCCGCCCGTGGCGTGCTCGACCAAGGGGCCGTCCGCGACCGCCTCGTCCAGCTCGCGAAGCTCCCCTCCCTCGTCGAACGCTACCTCGAATCCGACGAGGAGATCCAGGAGCTCGCGCGGCTCTACAAGGACGCGACGGATTTCCTGTACCTCGGACGCGGCATCGAGTACCCGATCGCGCTCGAGGGCGCGCTCAAGCTCAAGGAGATCTCCTACATCCACGCCGAGGGCTACCCTGCGGGCGAGATGAAGCACGGACCGATCGCCTTGATCGACGAAGACCTGCCCGTCGTCGCGCTCGCGCCGAAGGACGAGGTCTTCGAGAAGATGCTCGCGAACATGGAAGAGGTGAAAGCGCGCGGCGGGAATCTGATCGCGATCACGAGCGAAGGGGCCGGCGATCTCGGCGGCAAGGCCGACCACGTGCTCGAGGTGCCGTGGGCGGGTCCGGAGCTCACGCCGATCCTGATGGCGCTCCCGCTCCAGCTCCTCTCCTACCACATCGCGCTCTTGCGCGGCTGCGACGTCGATCAGCCCCGCAACCTGGCCAAGAGCGTGACCGTGGAGTAAGCGGGACCACGGCGCTGCCAGACCCAAAGATCCCCACCCTCTGAAGAAGAGCGGTGGGGATCTTTTTTATGCTGAGGTTACCCGGGAATTTTAAAAATCCCAGAAGGCGTCCAGTTCTTCGCCGCTGAAATCCCAAACCGTATTATGCGGCGGCAGCGGTTCATAACTGAAAAATTCGGGTAAGCGATCCTGGGCCTTGCCGAAACCGGCTGCCAGGTTGAAAGCGTGTTCCGCCTTGAGGATGCGTTTACCCATGTCCATAAAGTCGCTGTCGGCCAACTTCAGGTCGTACTGGGCGTTGATCATATCGATCAGTGAAGTGAATGTTTCCGGCACGTCCAGCATTGGAAAGGCGATAAAAATACACATGCCGGTAGCGTCGATGGCGGCCGTGGCGATCTGTAGATTTCGAGACAGCTCAACCTGGCCAACTTTGCTCAATGGATCGACAAAACCGCCGACCTTGAGAATGTTGGTGGCCACACTGTAGCCGGCGGTATGGTCAGCGCCCATGGTGCTGGTGGCATAAGTCACGCCGATGCCCTTGACCGTCCGGGGATCGTAGGCCGGGATGCCCTGGTTTTTGACAATCGGCACCCGAACCTGTCCGAAAGCCCGGCCCACCATGCCCGCGCCGTTGCCCAGAATGCGTCCCAGGGCCGTGCCCTTGCCGATCTCATCCCGCAGTACGCGCCGGCATTCTTTGCCGTCCCCCCAGGGGATGACTCCCGCCTCCATGGCGACCCCCAGCACCACCGCAGCTTCGATGGAATCGATTCCGATATCGTCCATGATTCGGTCGCACTCGGCGATATCGTCCAAATCCTTGATCAGACAGTTGGCGCCCAAGCCCCAGATGGTTTCATACTCGAACCCTGCGGTCAGGAAGTTTTTTTCAGGATCGTTATAGATTTGTGAACACTGAATGACACAGCCGACGTGACAACCGTGTTTGGGCCGTCCTTTTCGTTCGATCATGATGTCGCGCATGGTCTCGCCGCTGATCTGGTCGTGATGATCGCATTGCCCGCTGCGGAAGTTTTTAGTCGGCAGGCCTCCGGCTTCGTTGAGGATATTGATCAGGATATTGGTACCGTAGGTCGGTAACCCTTCGCCGCTGACCGGATGATCGAGAAGGGTTTTGGCAAAGAGTTTAGCGGCCTCGCGAAATTTCTCTTCGTCGGCGATGGCCACCTTGTCCGCGCCGGGGTCCTCAATGGTAATGCACTTCACCTGCTTCGCTCCCATCACCGCCCCCAGGCCCCCCCGGCCGATGCTGCGAAGATGCTGGGTGGGGTCCTTGACCGTAATTTCAGCCGAGGCCATGCGCATTTCTCCGGCCGGGCCGATACTCACGACCCCGACTTTGTCGTTGTATTTCTCCAGCATGGCCGCGACAACCGCCCGATTTCCCTGTCCCGCCAGATCGTCCGCCGATTCAAAGGTGACCTCATCGCGGCTTACATGCAAGTGGTACCAATGGTCGGGTTGTGCTTTCCCTTCGATAATCAACGCCTTGATGCCCAATTTGGCCAGTTGCTGCGCAGCGGTGCCGCCGGCATTACTTTCCTTGATCGTACCGGTCAGGGGGCTCTTGGCGCCGGCAGACAAACGTCCGGATTGGGCGGCCATGGTGCCGGAAAGCAGACCGGGAGCAAAAACCAGCTTGTTGTTCGGGCCAAGGGGATGGCAGCGCGGGGGGACTTCGCTGGCGACGATGATCGATGTCAGGCCGCGCCCGCCGAGGCTGTGCCAATCCGCAGGGGCGGTTTCCCGTTTGAAGCTCAAATCGGTCATGTTAACGCGCAAAATGGTATCCATGGTTATGCCTCCGGACGGAATGGCCAGTCGCCTGATAATTGTCGGTTCAGGTCAGGGAGATGCGCAAAGAGCGCAGAAGGGGGAATTTTACCAGGGGCTGGCCGGAAACAGAAAGGCTGCGCTCAGTGACTTTAGAACCATATCAAAAAATTACTCTGTTTGGGGCGAAGCCGGCTGTTTTGTCTTTTGAGCCCGTCGATGACAGGTGATCGACAGGCCACATTTTGGCCGTGGCCTGCTGAATTCGGTGGGGCCGGTAAACTTGCCAAGCGACGGTCGCCGGGTAAACTGATAACGCAGTCTTATTCCTTTTTCCCCGGAGGTGCAGGATGAGCGTAACGAAAAAGCCGATTGTGGACAGGCGAATCAGCTGGCTGGTGTTGCTGAGCTTTTGTCTGATGTCTCTGATTCCCGTTAATGCCGGAGCTTCCCTGGTGGAGAGTCGTCTGGCAAACGGCGAATCTCTCAGCCAGCGAGCGGCAGATTTAAGCAAGGTGCGCCAGGCGCTGGAAACGGAAGTGGTAGCGCAGCGGCTGGCGGATTTCGGTCTGAGTCCGGAACAGGTGGCGGCCAAGTTGCCGACTTTGAGCGACGATCAACTTCATCAACTGGCCGGCATGTCCGACACTCTGGCTGAAGGCGGGGTGTTGGGGGCGGTCATTGCCGTGCTGGTCGTCATCCTGCTGGTGGTAGTAATCCTCAAACTGACCAATAAAGAAGTTATCATCCGATGAGACAGCCGGTGCCGGTTGGAGCCTTGCGATGAACCCGTCGATCTGGCTGCTGTTGTTCTGTCTGGTTGCAGCCTGTAGTCCCTTTCGCGCCCCCTTGAGTCCCGTCGCCTCGAGTCAAGGCCGGATTCTTGATGAGGTGCCCTTTTATCCTCAGCAGGAACGTTATGATTGTGGTCCCGCCGCGCTGGCTTCGTTGCTGGCGCGGCGGAATCCCGACGTCTCCCTGGAGCGGATCCGGGCCGCGACCTATACCCCGGCGCTGCAGGGTAGCCTCCTGCCCGATCTGGAAAATTACGCCCGCAGCCTCGGCTATGCGACCCGCTCCGGACGAGGAGACCTGACTCTGTTGCGGCAGGCGATTGATGCCGATATCCCGGTGCTGATCCCTCTGGAAATGGGTCGTTGGCTGGTAAGACAACCTCACTATGTGGTGGTTCTGGGTTATGTAGGAGACGATTGGATCGTGCATACCGGCCAGAGGGCAGGCATGACTCTAAGTGCCTCGGAACTGGATCGGCGCTGGCAGAAACTGAACCGCCTGTATTTGTATCTGGAGTAAGCATCCATGGCACGACATGTACTGATTTTTTTGCTGATCCTGTTTTTGGCGGGATGCAGCCTGCCGCGGGTCATCGTGCTGCACGATCCCCTCGATGCCCGCCAGCACAATGATCTGGGTGTCAGCTACGAAGCCGAAAACAACTACGAGCTTGCTCTGCGGGCCTACGAAAAGGCTGCTGAAAAGGATAAAAACTGGGCACGGCCGCTGCTCAACGGCGGCAATGTTCTGGCTGCGCAGGGACAGTGGGCGCAGGCCGCCGGCATGTATAAGGCGGCGCTGAAGCGGCAGCCGGAAGAGACCGAAGCGATGAATAACCTTGCCTGGGTTCTTCTGCAACAGGACCAGCTGGACCAGGCCCGGCACTGGGCTCAGCGGGCGGTACGGGCCAAGCCTCAAAACGCGGCATATCGGCATACCTTGGAGGAGATCGAAGCCCGGCAGCAGGTAGTGAATCCCTCGCTTTAAGTATTTGTGTGAAGGACTTCACCCTCCTATCCCTACCATTCCAGTGCAAAATCTGTTATGTTCGGCAGCGCCGGCCCGTTTCGGGCCGATGACTTCTGTTGAGAAGGACATAACGAATATGTATTGGGAACCGGAAATTGAGCAGCTGCCGCTGCAGGGTCTGCAAACGCTGCAGCTGGAACGGTTGCAGAAAACCCTCCTTTGCGCTGCGCGCTCCCCCTTTTATCGTCAGCAGTTTGCCGACGCCGGGGTAGCCGCCGATCGACTGACCCATATTGAGGATATCCGTAGTCTGCCCTTTACCACCAAAGAGGATTTGCGCAATCATTTCCCCTACGGTTTTCTGACCGTGCCTAAAGATGGTACGGTGCGGCTGCACTGTTCCAGCGGCACCACCGGCAATCCCACGGTAATATTTCACGATCAACACGACCTGGCCTCCTGGGCCAATCTGGTGGCGCGCTCCCTTTATTGTGCCGGTGTTCGCTCTAACGATGTGTTTCAGAATATCTGCGGTTATGGCCTGTTCACCGGTGGTCTTGGCTTTCAGTATGGTGCCGAAAGGCTCGGAGCCCTGGTCATTCCCGCTGCCGCCGGCAACAGTCGCCGGCAGATCAAACTGATGCAGGATTTTGGCACCACTGCGGTGCATGCCATTCCCAGCTATCTGTTCCGTTTGTACAGCGCTTTTGTCGAACTCGGCCTCGATCCCCGCCGGGATACGGAGTTGCGGCATTTTGTCATCGGCGCCGAGCCCCACAGCGAAGGGCAGCGACGGCGCATCGAAGAGTTATTCGGCGTGCGGGCTTTTAATTCCTATGGCCTGTCGGAAATGAACGGGCCGGGGGTTGCCTTTGAATGCACCGAACAGAATGGCCTGCATATCTGGGAGGACTGTTTCGTGGTCGAGATTATCGACCCCGTTACCCTCGAGCCGCTGCCCGAGGGCGAACTTGGAGAATTGGTTCTGAC